>Ga0209636_10008596_pt1 | contig 10396 bp, 10 predicted proteins | sample DeeMarSWOR152_54_FD_187464 | JGI IMG/M metagenome (GOLD analysis project Ga0209636, IMG submission 187464) | Marine sediment microbial communities from White Oak River estuary, North Carolina - WOR-1-52-54 (SPAdes) (version 2) | ecosystem: Environmental > Aquatic > Marine > Intertidal zone >... | reverse complement strand
CCCCCGTGGTTGAAAAAGTAGACATCCAGGAGGTCCGAGCAAGCCCCTCCGTGTGAGGAGGGGCTTGTTTCCATTTTTGACACTATGGATGTGCTCATATATGGCACCGTTAACAGCGTCGTATTTGCCCTCATAGCCCTGGGGTTTACCCTGGTCTATGGCGTAAGCAGGGTGCCTAATTTTGCCCACGGGTCCATATATATCCTCGTGGGTTTCTTGACTTGGAGTTTTGTAAATGATCTCAAGATGAATTACGCGTTCGCTATTGTCGTATCCCTGGCTATAGCAGCAGCAATCGGCCTTTTCATCTATCAATTCATACTCATCCGGCTCAGGGGCATGCCCACCTCCGAGATCATCGCCTCCTTTGCAGTGAGCCTCATCATATTGGAAGGTCTGCGAATGCAGGGAATCGCCGGATTTAAGGGGTTCATTGGTCCATTTTATGTCTTACGGCCGTTCATTGAAGGCAAACTCAAAATTGCCGGTGTATTCGTGGATTATCAGCGACTCATCATCATCGCGGCTGGAGTTGCGCTGGTCATAGTACTATGGCTCTTCACCCACCACACCAAGATGGGCCTGTCGCTAAGAGCCATTGCCCAGGACGAACAGGCGGCGATGATGCTCGGGGTAAACTCCGATCGAATGGCCATGATATCCCTCTCCATAGGGTCCGCCTTGGCCGGTCTGGCCGCAGTGACCATCCTTCCACTTGGCAATATTACCGCTGAAACGGGATATAGGGTCCTCATCTATGCCCTTGCTGTTTGTATCATTGGTGGCCTTGGAAGTTGGGTAGGGGCAGTCTTGGCATCCTTTGTCATCGGATTCGCCATGAAGCTCAGTACGGCTATCTTTGGAGCGATGTGGGAATCAGTGGTGCTCGTGGGAACCATTATCCTGATATTACTGTTCAAACCCTCGGGGCTGCTAGGCAAACAGAAAGAGCTGGAGGAAAGGGTATAAGGGTTGACTACTGAAGCTCGACGCAAAGAGCGATTAGACAGGAGCATAAAGGTCCGAACCGAAACCCTCTACGCCTTAACCTCGTGGCGGGAGATGGGCTATCTTTTTGTGCCTCGGTTCGTGTTAATCGCAGGGCTGCTCTTGCTCCCCCTTATCTTGGGTATGTACTGGCAGAGGGTACTGTGCACGGCTGGCATCTATGCATTGCTCGCCTTAGGTTTTGACTTTCTGGCCGAATACGTGGGCCTGGTCTGCCTTGGCGGAGCCTTTTTTATCGGCTCGGGCGGCTATATCTCCGGCCTTCTGAACGCCCATTTTGGATTCCCACCGCTTTTGTGTATCCCAATCGCCACAGTGGCCGGGGCCGCGGTCAGCACGCTGGTTCTACTTCCTTGTCTCCGGCTGCGCGGCATCTATTTTGCCATTATAAGCTTCATGTTTCCCCTGTTTGCCGTCTATATCATCATAGCCCTCAATGTCTTTGGAGGAACTGAGGGAATTAGCGCCTTGGACATATTGCCAAACACGTGGGTTGAACAATATCTCATCCTAGGAGTTATCCTTTTCGCGCTGTTTGCGTTCAGGAGACTCGTTAGTGAAGACATTGGACTCATCTGGCGTGGCATCAAGGATAATGATCAGGCCGTCAAGGCCTCCGGGGTAGATATAACCGCATACAAGACCAAGGCGGTGTTCATTGCAGCCTTAATTGGGTGTTTTGGTGGAGCCTATCTGAGCCATCTTTACGGGTGGCTGGGAATCTCGCTGTTTGCCATGGACTTCTCAATACTGCCTATTGCTGCGTCCGTGATGGGGGGCATGGGAACCTTAGTGGGACCGGTGTTGGGAGCTTTTATCCTAACGCCCTTGTCCGAGCTCCTGCGCGGTTTCGGCCAGCTCAGGGTCGTCCTTTACTGTCTGATACTGATCGGATTTATTGTGTATAAGCCTGAAGGGTTTATGAACGTCCTTCAACGAAAATACCACCAATTTGAACGTTGGGAAGTAGTGTAAAGGTGGGCGAGGAACTTCTCCAAATAGAAAACCTAAGCAAGGCATTCGGGGGGGTTCAGGCTGTACTGGGGGTGAGCTTAACGCTCAACAGGGGAGAAATTCTTGGCATCATCGGACCCAATGGCTCAGGAAAGACCACGCTCGTCAACCTTGCCACGGGTTTTGTCAAACCCGACTCAGGGAAGGTGACTTTCATGGGAAGAGATATCACCGGACTGCAACCCCACAAGATCGCAAACCTTGGTCTCACCAGAACCTTTCAGATCATGAGGCCCTATCACAGCCTGTCCGCTTTCAAAAACCTGATCATCCCCTTAAATTCCCCTCGCGTCCGACGGACAAGTAGCGGCAAGCTCGGCGACACGGACTCGGTAGCAATAGATATCCTCGAGGAGATTGGCTTTGAGCGTGATGCCCGTGTCCCTTATAAAACAGCTGGTTCACTCCCTCTGGGCTATCTCAAGCGTCTCGAGCTTGCTCGATGTATTGTCCTGAGGCCTGAGGTCATAATATGCGATGAGATCTTCTCGGGGCTCAGCATGTCCGAGATAAGCTCAGTGATACCCCTGCTTGAGAAACTGCAGATAGACGGGATCACGCTGATAATGATCGAACACCGCTTAAGGGAGCTCTTCCGGCTTGCCAACAGGGTTATCGTGCTGCATTTCGGTCAAATGCTTGCTGAAGGCGACCCAGGAGAGGTTATGGAGAATCAAGACGTTAAAGACGCCTATCTGGGAACGGAGCGATCAAAATGAGCCTCCTGGATGTCAGAGCCCTGATGGTATTCTATGAAAATGCCATAGCCATAAACAACGTGAATATGGAGAGTCAAGAGGGTGAAATCACAGGGGTTTTTGGCACAAACAGCGCGGGTAAATCCACCCTCATGTATACCATTTCAGGAATAATCCTGGATACCAAGAGAAAGGAGGAGCTCAGGGGTGGCGAGAGGATAACGATCCTTGGAAGCATATTGTACGATGGAGTTGACATCATCGCTATGGAGCCCAGCCAGAGGGCAAAGAGGGGCATTATCCTCTGTCCGGAGAGGCGCAGAATTTTTCAAGAAAGTAGCGTACTGGAAAACTTGAAAATAGGTGGAATTCTGGCTACACGGGCCCAGTCAAAGAAAACGCTTGACTACGTCTTTACCCTGTTTCCAGCACTAAAGGAGCTGAAAAGTAGAGAAGGGGGGTTCCTTAGCGGCGGCGAACAACAGATGCTCGCAATTGGCAGGGCATTGATGGCACAACCAAAGTTGCTTCTCCTCGACGAGCCCCTTCTCGGCCTAAGTCCAAAATTGGAGAATATACTCTCAGACGCGATTGAGGATATTAACAATCAGAGGGGAATTACCACTCTGATTGCAGAACAGTACGCCAGACCCATATTGCCCATTGTACATTATGGCTATGTGCTAGAAAATGGCGGAGCCGTCTTAGAGGGAACGTCCCAAGAGCTCATGGATAATCCCGATGTAAAATCCGCCTACTTCGGCCTCTAGGGCTCGCCTAAACCCTGATGGCTTTCTCGCCCTTACTGATTCGCCTTCGTTCCTCATCCCTTATTTCTCGCCTCAGGAGTTTTCCCACCTTGGATTTGGGGAGCATATCCCGAAACTCTAAGTACTGTGGTACCTTATAGGGAGCCAGCCTCTCCTTGCACCATTTCGTTAACTCAGAACCACTCACACCCCTCACGTCCTCCTTGAGCACGATGATGGCCTTGATACGTTCTCCCACCTTCTCATCTGGAACCCCCACCACGCATGCCCCTATTACGGAAGGGTGATCCTGAAGCGCCGCCTCGATCTCCGAACACGATACCCGGTATCCCTTATACTTGATGATGTCCGCGCTTCTGTCCACATAGTATAGCTGGCTATCCTCATCCATCCGAACGTAATCCTTCATCCTATACCAGATCTTACCGTCTATCTCCACATACGATGTGGCTGTTTCCTCCGGCTTTTTCCAGTAGCTCGTCGAGATGTATTCAGAGGTCACCAGGAGCTCGCCTGGCGTGCCTGTCGGAACCTCCTCTAAGGTCTCCGGGTCCACAATTCTCATTTCCCTGGAGGGCAATGCTCGGCCAATGCTTCCGGGTACCGGCTCGCTCTCCAAAGGACTCATGGCCGCAAAGCCCACCTCTGTAGAGCCATACACTTGGTATATGGGAACGCCGAACCTCTCCTTCCACCGGTTGTAAACCTCGAGAGGTAAGACATCTCCGCCACTCCAGCAATATCTGAGCGAACTCAGATCAAAGAAATCCAGTCGGTCATTCTCCAAGATCATGCGGTAAAGCGTGGGGGCGCCAAGAAAAAGAGTCCCCTTGTATTGCTGTATCGCCTGCAGGATGGCATCGATTTGGGGTATGGGCATCAATACCGCCGTATTTCCCCTACTTAAAACCATTCCCAGGATGACCCCTTGGGCCATCTGGTGGAAAAGCGGGTTTACCATGACAAAGACCTCTTCTCCGTCCGAGATATGCCCCTCTCCTACATCTCGAATCTCGTTGACAAAGGATACCATGCCCGTATGTGTGGCAATACAGCCCTTTGGAAAGCCTGTGGTCCCTCCGGTGTAAAGGATATAGCTAAGGCGCTCCCTTGGCTTGATCTCTACTTGCGGCGGGTTGGGGGGGTATTTATCGATGAGATTTTTAAAGGAATGGACCTCCTCGCCCCGCTCAATAACGCCGTTCGGCACCTTGTCAAACAACAAGCCGAACACGCGCTTATAAAAGGGGAGCAAATCCACGTAGTTTGTGACAATAGCTCGCTTAAGACAGGTATCGGGGAAGACCTCTTTAATATATCGAAAATTGGTATCCTGGCATAGGACCGTCTCGGCCTCAGAATCGCTAATAAGGTATCTCATCTCGTGCGGTGTATACATCGGTGAAACAGGTACGGGTATTGCGCCAATTTGCTGTGCCCCGAAATATCCGATAAGGAACTGAGGGCAATTGGGAATGTAGAGCATTACCTTATCGTTGTCCCTCACACCCAATTCGTACAGGGCCGTTGCGAACCGATCGATCAACTCCTTCATTCTCCTGTAGGAAACCCTCTCCCCAAGATATACGATTGCCGTCTTATCTGCATACTGTTCAGCCGCTCTTTCGAACCCGGCAATAACCAACTCGTCGTATGAGTCCATGGTTGCCCTTGTACTTGGCGTTCTCAAATAAAACTCCCTTGGCACATAGTCCTATTCGGGGCAAAGATAAATGCTCTTTGCCCTTTTCCCGTGACCATATGCTCACGAAATTGCGAAGCATAACTAACATATACAAGCCAGAGGATAAAATCAATCATTGCGAATTCCCTGACTTCGCCTTTTTTGCTTGACGAGCAAAAGCCTTCCTTCCTAAAATTTTTTTGGAGGAGAAGTGAGTTCCCCTTGCCTTTGAACCGAACACGGCGATTCGGACCGAGCTTCACCGGTGTGATCAGTGCTCCTATGACGTACCTCCCGGCAGATCTCGCGGAGTGTTCCGTTGAGTCATCGGCAATGGGAAATCGCTCTTCGCTCATAAAAAGCTTCAGATGGAGGAGATCGATGCGTAATTCGTCAGTCTTCATTTTCGTGTTTTTTGCGCTGACAACTGGTGCCTCAGCAGCAGACAATTACACCGGCACCTACGTGAGTGACCCCCAATTCGGACCGGTAACCTTAGTCCTGAGCCAGGATGCCCAGGGGCAAGTGCAGGGTACCATGAGCGGCACGGATATGGAACTGCGAATTCAAGGTGTTAGAGAGCCGCAGGGCATCGGCGGGACGGTTTCTGCGCACGGAATCCAGATGAAGTTCATGGGCGAACTCAAAGGGAACCAACTCCTATTGAAGCTGATCGATCTCAACGAGTACGGTCAACCCGATTACGACACGGCCGAGACATTGATACTCCGAAGGCAGGGTTCCGCCGTGTCCCTGGCGCCCGAGGCTCAACCGGATACAGCTCAGGCCCCATCAGGCCGCAACATTGTTATCAACGGCACCCGGCTCAGCAACAAACAGATAAGCTCCCTGGAGCGAGTGTACAATGTGAAGATTAAGGATGGAACCTACTGGTACGACAAGACCTGCGGAGCGTGGGGGCTCAAGGGAGGCCCCACTGCGGGATTTATCCTGCCCAACCTCGACCTCGGTGGACCGTTGCAAGCCGACGCCTCAAACGGCAACACGGGCGTGTTCGTCAACGGACGTGAGCTTCACCTCTACGACGCTCTCGCGCTTCAGCAACTCCTCGGGGCCATCGTTCCTGGTCGCTACTGGCTCGATGCGCAGGGAAATGTCGGGATCGAGGGGGGAGCAATGTTATTCAATATCGTCGCAGTCGCAAACGCGGCGCGCAACAGCGGCCAGGGCGGTATGACGTATCGGTCGAACATCACGGGGATTGGCGCGGGCAGTGGCGGCGGCGCCTCTTACGTGATGGGCAAAGACTGGGCCGTTATGGTCGGTCGATGACCCATGGTCCGAACTGACCGTTAACATCAGGGAGCAAATCCCTGTTCCTCTTATAATCACCTCCTCGCTGACTGCGCATGTATTGTTGAAACAGAGCGCGATATATGCTTTTATCATGGTTAGAGACAATACAGTTGCTGTTTAGGGCTCCGTGAAATGAGGCCGGCACTTGCAGCTATTGTTGGTTGGCTAAGTACAAACTCAGGGCAATGGTTACCTCGACCACCACTTCGTAGCAAGAAAGGGAGGGACGGGCCTGGGGCCAGAAAGGATGAGCGATGATAACAATAGAGACAATTGACGAGCGCACCTTTAAGGTAACCGTAAAGGGCCGCACAACCACAACCCATACGGTTACCGTCGAGCCCTCATATTATGAGGAGCTTACCGGCGGCCGTGTTCCGGCGGAGAAGCTGGTAGAGAAATCGTTTGAATTTCTTCTTGAGCGGGAAAGCAACACCAGCATACTGAGGACATTCGACCTTCCGGTTATTGGCCGCTATTTCCCGGAATACGAAGACACCATCCAGAAGATGCTCGCGTAAACGGGGTCGCACCTGCCCACATGATCGTTCAAATCTACGAGATTCAGGACGCGCGGCAAGCAGAGCGCTGTATCGCCTCGGGCGTGGACCATATCGGAAGCGTTTTGCTTTCCGAAGACGTGTGGCATCAGCCCTCGGTGAGAGAGGTTATCCTGTTGTCTGAGGGGACCGAGGTCAAAAACAGCCTGATACCCCTGTTTGGGGACATGGATACGCTCGAGCGGAGCATTGAGTTTTACTGTCCCCACTATCTACACCTCTGTGACAGCCTAACGGATCATCGTGGCCGACCGCTGGGGTTGGAGGGGATCCTGGAGTTTCAACTCAACCTAAAGGAGAAGTTTCCGGATATAGGCATTATTCGCTCAATACCTGTGCCCATGGCAGGGATGACTCAAGGGTTTCCGGCACTGGAGATAGCCCGAACCCTGGAGGCGGCAAGTGACCTTTTTCTGATAGACACCTGGCTTAAAAACGAGCCCGTAGAGGGCTTCATCGGGATTACCGGCATGACTGCCGATTGGGATCTGTCGAGAGAACTCGTTCGCCAGAGCGCCATTCCGGTCATACTCGCGGGAGGGCTCTCCCCTGAAAACGTGTTTGAGGCGCTTTTAAAGGTGTGCCCTCATGGTGCCGATAGCTGCACGCACACAAATCAATTGGATCGAGACGGAAGGGCGGTTCGGTTTCAGAAGGATTTCAAGAAGGTAAGGGAGTTCGTTCAACAGATCCGAAGGGCAGAGAGGGCAATCAGGAACGGGGCTGAAGGGCTCAGAGGGAGATTGGAGGCCCTGGAGGCAGAACTCCGGGAAAGGGAGGCCTCCCTGCCCGCCCACTCCGTCAGGCCGCATCAGATTATGGCCATTGACTCCCTAGAAGAAGAGATCGCCGAAATCAAAAAGGAGCTCGGGGAACTGCTGGCAAGGTCTGAGCGATGAGAAAAGCGGCCTAAAGAATCTGAAAGACCCCAGCAATAAACGAGATCAATGCCAAACCAGCCACCACCGTTCAAGGATATAGGCTTTACTCCCTCGGCACCGAGGCACGATCGGCTCGCGCGGCCGTAGCCCCCTGCGGACCAGCACAAGACAATACCGGGAGAGATAGAAAAGCCACAACCACCAATTGAATAATCCCACGCATGAATTGGTCCTACCTCCTTGCAGAGTCAAAGGATATTTGCGGCCTCTGCTAAACCTAACCACTGGCTATACACATTGGTAAAGAAGGTCAAGTTTTTTGAAGGTGAAAGACCTTTAAGGATTCTCCCGATACTGCCGATATAATCAAGGATAGCCATTTAAGACGGATTTATTCGGAATACAAAGCGCAGAGGTGGCCCATGTCGGAGAACAGCTATAGGATCATTTACCAGGGAAAGATTGCCCAAGGGCGCAGTGTTGAAGAGGTGAAAAGAAATCTCACGAGCCTTTTCAAATTGAGCGCCAAAAAGATGGAGCAACTCTTTTCAGGTAAGAAATTTGTCGTTGCAAAGAATGTGGATTATGAAGCTGCAATGAGATACAAAATGGCATTTGAAACCGCGGGAGCCACATGCAAAGTGGAAGAACTCCTGACCGAACCTGTGTTGGAACTAGTATCTGACTCTGACCATGATGAAACTCCCACATCGGAACCATTAGAGAAAATAACCTGCCCAAAATGCGGCTTTGAACAAGAGAAAACTGAAGAATGCAGACGCTGCGGGATCATCATAAACAAATACCGTGACGATCGAGAGCAGGCGGAAGAGATGCCTTACGTTACGCCTGCTGCACCGCGCAGGGCACGCCACCAGTATTTTTCAGTTTCGAAACCCAAATTGGTTGTGTTGTCATTAGTTACTTTTGGACTTTATGAGATCTATTGGTTCTACAAAAACTGGAAGCTAGTCAAAATAAGGACTGGGCGAAATATCCGCCCTTTTTGGCGGGCTGTCTTCAGCGTGTTCTTTTGCCATTCCTTGTTCAAGTTTATCCAAGATTCAGCCATTTCTCATGATTGTCAATCGAGCATTAGTCCTGGTCTGCTCACGTGTGTCTATATAGCTCTAACCGCCTCGTGGAGATTGCCCGATCCGTTTGGTTTTGTCAGTCTCCTAACTTTCTTACCGCTCCTTCCTGTTCAGGGCGCAATAAACGAGATCAATGAGAAAACAGCGATCACCATCCAACCAGATAGCGCTTACTCCCTCAGTAACGTATCATGGGCATGATAAGTACTGCTTGACTTTAACCTTTGCCCCATTTAGGACGTTTATGACGCCATCTTTCTTGATCGAAAGCACAGCAAGAAACCGCAAGAAGTCAAACCTTTACTTTTGTCATTTTCCGCGTTAATCTACACCTGAAGATAACCGCTCCTGACGTCTCGCTGGCATACATGTCGCCGCCTTCTAATACATCTGTTTACAGCTATATGCGGCGGACTCCCCCTTGGCACAGATCGCTTTACCCAAGTAATCAGCATACCCTTTATAATATTCGATTTAGGGAGGTAATCAAGATGCGTCCGGTACGATGGTTTGTTGTGATCTCGGTCTGTTTTCTGTTGGTATCGCCATTTGTCTATGCAGTGTCACGGGGGATGGCCGCTGAGCCAAATGAGCGCGCCGGTGATCTAAAGCTCACCGTTGTTTACGACAACAACCCTTACGACGCCCGCCTGCAAACTAGGTGGGGCTTTTCCTGTTATGTAAAAGGTGCTGAAAAAACGATTCTGTTTGACGTAGGCGGTGATGGTACGGTGCTCCTGAGCAATATGGAGCGTCTTGGAGTTGACCCAAAAACCGTGAATGCCGTGGTGCTCTCCCATATCCATCATGACCATATTGGAGGGCTATCCCATTTCTTAGAGGTAAATCCTCGTGTTACTGTGTTTATGCCACAATCACTCCCTCAAAGCGTTAAAGAAAGAGTCAGGCTAGCGGGAGCTAACTGGGTGGGCGTCCGTGAACCGATGAGAATCTGCAAGAGTGTTTACTCAACGGGGGAGCTAGGAGTATTCATAAGGGAACAGGCACTTATAATAGAAACAAATAAGGGCTTAGTTATGATCACCGGCTGTGCGCACCCTGGGATCGTAGAGATGGTTAAAAAGGCAAAAGAGCAGCTTTCAGCACAGGTATATTTGGTGTTAGGCGGATTTCATCTATGCTGGATGAACCTCTCGCAGGTAAATACAATTATCAGCGGCGTCAAGAAGGAAGGCGTTAAGCAGGTAGGTCCCTCTCACTGTTCAGGAGATCTCGCCAGAAAGCAGTTTGAGAAGGTCTATGGAAAGGACTTTATTCTCGTCGGCGCAGGCAGGACCATAACGATAGCACATGCTTTCTCATTGTAAACAGTTGCTTGTAGCTGGCCTTGCCATGGGCTGGGGTCCCTG
>Ga0209636_10008595_pt1 | contig 10396 bp, 11 predicted proteins | sample DeeMarSWOR152_54_FD_187464 | JGI IMG/M metagenome (GOLD analysis project Ga0209636, IMG submission 187464) | Marine sediment microbial communities from White Oak River estuary, North Carolina - WOR-1-52-54 (SPAdes) (version 2) | ecosystem: Environmental > Aquatic > Marine > Intertidal zone >... | reverse complement strand
CTTCCCCTGTTCGTCGACGAAGATGGAGCGGTCGCCGTCGCCGTCGAAGGCCACGCCGACATTCGATCCTGAAGCCTCGACCAGCGCTACCAGTCCATCGATGGTGTCGGGCCTCGGCTCGGACTCCCGACCGGGGAACCGGCCGTCTATTTCGGCGTTGATGGTGTAGACCGAGCAGCCGAGGTCGCGGGCGACGCCGGGGGCAGTAAGGGATGCGACGCCATTCCCCGGGTCGAGCGCGACCTTCAGCCGCGCCTCCCTGATGGCGTCTACATCAACATGTGATAGAACGGCGGCTTGGTAGTCTTCGAGGGCCTCCAGCTCTAGAACCCTCCCGATCCGGTTCCAGGGGTTGAGCTTGGGACCTCCGCCGAAGAAGAGGTCCTCGATCTCCTCCTCCCGTCGTCTGGACACCTCTACGCCGTCCCCTGCGATGACTTTGACGCCGTTGAACTCCGGAGGGTTGTGGGAGGCAGTCACCATCAGCCCGCCGTCGAGGCCGAAATGCTTGACCGCGTACTGGAGGGCGGGCGTCGGCAGCACCCCGGCGTCATAGACTCGGCAGCCGACGGATAGGAGGCCGCTGACTGCGGCGTCCCTGAACATGGGGCTGCTGGTCCTCCCGTCCCTCCCCACGGCTATGTTCACGCCTAGGAGGTGCCCGGCGGACGCAGCCAGCCTCGTGGCCATCTCCGCCGTCAGGTCCTTGTTGACGACTCCTCGGACGCCGTTGGTCCCGAAGAGTCGGACCATCACATCACCTGGCGGGGCTCCAGGATGCTCTCCTCGATCCGCTTCGAGGGGCAGATGGAGACCCCCTGGGTGATGGTGACTCCGTCGGCGATGACGGCGTAGTCGCCTATGATGCTGCCGGACTCAACCTTCACCCACCGCTCGAGGGTAGCGTTCTCCCCTATGATGGCGTTCCTAACCGAGGTGTAGTCGCCGATGGTGGCGCCCGGGAAGACGATGGAATTCTCGACCCTGCAACCCATGCCGATATGGACATGGTCAGCGATGGACGTGCTCGGGCCTATGACAGAGTTGGCACCCACCTCGACGCCGGCGCCGATGGATGATGGCAGGAGGATCTCCGCCGACTCGTCGACCTTGGACCCTTCGCCAACCTGGACGCCGTCTAGCTTGGCAAGCAATAGACCATTCGCTCCGAGGTAGTCCTCGGGGACACCGACATCCACCCAGAGGCCGCGGGCCTCGAAACCGTAGAGCACCCCCTCCTTCGCAAGGAATGGAAACACCTCCTGCTCGATGGAGACCGACCTCCCCTCGGGGATGTAATCGATCACCCTTGGGTCTAGGACGTAGATGCCGGCGTTGATGAGGTTGCTCGGCGCCTCCCCCGGCTCAGGCTTTTCCACGAACCTGAGGATGCGCCCCTCGCCGTCGAGCTCCACAGCGCCGTAGCGGCTCGGATCGGCGACTTGGAAGAGGGCGATGGTTGCGAGGCCACCCCTCTGCCGGTGGAACTCGACGAGACGCCGGTAGTCGATGTCGGAGATGATGTCCCCATTCAGCATCAGGAAAGAGTCGCCGTCCTGCAACAGGTCGGCCGCCTTTTTGATGGGGCCGCCAGTGCCGAGGGGCCTCTCCTCCCGGGAGTAGATTATGCCCAGGTCGAACTTCGTCGGCCCCAGGTAGCGGACGAGGGCCTCCGCCATGTAGTTGACCGCGAGGACGACCGTGTCCACCCCTCCCTTAGAGAGGTTCTTCAAAGTCCAGTCCAGCAGCGGCTGGTTCGCCACTGGGAACAGCATCTTGGGCCGGGTGCAGCTCAGCGGCCTAAGCCGGGTGCCGAAACCGCCCGCAAGAACGAGGGCCTTCAATCCATTCACCGCAGGTGATCATGCCGGGCGATACGTTTAAGAAGCTTTGGCTGGGCCGTCAGCGGTCCAGGTTCTCGAAGAGGAAGCCCAGCTCCCTGCTAGGGTCGTCGTTCTCGAACTTCTCCTACCGCTCCAGGGAGCCGAGGTGTACAAGAAGGCGTCGCTGACGTAGGCCTTACGGGGTAACCCCTCTCGGTGATGATGTACTCCGAGACAGGGCTCTATTCCTCACTGGGGGCGGGGATGACCCCTCTAAACCTCGGCTCCTGCATCCTCACATCTCCTTGGCGAGGAGCATGAATCCGCCGATGAGGGCTATGGCCACCCCGACGGGCGTGATGAGCCGGGGGTTGACGACACCGACATCCGCTTTGAGGGAGAAGTAGGTGAGGAGCGCGCCCAAGATGAGGATTATGATGCCGAAGAGCTTGACGGCGAGACCCGTTAAGGTCATCTCTCCTCCCTGGGACATGGATACTCAGCCCTAGTTTATGGCCTTCCTTATATAAGATTGAGATCTTTTCAGACTGCCTCGAGCTTGGCTGGGAGGTACTCATCAACTATGTAGGTGAGGCCGTAGCGGCTGAAGGCCTCGAGCTCAGCCTTCTTCCCTATCTTGAGGAAGACCTCGATCTCCCTCTGCCACAGCTCATCCTTGTAGCGTGGGTCATCCCTCAGCTCCTTGAGCCGCTTCAAGTCGGTGTCGGTGAGGTTCTCGGTCGGCAGCTTGTACTTGACGATGTCGGAGGCCCATACGCCTATCCATCTGGCTTCGGGGGTGGCTAGGCCGCGGAGGTGGGCGGCGTTCGCCGAGCCGGAGATGATGACTATAGCGATGTGGACTCCCCAGGGGTCGCCGTCGGTGAAGATGTAGACGGGGAGGCCGTGGTCGCGGTTGAGCCTGTGGATGATGCTCCGGGTCGAGCGGGGCGACTGGCCCGCTGTATGGATTAGGATTGCGTTGAACCGCTCGTGGGCCCTCTCCTCCACCAGCCGTGTGAACATGGCACCCTTCTCTATGACCAGCACCTTGTCGGCGGTGGTCTCCACGAACTCGGAGCTAGTGAGGGCGGGGCCGATCATGACGCCGTCCGGGTGCTCGGTCAGGTTCATCCGCTTACCCTCGTACCCCGGCACGGTGTACTCGATGGTGAGATCGCCGAAGATGGCGCTCCTCTCCTCTGGGAAGAGGTTGAACTCCTCCCGCGGCCTGTTCAGCGCCGTCTCCAGGTCGGTGATGATGTTGTCCGACTCGGCCTGGTTCCTGAACTCGATATCCCGCTGGCCCCGGGCGGAGTAGTAGACCTCTCTGAGGGTGCTCGTCTTCCTCAGCTTGAGCAGTTCCCTGGCGAACCAAGACGTCCATACGAGCTGGGTGAGGGGTCGGATGTGCCTTATGTTCCTGGCGTGCCTCCGTATCGTCCTGCCGCCGAGGACATACTGCCGCAGGTCGGGGTCGTAAACGATGTTGTCCGTCGACCTGCTCTGTATCATGATCCAGGGGAACTCCCTGTTCTCTATCTGCTCGTAGATGAGGCTGCCAATGGACTTGAGGGCAAGTTCCATCGACTCCCTATGCCTCTCGGTTTTCTTAACGACCTTCTCCTGCAATCTGGGGCACCTCGCTTATCTTCTTCTCAACCTCCGGGATCCGGGCGCTCACCGCCTCCAGCAGAGGCCTGATGTCAGGCGGCTCCTCCTTGTCCGAGAGCTTGGTGGAGAACTCGGCTATCTTGGGGAGGAACTTCTCGAAGATGTCCAATCGACGTCTCTCCCTAGCGATGCGTATGCTCCTCGCAATGTAGAGCCTCAGGGAGCGTGCGACGCTGCGGAGGGAGTTGGTGATCTCACGCTCCACCTCCAGCTGGTCGGCCATGTACTCCTTACCGACGGTCTTATACGGGATCTTCGTCGAGCAGACGTGGACAACGGCGACGAGGGGCGTGTCGCTGGAGACCTTGTAGGTGCTCCAGTTTATTACCTTGTTGACGACCTTCCAGACGACGCCGCTCGACTCGTCGAAGAGCAGCGGAATCCGGTTGGCGAACCGGTATATGGTGATACCGCCCTTGATCTGCTTGGCGACGGTTCTACCGTGGGCGATGGCCACCTCGATGATAAAGGGGAATCCCAGGTATGTGGCGGGCTTCCGCTGGAACACCTTCAGAAAGTCGTCCTCAGACAGGTTCAGCTCCTTCCTGATGCCGGTCTCCAGCAGCTCCTCGCCTATGGGGGAGAGGCAGCTAGGGTCGGGGCGTTGGAAGTCGTTGAACTCCCGGGCGGTCCGGACCAGCCTGACTATGTCGTCGGGGGCCAGGGTCTTCGGGTCGACCTTCAGACCCACCTTCGCGGCCCTTAGGAACCTTTTCGCCGTCTTCTCGCCGACGCCCTGGAAGTGCTCCGTCATGAAGGTCTTCATGTACCTCGAATCGGTGACTGCAGCCAGCCTCCTGAAGGTCTCCACGTCGATGCCGTGGGGGTGAGGATTCACCGACCTGGGGAGGGGCGGCATCCTCTCTGTCGCCCTAACGAAGCGGTAGAGGCGGCCCTTGGGGCCGACGAAGATGATGTCGGCGTAGGGGTTGACCATGGCCGTCTGCTTCAGGTACTCGTGGATCCTGTACATGCTGCGGCTGTAGTCGCCCTCGAGCTGTAGCTCCACGGCCGTCCCCCTCCAGCCCTTCTTGTTCTCCATCACAGTGTGCTTCATGATCAGCGGCCGATTGTGCTCTATGTCGATCATCATATCGTAATCGTGGATGTCGCCGCCCGTGCTTGACGTGACCCTCACCGGCTTGTGGGTCGTGATCTGCCCGTAGAGGATGGTGATGGTCCCCCCGAGACCGAAGGTCCCTCGGGCCTGCTTCAACTTGTATTTTGAGCCGTAGAAAACCTGGCCGAAGCACATGGGGATTTGTTCGGATGGGACGCCGGTGCCGTTGTCCTCGATCCTCAGGGTGTAGATGCTTGAGCCGCTTTCGGAGGTGTCGATCTCCGTAAGCCTAAGGTAGATGTCAGGCGGCACCATTCGGGCCTCGCAGGCGTCGAGGGAGTTCTCCAGCAGCTCCCTGACGGCGGAGTATATCGCCCTGCTTGGGTTGCTGAACCCGGCGATCTCCCTGTTCCTGTAGAAGAAGTCTGACGGGCTTATGGCCTGGTACTCCGCCTCGGTCATGTGTTCGTCACCTCAAATCCACCTTCGGCTCCTGCTCCTCCCAGAGCTCCGCCCGCTCCTTCTTCATCTTCCTCCTGTAGGCGTAGAGGAAGTTCCAGACGGTCTTGTGGAAGGCCCCCCTCACCAGCATCAGGATGGCCTCTCTCACAACTTCGAGGCTTTCGATCCGGCCGATGATGGTGACTGTGTAGCCGTAGACGCTGATCATCGACTCGGTCAGCTCCTCCAGCAGCTCCCTCGACCGGCCGTCCTTCCCTATGATCCTGCCCTTCACTCTGGCGAGGGCGTTCCTCGAACTCCCCACGTAATCGGTGAGGTCTACGACGAGGAGGCTGAAATCCTCATCCGCCAGCCGCTCCGCCCTCCTCGGATTGAAGCCCCGACCGATGGCCCTAACGATGTCCCGGACGGTGAATATGGCCGAGACATCCTTCGCCCCTGGGTTGACGGAGATCTCCACCCCTCCAGACCCGCTGTCGATGCTCAGTGAAACCCCGAAGGTGTTCTCGATCCTCCTCTTCACCCTGCCCTTGGGGCCTATTAGGACGCCGACGCGTTCCAACGGGATCTTAAGATAGGTCTTCTGCTCCACCTCTCACCCACAGCTCCACCGTCTTGTCGTTGAAGACTTCCACGCCGAGCCTCCTGAAATACGCGTTCACGTTGCCGATGTCCCTTCGGATGAGCGCGTCTGACATCGGATGGGCGATTAAAACGGCCTGGGAGATGTCGAAGATGACGGGAGCCTCCTCCGAGACCATGATATTGTACTCGCTGAGGTCGCCGTGGACGAGCCTTGCCCGGATGTACAGCAGCCTCATTTCCCGGAGCAGCCGCCTGTAGAAGTCCTCCGGCTCAGTGAGGTCGACCTCCCTCAAGAGGGGGGCGGGGACCCCGTCCTTGCCGATGAAGGTCATGACCAAGATGTTCCTGTAGAAGGCGATAGCCCTGGGGGCGTTCACACCGGCCTCCTCGGCCAACTTCAGGTTCTTGAACTCCTTCTGGGTCCATGTGTAGATGAGGCCGCGAAGGTCCTTCCTAACCCTCCTGAACCGGGGGTCTCCGTCGATGTATTTCAGCATCCCGCGCCTGAACTCAGCCGTCGCCGTGTAGTAGATCTTGATGGCGAGCTCCCTGCCTTCCGGGCTCTCCCCCCAGTAGATGCGGGCCTCCTTCCCGGCCTTGAGGACGCCGTGGATCCTGTCTATGACCTTCCTGCGTATGAGCTTATAGATGCCCTCGAGGGTGAGCCTGTCGAAGACCTCCTCGATGACCTCGAACTCCTCCGACCGCCTCTCCAGCATGAGGCGGTCCTCCTCGTAGCGCCTCTCGATCTCGTCGGCCTCTCTCTCCATGCGCCCAGTGCCGGACAAGGAACCCCAGCTCACTACTCTATCTTCAGGATGCCTTCATTTCTCAGCTGATCTACTTGGTTCCGGGTGTAACGCCAGAAGATCTCTCCCCTCTGCTCGCTCTGGAACTCCCACGGCGACACCAGGACGACATCCCCCTCCCGGACCCAAGTCCTCCTCTTCATCTTCCCCCTGATCCTGCAGACCCGGGTGTGGCCGTCCTGGCACTTGACGAGGACCCTGTCGTAGCCCAGCATCTTCTGGACGATGCAGAGGACGTCGTTCTTTGAGGGGTAGACCATGTTCTTGAGTTCCTTCTCGCTCAGGACCTTCTTCTTCCCCATCCGATGACCTCTTCCCCATAAAGAGGGCGAGGAACCTTAAAAATCATTTCCATATAAAATTAGCTGACAGCCCCGTTTTTTAACAGATTTAAGTTAATATTTCCGGTTCTGATCGGCTTACTTTAAACCTAAATTTTAAAATTCCAACTCTATCGGCCCATGCAACCATCGGCTCAAAGCTCCACAGGAACCCGACTATTGATCGAGACGCCCTCAAGGGTCACCTTCGAGTTGTAGGCATAAACCTCGACGCCCCGCTCGGCCGCCTCCCTAAGCGCCTCAGCGAACCCGGGGTCGGCCCTCCTGTTGGGCTGGAAGTTGTCTGCGTCCCCTCTCTGGATTAGGAAAAGCACCGCCGCTCTCCCCAAATCCAAGGCCCTGACGAGTGCGTGGAGGTGTCTCCTGCCTCGCTCCGTCGGCGCGTCGGGGAAGAGGCCGGTGCGCCCCTCTGCCAGCGTGCAGGACTTCACCTCCAGCATCAGCGATGCTGAGCCTCCAGTGAGGCGGAAGTCGAGCCTCGAGTCCTCGAAGATGAACTCCCTCTTGTCGATCCTGAGGCCGTAGAACTCGGAGAGCCGCCCCGCCTCTATCGCCTCAGCCACCACATTGTTCGGCGCCCTGGAGTCGACGGAGACCAGCACTCCGCCGAGATCTACGAGGACAAGGTCGTATCGGGTCTTCCTGAGTTCAGACACCCTCTCCAGCAGATGGACCCTTGCGTCTATTTTTAGGAGCTCCTCCATCCTGCCGGGGTTGGGGATGTAGCAGAGGGCGCGTCCGCCGTCCATCTCGACCTCGCCGAGGAAGCGGTTATGCCTCGCCTTGAAGGTCGCTGGCACCAGAGATCCTTCGAAGCGCATGGTTCACGCCAGCCGCTTCTGCTCCACATGCCTGAGGATGTCCTCAAGCATCCCTGGACCCGAAGCGGCGACGAGTTTGAGCCTATTCCGTTGCGAGAGTTCCAAGTCGCCTCCGACGTCTCCATTTATGTTGAAGACGCCGCCCGCCTCCTTCAGGATAAGCAGCCCCGCCGCGACATCGGTGGCCCTCAGCATCCCTCGGAGGTCGATGTGGGCGTCTAGGACGCCGGAGGCGACGAAGCAGAGGGAGATAGCTGAGCAGCCGAGCTGGCGAAGGTGACGAGAGTTGGAGATGAGCTCCTCCACAGGCTTCAGGGGGGCACCCTTGCTGATGTCCAAGGAGATGAGAGCCTCTCCAAAGGGTTTCGGCCTCCCTGTGTGGATGCGTTTCCCCCCGCGCCACGCCCCCCTATTCCTCTCCGCCCTGTAGACGGCGCCCGTGTAAAGGTCCATGACGAGGCCGGCCACGGCGCCAGATAGGAAGGGGGTCTCGGAGACGGCGAGGCTTGTGACGGCTAGGGGCACCCCCATAGCGAGGTTCGTGGTGCCGTCCACGGGGTCGACGATGACATGCATCCCTCCTCCTCCGATGGTAGACTCGCCCTCCTCGCTGATGAGATCCGCGGAGGCGCCGTGGGTCCTGAGGGTCTCCTCGATGGCCTCCTGGGCTTCCGAGTCCAGGAGCCGCTTCAGCTCTTCGACGTCTAGGGTGGGCCTCTTGAGCAGGGTCCTCCGGACGCGGCTGCGCACGTTCTCCGCCGCCTCAAGGAGGATGGGCATCCACGCCGACCCGCGGCTAGATGAAGCCATTTCTCCTCATAGCCTCCATGATCTTCTCTGCGGACACCTCGGGGGTGTCCCTCAGGCAGTCGAGCTCGACGTCTGCGTGCCAGGGCTCCTCGTACTCCTCTTGGACGCCGGGGACGTGGGTCGCCTCGCCGGTGGCCACCTTCCGGTATATGCCCTTCAGGTCCCGCTCCCTGCAGACCTCCAAGGGGCAGCGGATGTACACCTGGATGAACTTATCTACGAGGCCCCTGGCGGCCCTCCGCCATCTCCGCCTGTTGGCTGTGGCGTCGAAGATGACGTTGACGCCGTTCTGGGTGAGGAGCACACCGATGTAGACCAGCGCATTGTAGAAGGTCTCCCTCTCCTCGGGTGTGTAGGTCGGGTTCGGGGTGAGCACCTTACGGACGACGTCGGTTTCGAGGACCTGGGCTTCGACGCCAAGATCGTTCAACCTCTCCATCAGGGCCTTGGCGACGGACGATTTCCCCGACGCAGGCAGGCCCGTGATCCAGACGGCCCATCCGGCTTCCTTCATGAGGTGGCCTCCAGGAGGGCGTCCGCCCCAGCCGGATCAAAGGTGGATGTCTCGAGGATGTTCCTGGCGAAGTTGAGGAGCTTTGATCTGACGTCGAGGCTGAGCTTCGGGTACCAGACGGGCGACGCGATGACGAGGGCCCTCCAGCAGAAGAAGGGCTGAACGACTTCGAGGATCTCGTGGTCGCCGGTCGCCGTCAGATAGGTGTCGAAGAAGAGGTCCCAGAGGGTCTTGAAGGGGCCTTCGAGGGCGCCCCGGTGCTGGAGGGCGTAGAAGAGGTAGTTTATCGCCATCGTGGCTACATCGTCGGCGGGCTCGCCCCACTCGCCTCGGCTGCGGTCGAGGACGGTGAAGTCGGTCTCCTCCCGGAAGAGGATGTTCCAGGGGTGGAAGTCTCCGTGGACCTGGCTTAGCCTGTGGGTGAGCGGCTTTATCCTCCACCGCCAGTCGATGCACCGCTTCTCCATCCACGCAAGCTGCAGCGGCCCGATGTAGTCCAGGCCCTCGGGGTAGCTGTCGGTGAGGCCGAGGATGCACTCGTTGTGGCCGACGAGCTCGCGAATCCTCCTCTGGTAGAGGCCGGGGTCGCTGTGCTTGACGGCGTGGATCTCTGCTAGGTACTCGGTTAGGGCCTGGCAGCGCCTCAGGTCGAGGGCGGCGACGGCGCCCGTATCCCGTATCCTGTCGAGGTCTCGGTGGTACTCCGTCCCCTCCTCCAGCTCGGTCAGGAGGAAGAGCTCCAAGCAGTCGCCTAGGGTCTTCGCCGACCCGGTCCGGGTGAGGGCGCCCACATCTAGGGCTTGGATGTGGCGAGGTAGGGCGTTGAAGTACTTTGCCTGCCAGAGGAGGATAGCGGCACGGTCGGCCATACGCTGATGGCCGAAGCCTCCCGGCTTGATTGTGTTGAAGACGACGCTCCGCTGGGCTCCTTCGAAGGTGAGGTCGATACGCAGGGGGGTACCGTATCCGTACCCCTTCAGCACATCCTCGATTCTCCTTCTTGTCACGCCGAGAGATCTGATGCCAGTGATGGCGACCTCACCATTGAAGAGTTGGGAGAGGTATCGTTGTAGGGCTGTGACGCTGATCTCAGACATAGGTGTCAGTATAACTGTCCGCTTAAGGTGTAAAAAGGTGTATCCATCATCAATTGAATCCCTTTTTACCGTTAGAATTAAATGAAAGATGAGAGTCATAGCCGCACCTATATCGTCTCGATCGAAAGCCCCAACAAACTGTTAAATGCGGATTTGAATCAACCAAAGTTTAGTATTTCACTAGTGAATAGACGTTTAATTAATGGAGGATGAAGGAAATAAGCTATTCTGAGGAAGCTATAATCTTAACCAAGGAAGCGAGAGAGAAAGCTTATATTAGGGTGCTTAAACTGAAAAAATAGCTTGAAAAAGAACTAAGAAAACATTCTCCATATTTTTCATCGTCCGGTCTGGAGATATTTAATAGGAGTGCTGCCCGGAAAAAAGAGGCTTGATCAAT
>Ga0209636_10008594_pt1 | contig 10398 bp, 8 predicted proteins | sample DeeMarSWOR152_54_FD_187464 | JGI IMG/M metagenome (GOLD analysis project Ga0209636, IMG submission 187464) | Marine sediment microbial communities from White Oak River estuary, North Carolina - WOR-1-52-54 (SPAdes) (version 2) | ecosystem: Environmental > Aquatic > Marine > Intertidal zone >... | reverse complement strand
CCTGAGACTCTTATGAAGGGCTGAGATGAGGTTAAAGTGTTCCTCCCCTTTCTTATCATAGAGAAGGATCCGCTTTTGGAGGGCTTCCTTGATTTCTTCAGTCGTGATTTTTCCTTTTTTAGCTAGATTGGCGGATATTTCAAGGGTGTTCAGAGCCCGACGAGCATCTCCGTTGGCGTAATCGATGATCATCTGGAGAGAATTCTCCTGTATCTCGAGTTGACAATTCCCCAGCCCCCTTTCCTTATCGGCTAGGGCCCCCTTGATGATCCGCCTCAAGGTCTCTGAGGATAATGGTTTTAAAACCAACACTTTCATCCGGGACAGTAGAGGAGCGATGACTTCAAAGGAAGGATTTTCGGTGGTCGACCCGAAAAGAATGATATCCCCTTTCTCCACATAAGGCAGGAATGCGCCCTGCTGAGCTTTGTTAAACCGGTGAATCTCGTCAATAAAGATCACCGTGGGTTGGCCATACATGTTTTTATGATTTTGGGCTTGGGCCATCATTTCTTTAATTTCCTTGATACCGGAAAGAACAGCACTGAAAAAAAGACAGGGGAAATGGAAGTGGTTGGCCAGGATGTACCCCAAGGTTGTTTTTCCGGATCCGGGTGGGCCCCAAAATATGATCGAGACGAGTCGGTTGGACTCTGTCAGTTGAGTGAGGATTTTGCCCTCACCCAGCAGGTGCTCCTGTCCGTAGAATCTTTCCAGAGTCTCGGGCCGCATCCTCTCCGCCAGAGGAGTGTACTGTTCGTCATTCTTCATGGTGGGAGCTTTCCATTATACCAGAAATAATAAGAAAAGGGAGACAGGCAGCTTTGGGGACTGGCTCCTTATTTCTCAAAAAGGTGCCTGTCCCCTCTTTTTCCAGGGTTTGTATCGTCTTGACGCACAGCTCGATTAGTGCTAATGTTAGCTTGATTTTCAGACCGTTCAGGATGAATCGTCAACAGTCAGACAGGATATCGCCATGAAAAACGAACAGATTCCTGATAAGCTTATCTACAAACTGGAGGAAGTCAGCCGAATTACTCGATTGGACCCAAAAGTCATCGACTCTTGGGAAAGAGAGCTGTATTTTCTGAATGCTGGAGAAACTGGTACAGGGTCAAAAGTATTCAGAAAAAAGGACTTAACCATCATCCTCAGGTTAAAAGAACTGTTAGAAAACGAAGGGCTGACTCTCGCCGGAGCCAAGAGACAGATCGAGGATGAATTCGGAATCAGAAAATCCCCTCAAGTCCATCCTGACCGGATCAAAAAAACCCTTTTTCGTGTCCGGGATCAACTCAAAGATATCGTCTCAAACCTAGAAAAATAAGATTAACACATCCCTGGATATCTGCTATTATTCTTCATTCGGTATTCGGTCGGGACGTGGCGCAGCCTGGTAGCGCACACGCTTGGGGTGCGTGGGGTCGGCGGTTCAAATCCGCTCGTCCCGACCATCCCTCATGCCCCAAAAGCCATCACAAAATTTAAGATGCTTCTGGTCATGATTCGCACCTGAATTAAAAAATCATTTCCCCTGGCCCCTTGTAAATGATAAAATGCGGGTTCACTCAAATGAAGAAACCTGAAAAAGGCAGCCCAACCCAAAACCATCTGATCCTCCTGACGAACGATGACGGGATTTATTCTGAGGGTCTCACCATCCTCCGGGAACACTTGGAGCATTTTGCGGATATCTTCATCGTCGCCCCTGACCGAGAGAAGAGTGCCACATCCCTCTCTCTGACCCTTCACCGGCCGTTGAGGGTTAAAAGAATAAAACAAGATACTTTTGCCGTTGACGGAACCCCGGCCGATTGCGTCTACTTGGCTGTCCAGAAACTGCTTCCTAGAAAACCCAGTTTATTGATTTCCGGACTGAACCACGGTCCAAACCTAGGACAGCAGGATATATCCTACTCAGGCACTGTGGCCGGGGCCAGGCAGGGCGCCTTCCTCGGCATCCCCTCTGCAGCGATATCTGTTCTTCACGACCAAGACAAGCAGTATGCTTTTGAATTCTCAGCTCGTGCGGCCTCCAGCCTGGTCAGGAAACTCCTGGATCATAAGCTTCCTCCGGGAATATCCCTCAGCATCAACATCCCCCCTCCCCCGGTCAAAGGAATGAAGATCGTGAAACTTGGACAGAAGAGATACAACCCAAAAATCATCCGGAAAAAGGACCCTAGACAAAATTTCTACTATTGGATAGGCACAGGAACACCCCAGGCAATCGGGGACAAGAACAGTGACGTGAACATCATCAAAAAAGGCTATATCACCCTCACTCCGCTCCAGACTGACCTCACAGACCATCCTTCGCTCAAGCTGGACTGGCTCAAGGATTTGCGCTTAAATCTCGACCATGAAATTATTCAGAAAGCTGTATGACTGGGTTCTCCATTGGGCAGAGACCCCTTACGGACCGCTGGCTCTTTTCCTGCTGGCTCTGGCAGAAAGTTCGTTCTTCCCGATTCCTCCTGATGCGCTTCTGATCGCCCTCTGCCTGGGAGCAATCACCAAATCCTGGCGTTTTGCCTTTTATACTTCTGTGGCTTCTGTGATCGGGGGAATCATCGGGTATTTCATCGGTTACGGCATTTGGGGAAGTGTGGACTCCTTTTTCTTCAAGTATGTCCCCGGCTTCACAGAAAGTCTTTTCCAAAAAGTCATGGCCAATTATCAAAATTATGGGTTCTGGTACGTCTTTGCCGCTGGTTTTACTCCCATCCCCTATAAAGTATTCACCATTGCCTCCGGCGTTTTCAAGCTGAATTTTGCCCTGTTTCTTGTCGCTTCGACGATCAGCCGCTCCCTCCGTTTTTTCGCCGTCGCCGCCCTTTTCAGAAGATTCGGTCCTGGAATCAAGGCCTTCATCGACAAGTACTTCAACCTCTTGGCTGTCCTGTTTTTTGTCCTGATTCTGGCCGGTTTTCTAGTCATCAGATTCCTGTTCTAGAGTTGGTGACGATAAGATCGGCCTCCTTCTTCAGGGCCCGGTTGATCCTGTGTTCTATTTTGAGGATTTGAGCGTTTCTTTTTTCACCGATTGTGTTTGATCAAGGTTCATATTCAGGGATGTAATCTTTCGGTCGAGGAAGACGTTCTGCAGAAAAACCCAATTCCAGGGCAACTTCCCTCAGCTTCTCTTGGATGATATGGGCGTTCTCAGATCCCATACGGATGAGATGTTTCTGGGCTTCACTCATGTTTTCCAGACTGGGATCAGCAAAAACGTAGGTGACGACATCTTTTTTCAACTTAATTTCGTGGTCGATGACAGGAACTTTTAAAAGCTCGACGATGGCCCTGAAAAGCGTCTGGTCAAAATCCTGTCCCGGATATCCTAATTCCTGATAGGACTTTTGGAAGAGGGGCTTAAGCTGGCGATAGAGCCTCACCGCATCTCCCGTATTCAAGGAGAGAAAAGCATCAGCAATATCATCGTACCGGCGAAAACTCTCTGGATCGAGGATGTCATCTTTTCCTCTTTTGACAGTCTTGAATTCTCCCGTGGATGAGAAAAAATCCATTTGGGAACGCGGGCTCATTCCATTGGCAACGTTATCCACGGCTGCCACGAATCGCCGGACGAGATCTCCGCTCATCAGCCATCGAGCCAGTTTGGGATGGCTGGAAAGCTCTCTGGCTAAATCCCGAACAATCCCATCACTCTGATCGAGTTCAATTTGAGCAAATTCTCCCAGCTCCTCCGGTCCTCGGAGAGACTCCTCCTGAGCAGCCTGGACCGGTTGTTCTGCCAGGGCCTCGGCTCGGGACTCCCCGCCTCCTTTACGGAAAAAAAGAAAATAGGCCGCAACTCCAGCGGCAACGATGAGGATAAATATCAGTCCGGTGAGGATGACTTTTTTATTCTCTTCCATTTTTTTCGCCTCCTTCCTGTCTTTTTTTATCAAGACCTTAGGTAGAATTATTCGATCTTCCTGATCTGGATGTCTCCAGCGGATGTTTCAAGAAACAGAAACGCGCCCCCTTCTCCTTTGATCTGGGCGGAAACCTCCTTGGCAGGGAGAGGAACTCGGAGATCAAATTCGCTCGAGATGCTGCCGCTGGGCGCTCTGGCTTCAACGTGCGCTTCGACTTCGGGTTGAAGATAGATGGTGATATCCCCTTCATCGGTCGTCGCCCTGATTTCATCCCCGCTCCTCAAATCAAGAAGCTCAAGAATCACGGACCCTCTGACAACAGAAATCGTCAGAGAGCCCGAAAAATTTTCCACCCGAACTTCCCCCTCCTCGAGTTCGATAAAGGCTTCTCCGTACAGATCGCCAATCCGGATATCCCCTCTCCTGCCCACAATGTCCTTGAGAATGACAGATCGGGGGACGTTGAGATCATAATCAACAGCATTCCTCGTTGGCTCATCGGCAGTCTGTCTAGTTTTTATCTTAACAAAATCCTCAAATTTATCCACATCCACCCGAGGCTTGAAGCGCCCCGGGGAAAAAACACGCAATCGATACCCCTGCCAGCCGGGAAAAACATATTCGGCGAATATCTCCACTTCTTCTCTGTCCCACCCGTAGATTTCGATCTGGCCATCGTTGTTGACCAAGGAAAGGGTTCCTCCCGGTTTAAGCGAAAGGACTCTGTGGAATTGTGCGGAAGGGAATTGTGTTGAGCTGCCCGGATAATCCACGAGGGCCACGACACAGGACATCAAGAGAAAGGAAATCAGGGCAAGCAGACAGATCAAGGGAACATTCCATCTCATCTCATTTTCCCTCTTTTTAATTATACGAAATGAAGACAAAGAAGTCATTTTAATCTTGAATTTGGCCATGAAATTTGTCATATTACCCTCTCGCTTTAAACCGCAGCTGGAAATGATCAACACTGTTTCCGGCTACGGCCATTTCGTCGAGGAGGATGGTATGGGCGGCCTGTTCGGTGTCGTATCCAAAAAAGATTGTGTCACCGATCTCTTCTACGGAACGGATTATCACTCTCACCTCGGAACAAAAAGGGGTGGTTTAGCCGTTCTGGATCCAGACGGATATACAAGGTTCATCCACAACATCGAGAATTCCCAATTCCGATCCAAGTTCGAGTTTGATGTGTCGAAAATGAAAGGACACAAAGGGATTGGTGTGATCAGCGACTTTGATGACCAACCTGTGCTTATCCGTTCTCATCTAGGCACGTATGCAATCGTTACCGTCGGTGTCATTCAGAACAGCGAAGAGCTGTCCAAAAGGGCATTCAGTCAGAGCAGAATTCACTTTACGGAAATGGGCATGGGGGAAATCAATCCGACTGAGCTGGTTTCCATCCTGATAAACCAAGAAGGGTCTTTCGAGGAGGGAATCAAGAGGGCCCAAGAGGCCATCGAAGGATCATGCTCCATGCTCGTCTTGACAGACCAAGGGGTTTATGCCGCTCGGGACAAGTTGGGAAGAACACCTGTCATCATCGGAGAGAAAGATGGAAGCTTTGCCGTGACGATGGAGACATGCGCTTTTCCTAACCTGGATTATGTGATCACAAAATACCTCGGGCCAGGAGAAGTCGTGCTTATCACGGAGGAGGGAATCGAGCAGAAGAGCCTTCCAAGAGAAAGGATGCAGATCTGTGGGTTCCTGTGGGTTTATTACGGCTATCCCGCTTCCAGCTACGAAGGCATCAACGTCGAAGCCGTCAGGAACAGATGCGGAGCTGCTCTTGCCAAAAGGGATACAGTAAAGGTGGACTTTGTGGCCGGCATCCCTGATTCAGGCATCGGCCATGGATTGGGTTATGCCAGCGAGGCCAGCGTTCCCTTCAAAAGGCCATTTGTGAAGTACACCCCGACCTGGCCCCGCAGTTTCATACCTCAAGATCAGGCTGTGAGGGATTTGGTGGCCAAGATGAAGCTCATCCCGATCAAGGATATCATCCAAGGCAAGAAGCTGCTTTTCTGTGAGGATTCGATCGTCAGAGGAACCCAGTTAAAGGATACGATTCAAAGGCTGTACGATTGCGGCGCTTTAGAAGTTCACATGCGGCCAGCCTGCCCTCCTCTCACCTACGGATGTAAATTCTTGAATTTTTCGAGATCACGATCCGAGTTGGATTTAGCGGCCAGGACCGCTATCAAAGCCTTGTTAGGCAGGGATACCCAAAACCTAGAAGAATATTCGAATCCAGATTCTGATAAGTATCAAGCCATGGTGGAGAACATAAGAGAGAGATTGAAACTCACGACCCTGCGCTACCAGCGTCTCCCAGATCTTGTTCAAGCTATCGGACTGCCTAAAGAAAAATTGTGCACCTACTGCTGGGACGGAGTAGAATAAAGGAGAAATGTCTTATGATAAACAGGAAATCTGGTCATTTTTTAATCATTCTCATCATTTTGTTCCTGATCTTTTCACCCGGCTTCACCGGCCAAATCCAGAAGGAGGAGGCCAGCTCTAAGCTTTGCTTCGGGATTTCCTTCAGTCAGGAACAACATCCAGGCCCCTTGGATGGACGGATGCTGCTCATGGTCTCCACAGACGAGCGCCGAGAGCCCCGCTTCCAGGTCAGTGAAGGCCCTGATACACAGCTCATATTTGGGATCGATATCGATGGCCTGAAACCAGGTGAAGAAGCCATCATCGACAGCAGAGTTTTTGGCTTTCCCTTGAAAAGCATAAAAGAAATCCCTGCCGGAGAATACTGGATTCAAGCCCTCCTCCACCGCTACGAACCATTTCATCGGGCTGACGGCCATGTCGTCAAACTTCCGATGGACCGGGGAGAAGGGCAAAGATGGAACCGGGCTCCTGGAAACCTGTACAGCACTCCCCAAAAAGTGAAGATCGATCCGCAAAAGGAGGAAAGGATTCAAATCACTCTTGATCAAAAAATCCCTCCAATACCCGCTCCCAGAGACACCAAATACATCAAACATGTCAAAATCCAGAGTCAGCGTCTCACCGAATTCTGGGGCCGACCGATGCATCTCGGGGCCTGTGTGCTCCTGCCCGAGGGTTTTGACGAACATCCAGAAGCCCGCTACCCGCTGTGCGTTTTTCACGGCCACTTCCCCTACACTTTCGACGGATTTCGCGAGACACCCCCCGATCCTGACCTCAAACCAGAGTACAGCCAAAGGTTTGATTGGCCGGGATACAACAAAACTGTCCAAGAATACGCCTATGAGTTCTACAAATACTGGACATCTCCTGACACGCCGCGGATGGTCATCATCGAAATCCAGCATGCCAATCCCTATTATGATGATTCCTATGCGGTGAATTCAGAAAACTTGGGGCCGTACGGAGATGCCATCACCTATGAACTCATTCCTTACGTCGAGAAGACATTCCGGTGTATCGGCGAAGGGTGGGCCCGGTTTCTGTACGGCGGTTCGACGGGCGGATGGGAAGCCCTGGCCGTCCAGGTCTTCTACCCCGATGAGTACAACGGCTGCTTTGCGGCCTGCCCAGATCCGATTGATTTTCGGGCCTATGAACTGGTCAACATCTACGAGGACCAAAATGCCTACTACATCAAAAGCCAGTGGAAACAAACCCCGAGGCCGGAAAGGCGGAGCTACCTGGGCTATGTCAGCGTAACCCTGGAAGAGGCGAATCATTTCGAGCTAGTTCTTGGGACCAAAGGCCGTTCAGGGGAGCAGTTTGACATCTGGCAGGCTGTATTTGGCCCGGTCGGCGAGGACGGCTATTTAAAGCCGATCTGGGACAAACTCACGGGTAAAATCGACCACAATGTTGCCGAGTACTGGCGGGAGCAGTATGATCTGCGGCACATCCTTCAGAGGGATTGGAAGACATTAGGGCCCAAGCTCAAGGGAAAAATCCACATCTACTGCGGAGACATGGACAATTATTACCTAAACAACGCTGTCTACCTGATGGAAGAATTCCTGGAGAACACTAAAGATCCCTATTATGACGGAGAGATCGATTATGGCGACCGGGCTGAACACTGCTGGAACGGTGACCACACCCGGCCCAACGCCATCTCCCGGCTGAGATACAATCAGATGTATGTTCCGAAGATCATGGACCGAATCCTCAAGACAGCTCCGCCGGGTGCAGATCTGACCAGTTGGCGCTATTGAATACTCTCGAATATTGGGGGACGCTCCCTGCCAGAACACTTGATCCAGCAGGGTGGCCAGCCCGAGAGCGTTTCCTTCCCAGAGCTGCCCAAGTTTTCAGGCTGAAAAGACGTATGAAACAGTGGATGTATACCAAATCCGATCTCAATAACAATCAAGATTGGGTCAAAGGAGGACATTCCATGAACAAAAAAATCTTAGGCCTCTTCTTGATGGGTGCTTTTCTGTTTTGCTCCTGCCAAAAAGGTAAGCCGCGTGAGGTGAAACAGTACTCTATCGAACAGTTTATGGACACGGTCCAGATTTTCGGGAGTGCCTTTTCTACCGATGAACAGAAGCTGTTGTTTTCCAGTAATCAAACAGGGATTTTCAATGCCTCCACGATTCCTGTCACAGGCGGCGAGGCGACGCAAATCACCCATTCCACAGAGGATGCGGTCTTTGCGCTTTCCTTTTTCCCGAAGGATGAACGGATTCTCTACCTCAGTGACCAAGGGGGAAACGAGATCTACCACCTCTATTTGAGAGAGGAAGATGGAACAGTTAAGGATTTAACTCCGTCTGAAAAGGCCCGATCGGTGTTTTATGGATGGAGTTTCGATGAGCAAAGCTTATTTTTCGGGTCTAACAAAAGAGACCAGCAGTTCATGGATATTTATGAAATGGATATCGAAACCTTCACTCCCACGATGATCTACCAGAATGATCCAGGCTACGAGCTGGGGGCTATCTCGAGAGATAAGAGATATATCTGTTTTCTAAAAGTCATCACTGAACACAACACCGACATCTATCTTCTTGATAGAAAAACAAAAGAAATAAAACATCTGACTCCCCACGAAGGAGATGTTTATTATGCCCCACAAACGTTCAGCGTGGATTCGAAAAGTCTTTACTATTTGACGAATGAAGGCAGCGAATTCAATTATCTGAAGAAATACGACATCGAGACAGGAAACTCCCATCCCATCGAAAAAACAGATTGGGATATCATGTATTCCTACTTTTCTCGGAACGGGAAATACCGTGTGGTCGGGATCAACGAGGATGCCCAAACGAAGATTAAAGTCTACGACACGGTGACGGGCAAACCGATGACCCTGCCCGAATTGCCCGATGGGAATATCACGTCTGTCAACATCTCAAAAAGCGAAAACCTGATGGCCTTTTATTTCAACGGTTCCCGGTCGCCGAATAACCTGTTTGTGTATGACTTCGAGGCCAGTCAGTACACTCAGCTGACAGATACAATGAACCCAGAAGTCGACCCAGATGATCTCGTCGAAGCTGAAGTCGTCCGGTACAAGTCTTTCGATGGATTGGAGATCCCGGCCATCTATTATAAACCTCACGACCTTAAGCCTGGGGATAAAGCTCCGGCCATAGTTAAAGTTCACGGTGGTCCGGGAGGACAGGCCCGCATCGGTTACAGCACAGTCAATCAATTTCTCGTGAATCACGGCTATGTCCTGATTGATGTTAATAACCGGGGAAGCTCGGGCTATGGGAAGACTTTCTCCAAGCTGGATGACCGGAAACATGGTGAGGATGATCTGGATGACTGCGTGGAAGCCAAGAAATATCTGACCTCCACTGGCTATGTGGATGAAAACAAGATCGCCATCCTGGGTGGGAGTTACGGTGGTTATATGGTCTTGGCTGCTTTGACGTTCAGACCAGATGCCTTCGCTACCGGGGTGGATCTTTACGGAATCTCGAATTGGATCCGAACTCTGAAAAGCATCCCTCCCTGGTGGGAATCTTTTAAACAGGCTCTGTACATCGAAATGGGAAATCCTGAGACGGATTCGGAGTACTTGAGGAGTATTTCCCCATTATTCCATGCGGAAAAAATCATTAAACCCTTAATGGTCCTGCAGGGAGCCAACGATCCCCGAGTCTTTCAAGTCGAGTCCGACGCAATCGTCGAAGCGGTCAAGAAAAACAACGTGCCGGTGGAATATGTTGTCTTCGATGACGAAGGACATGGGTTTATCAAGAAAGAAAACCAGATCAAGGGATATCAAGCCATCCTTGAATTCCTGGATAAGCATCTCAAAGGAAAATCAGGGCTGGAAGAGAAACAGCCTTAGCATATCCTTCAAGTCAGCCTTGGAGGAGGAACCGCTTCGTATCAATCTAATATAAACGCAGTAAATAGGGTTATAGTCCCTGTGCGGCCTGATACTACCCTCAGCCCCCGAACCCCGGGGAACCAGTCCCGTCGGTTCCCCCCGTCGGATAAGCCGAGTCATGGAAGGGGGTCCAGGGGGATATTTCCTCCTGGTCGCAGGCCGAAGGCCGAGAAGGGGAGGCAGCGAGTCTTCGAG
>Ga0209636_10008593_pt1 | contig 10399 bp, 10 predicted proteins | sample DeeMarSWOR152_54_FD_187464 | JGI IMG/M metagenome (GOLD analysis project Ga0209636, IMG submission 187464) | Marine sediment microbial communities from White Oak River estuary, North Carolina - WOR-1-52-54 (SPAdes) (version 2) | ecosystem: Environmental > Aquatic > Marine > Intertidal zone >... | reverse complement strand
ATCATGCGTGTTAGATTATTTTTTGAGCTCCTTTCAGGTATTTCGATAATGATTCCAAATTTGTACCTTATTGAAGCCTGTTTCTCAACAAGATGTTCTACTTTTTTCCAAATTATATAAAATAGTTAGCAAGTTAACTTTGGTTACAAGGTTATGAGACATAAAGGGATAGATTCTTACAAAAAGGAGGTGAGGGTAAGGTTTTTTGGAAAGGGGGACTTTTTGGTCGTTTTAATACTGAGGAAACCAGGAAAGGAGATTATGCCATGAGAAAGAAAAATCTTTTAATTACTGCTCTGATTTTAGGCATCTTAATGATAGGCGGCCCCCTTGTCGGGTCAGCTGTAGCCGCAGATAAGCCCATCGTAGTAAGATTGGGGCATGTAGGATTTACGGGATCTCTTTTTGAGAAAACAGCAAACTATTTTGAGAAGCTCGTAGAGGCGAGAAGCCAGGGCGAGGTAGATATAAGAGTTTTTGGGGCAAGCCAGTTGGGTAAAGATAAAGAGATGATGCAGGCGGTTCGTTTAGGGAATTTAGAGATGTGTCTTCCTTCGACAGTCGTTCCTGCTGTGGCCCCTATTTTTGGATTTCAAGAACTGCCCTTCTTATTTAAAAATAGAAATCATGTGGAAAGTGCACTGTTAGGACCCGTAGGATGGAAGCTCAATGACGTTCTGAAGGGAAAGGGATACATCATCCTCGGTTTCTGGGAGAATGGGTTCAGGAAGATAACAAACAATACTCGTCCCATCAATGCACCTGAAGATTTAAAAGGGATTAAATTAAGGACCCCCAAGAGCCCTGCAAGGGTTAGACTTTTTAAGACATTGGGTGCAAACCCCACCTCAATGAGTTTTAAGGAGGTATTTTCTGCCTTGCAGCAGGGTGTTATCGATGGACAGGAGAATCCCATGGCCCAGATTATGTCGGCAAAGTTCAATGAAGTCCAGAAATATTTGTCTATCTCCAACCATGTCTATACCCCGGGTTATGCCTTGATTGGCAAAAAATTCTTTGAGGGTCTTCCCCCAGAGATTCAATATACCTTGAGGGTAGCTGCTGCCGATACAGGGAATTATGCCAGAAGGACAGGGGAGCAGATGGATGGGAAGCTTATGAAAGAGGCCGAAAAAACTATGAAGATAAATGAGATAGACCGCGAAGCCTTTATGAAGGCTTCTAAAAGTCTGTATGATGCTTATCCAAAAGAGTTTGGTGCAGATGGAAAGTGGATTCTGGATCATATAATGAAGGCAGCTGAGTAATAACCGAGATACCAATACTGGGCCTCTTCTTTTTTGAAAGAGGGGGCCCTCATTGTTTAGTCAGATGGTAACAGGAGATTCTGATAGATGAAAAAGGCGTATGACGTGGTAGTGAGACTAGTAGAATATGCCGTCATCGTGTTGATGGTGGCTATGTTGCTTTTGGTCGTGGTTGCCATAATCTTCAGAAAAGCCGGACATTCCATAAGCTGGTATGATGAATTTGCGGGTTATATCCTGGTTTGGGTCACATTTTGGGGTTCTGTGATAGCCTTAGAAAGAAAGAGACACATTGGATTTGAGACCCTGGTAGAGCTTATGCCAAAATCCATCCAAAATATGGTTATGCTTGTAGTTTATCTTCTCCTTATATTCTTAAATCTTGTACTCATAAGATACGGCTGGAAATTAACAACAGAATTGAGTGGAGAAACAGCCATTACCTTACCGATTCCTATTGGCTACATAAATCTCGTCATACCTGTAACTGCCTCCTTGATGTTGATATTGTGTCTGATTCAAACAGCGGGGTTGTGGATTAAAAGAAGAGAACGGGGTTCCTAGATGGGATGGATAATCCTTATCCTTATTATCGGTTTGGTTCTTTTAAACGTCCCGATTGGATTTGCCCTGGCTTTAACCGCCAGTTTTGCCATGTTAATAAAAGGTATTGATCTACTAACGGTACCTTTAAGATTATTTAATGGCGCTGACAATTTTCCTCTTTTGGCCATTCCCCTCTTTGTCCTCACCGGAAGCTTGATGAACTCTGCTGGCATCTCTCGTAGATTGATCAATTTTGCAAGTGCCCTTGTAGGGTTTATTCGCGGGGGGCTTGCCATGGTAAATATAGTTACCTCCATGTTCTTTGCCGAGATATCAGGCTCAGCAGTGGCTGATGCGGCAGCCTTGGGTAGCATCCTGATCCCGGCCATGAGAAAAAAGGGATATCCACTGGATTTCTCAGCAGCGGTAACCTCGGCCTCTGCAACCTGTGCTATCATAATCCCTCCCAGCATTCCGATGATTATCTATGCCGTTATGGCTGAGACTTCTATTGTAAAGTTGTTTATGGCAGGGGTAATCCCGGGCATTATGGCTGGAGGATCAATGATGCTACTTTCCTATTATTTTGCCGTAAAAAAGAAATGGCCTGTAGAGGAAATTTTCAATCTAAAAAATGTATGGATCACCTTTAAAGAGGCCTCATGGACATTTCTCATCCCTATTGTCATCATTGGTGGGATCTTTAGTGGTTTTTTTACAGCGACAGAGTCAGCAGGCATAGCAGCGGCGTGCGCCCTCTTTGTCGGCATATTTGTATACAGAGAGCTGAAGATAAAAAACATACCTAAAATATTGTTAGATGCTGGAGAACAGACAGCAATCGTGATGCTGATTGTTGCAGGTTCTGCTCTATTGAGCTGGGTCCTAACCAATGAGATGATTCCCCAGAGGATTGCGGCAAGCATCATTGCCAAGACGCAAAATAAGTACGTCATTCTTTTGATGATGAATGTCTTTTTTCTCTTTGCAGGGATGTTTTTGCATAGTGCTGCAGCTATAATTATGATTGTACCTATTGTCATGCCTCTGGTGAATATGGTCGGGATTGATCCTGTCCACTTTGGGCTGATTGTTACTTTTAATCTGGGAATCGGGCAACAGACCCCTCCGGTTGCCTCAGTACTTTTGACCACCTGCTCTGTGGCAAAGGTATCCATAACTGAGGTTATGAGGGTCAATATATACTTTATTCTTATCGCCCTTTTTGTTTTGTTCTTCTTGACCTATGTTCCTGCTGTCAGCATGTTCCTTCCGAATTTATTGATAGGATCACCATAGTCAAAGATCATTTTTTTTACGATTTTGAGATGATACAGCCTAAAAGAATACCTATTACAGTAATAATGATAGGTATTCTTTTTATGAATGGAAATGGTGATGTTGGGTCAGAGACAGATTCACCAAGACTCCTGTTTGAAGAGGCTCAAAAGGAAATCTATAGATTAAGTTTTGATAAGGCCTATGGGTTTTTATCAAAGATAAATGAACGATATCCTGATTCTTCGTATGGTGAGAAGGCAATCATCCTGAAAAATATTATTTCACTCGGTCAGACATTCTCGAATCTAAGGCTATGTTCGGCATATGACAGGGGTAGATCTTTATATAAGAAAGAAGAAGAAAAGACAGCAGATTCCTTATCTCCCTTGACTCTTTTGGATTCATACAGATTGGAATACCTAAGAAGAACGAAAAAATGGGCCAATAGACTTGATTCTGATATAAAGGAATCTTTGAAGATTTCTCAAGAGATAGAGTTGTCCCTTAAATATCCTGGTAGTGAGGAACTCCCCTATTTTATAAAGGTAGGCATTGATACAATTGAGACTATCAAAAAAGGTATTCCTCCCACGCCCAGCCAGGCCCAGAATATTGAGGAATCCCAAGGCTACGCCGGAGTCTTATCTGTTATTTATCTGTGTATCCAGGAAGAGTTTGAATTACCCGAAAAAACCATTCTTATCAAGGGGAAGGTTATTCCAAAATTGCTAATATACTATTCAACCCTATGGATAAATAAGGTTTTCATATTACTACGGGTTAAGAAGTATACCAAAGCCAACGGATTAGAAGTTCTTCAAGGGAGACCTCTGGCGATATGAATTGATATGGAGCTGGATTCCATTGCGGCCCTTATCATCGGCGGCAGTAGTCCTTTTGGCGCAAAGGGGCTGTAAGTGGATTTGCAGTTTACCCTGAAGGCACTGGCCGGTTTTGTCCACTTTGGGTTTAGGAGAATCCTTTCGGGTAACGCTTGCAGACAAGAAAGGAGTCAAGTTATGAAAAGGGTTCTGGTGGCAGAAGCTCTGGATCAAGAGGGGATCGACCTTTTAAGAACTCACTTCACGGTGGATACCAGAGAACATACTTCAGAAGAGGAATTAAAGAATATCATTCCCCAATACGATGGCCTGATGATTTGGACATATACGCGCGTTCCAAAAGATGTCATAGATCGGGCTGTCAAACTCAAGGTCATTGCACGAGCGGGAATCGGCTTGGAGAAAATAGATCTGAAATATGCAGAAAGCAAGGGAATCACCGTAAGAAACACGCCTGAAGGCAATACCATTTCAGTGGCGGAGATGGTGTTTGCTTTGATGCTGTCGGTGGGGAGAAAAGTCGTCCTGACCGATAAATATGTTCGCTCTCAAGCCGGATGGGACCGTGATCAATTCGTGGGGACCGAACTCGCTGATAAGACGCTGGGTATTATCGGCCTCGGCAATGTCGGGAAAAAAGTTGCGAAAAGAGGCTTAGGGTTTGAGATGCGTCTTCTCGGTTTTGATCCTTTCCTTGACAGAACAGAAATGGTCAAACATGGCGTTGAGAAAGTCGATTCTCTGGAGGATTTGTTGCCAAGGGCGGACTTCATCACAATCCACGTCCCCCTCATGGATAGAACCCATCACTTTTTTGGGGAACGACAGCTAAACATGATGAAAAACACTGCTATTCTTGTCAATACCTCAAGAGGTCAAGTGGTTGATCAAAAGGCCCTTGTGGAGGCTTTGAAAAAAGGAGAAATAGGAGGAGCAGGGTTGGATGTTTTTGAAATTGAGCCTCCTGACGATACCGAACTTCTGAGTTTGGAAAACATTGTCGTTTCTCCTCACATCGCAGGCACAACACATGAAGCCCTGAAAAAAATGACCTTTCAGGCTGCTAAGATTATTATCGAAAATTTAAAGGGATGAAGGCGGCCTCCAGGATTTCAAATTCAAAGAGACTTGAGCTTTTCCACCCGCATGAGGTAATGTTTGAAAAGATCGGACTGAGATCTTCACCTCCTCAGGTTTTCGTTGAAGGTGTCAGGCGTGCATCACCAGAGGCAGAGGTTATTGTGGCCAAGCCGCAGTCTTCTTTTACAATCTGAACATATCAGGATCATATCAAATCAATGAAGAAGGCAGGCACATTTCTCGATTGTTGTTGACTACTTTCCTACAGGACAGGCCAGTTCACAGGCCCTGCAATAGTTGATATATTTGGATGGCAAATCCTTTTTCTGTCCTTCTTCCACGACTACTGCATTGGCTTCATCTCTTTTCATTTGTTCATTGCACAGAGCCCTGCTGTAGGTCCCGTCTTTAAAGGCTTCTTGAGGGCAGGCCGATCTACAGGGCATATGACAGCCTGCACACGGTGCAAAATCTAGCCGGCCAGCAGGTGCCAATTCAGCATCAAGGAGCAAAGCGCGCAGGCGAACACGAGGTCCAAATTCAGGAGTAATCAGCAGATTATTCATTCCGATGGTACCTAACCCGGCCAGTACCGCCGCATCCTTGAGGAATATGCCCCCCTTTTCAACATGATACGGCAGAAGGTGAGCATCTGAGCTCAAATCTTCCTTCAGCCATTGTCTGAGGTTGTTCGCAATACTTTCTAATCTGCGGTTTCCTGGGGTCCCTCTCTTACCGTCCCACCAATCGAGTTCGGGTTCAGCCTCATCATGAACCAGGGCCAGGACAAGCACTGATTTAGGGTCTCGAGGCCACTCACCTTTCCCGTATACCTCATAGGAAGGCGAGTTCTGGAGCGAGGCAACACTTGTGATTCCTGCTAACGATGCCCCTGCTGATTTTGACTTTTCGATGATGTGAGTGGTAACGTCGTCCTCCTTACGTTACTGCAATTTCGTTTGGCTACGTAGAATACTGTGGGTGGTCACTGCCGTCAAAAATCCAAAATATGTTGTACTCATACAAATAAAGGTAAGAAAATCAATGCAGTGAAATGATTGATAACCAGCCTGAGAGAGTTTTAGATCAAGTGAATTTAGCACTCAGGGGTGGTCCTAATTTTTGCTAACAGTGGATTGTGTATTTACGTTCTATTAAAAAAAGCGGTGAACGGCACGCTTAAGCAGGTCAGAGCGCTGCGGATAGTCCGCATTACTGCATGAGGCAAGATTTGGCGCTTCGGAACAAGGACCTGGAACCGATACTTAATCTTGAAGCTGTACCGTTCACCAGCAAGAATAATACAAAAAAGGTTTGATACTGTCAAGAGGTAACGCGGGAGATAGATAGCTGTATGATTTTGCCCTTTCCTCTCTCCATATTCTATCCTGTATTCATTTTACAGAATCTCGTTTACTCTCCAATGTGGCGTCTTTGTCTCTCCTGTCATCGACCTTTAGGTCAATAGCAATCCTTTTAGCTCCCTCCTCAAGATGTGCCTGGTGCACCCTCTTTACGAGGAGGAATAAAGAATCGAGATCCGGGACCTCGATAGCGGTAGACAGGCCCCCGATTTCATATCTGAACCCAGAGTCCTTGATAACCTTCACCCCTTTCCTAACAAACCTGCTCAGACTTGTACCCTCGCCAATAGGATATACTGAAAGCTGTGCAAGCATCATGCTCTCCTCCCTTCTATTGCCTTTTTGAAAACCACGTCCTCTGGACAGTGTATATCAAGCCTCGATACTATAAACCGAGTCGGCCAACTCTTCTCCAGTAGTTATTTCATAGCCATCAAAACGATCTCTGTAAGGTCCATCACCTTGAGGTCTGTCCCCTGCCTTCTTGCCCTGCTCGCCAGGGTCCGCACGCACTGCTGACATGCAGTAACCACCATCTCGGCGCCGGTCTTTTTGATCGCATCAAGCCTCATCTGAGCAACCCTGCCCGAGAGTTCCGGGTCGGTCATCTCAAGGTTCCCGCCCCCACCGCAGCATACGGAAAACTGTCGGTTCAGAGGCAGCTCCACCAGCTTGAGCCCTGGGATAGCGTTGAGAACCTCTCGCGGCTCCTTAAAGACACCACTGTTCCTCCCCAGATCGCAGGGGTCGTGATAGGTCACCGTAGTATCCATCTCTTCGAGGGAGATATGTTTGTCTTTGATGAGTTCGTCCATCATCTGACTGGCGTGGTAAAGCTTCACATCCGTGTTGTAGAGATATTTCCAGGTGTGGTAGCAGGAGGGGCAGGTAAATACGATGGCTTTAGCACCGATCTCCTCCACCTTTTTCAGATTGTGCTCCATGAGGGTCTCCATTTTGTCCGGCATGCCCGCCCCAATCAGGGGAAAGCCGCAGCACCACTCTTCACCCCCAAGAATGGTAAAGTCCACTCCGGCCCGCTCCATGATGTGCGACATGTTGACGGGGATCTTCTGCACCATGGGGAAGAAAGAGGAAACGCAGCCCACAAAAAAGATGACCTCAGCGTGTTCCTTTTCAAAGGCCTTTTCCGGCAGATCCTTGATCAATTCCCGCCATTCTCCACGCTCTTCGTTCTCATCATCTGAAATGTTGTGGACCCTATCAAGGGTTTTGGCCAATTGGTCTGCGATCTTGGGATAGATTCCTTCGCCCACCTGGCATTCACGGTCGCGAAAAATGATGTCCTTTGTTGCCACACTGGACAAGCAGACCTCGACACAGGCCCCGCAACCCAGGCAGCTGAAGATAGACTTCTCGGTGTCAGGGCTCAGGTTGAGCTTCTCCTCGATCACCGAGCGGGTGATGGCGTTCCGTCCCCTGGGAGAAGAGGATTCTGTCTTTTCAACAAGATAAACGGGGCAGCTTGGCAGACAGAATCCGCACCTATTACACTTGGCCACCTCGTCATACGACAGCTTACGCATCTGAGCAATATTCATATGAGCTTACCTCGCCCCTAATTTCTTAAAGGCCACCGACGAAGCGGCCTGGACTCATAATGCCCAAGGCATCTAACTGTTCTCTGACCCGTTTCATGACGGGGAAGTCTGAACGGGTCTCACCCCACATGGGCAGATCCCCTTTCAGCTCGGTTGGGGCCCTTAGCACCACTAGAGTGCCCCCTGCTTTTCGGCAGCATCCCAACAGGGCGCCAATGGCTTCAATGCTCTTGCCTATTACCGCGGTGTCGCCCCGGCCAATGAGCAGGTTGATCAGGCAAAGGCCATTTCCTGCGCGGGCCAAAATAGTGTGTTCGATGTGGCTCGCGGAAAGGGAATTTTCCGCAAACTCAGCGATTTCCTTCCATTCAGAGATGGGATAGTTGAGCTGGACCGTGATAAGAGAGGAGAACCTCCCGGCAAGACAGGGAACCAGATTGCTCACCGCCAGCCAGAAGCTCCGGTGCTGGTCCTCCTGGATACTTGCATTGCCTTTGGCCCCAGTAGCCTTTGCCGTGTCAAGCATTTCCACTCGCATACGGTTCACAGCCGGCTCAAAGGCCTCAAGGGCAACCGCGGCCACGTAGCTTCCGAAACCGAAATCGGGCATACCCCCCATCTCTAGATTGCCAAGGGCGCTGCTGTTCATGACCTCAACTGCCGCCGGGAGCAATTGTGTTTCAAAGACGCGGTTGACAAAAGCGTGGAGGTCGGAAAGCGAGCCAAAGGACACAAGCAGCGTCTCCATACGCTCGGGCAGGGGCAGGAGACGCAGTGTCATTTCGCACAGAATGCCCAGTGTCCCCAGGGATCCGATCATGAGCTTGGATATATCGTACCCTGAAACATTCTTTACTGTTTTGCCGCCCGTTCCCACCATCTCACCATTGGGAGCCACAAAGCGCACACCCAGAACTATATCCCGCGGCAGACCGTAGAGGAGCCTCCTGGGCCCGCTTGAATTGCAGGCCACAACCCCCCCAATGGTGGCGCTGTGGCTGAAGGGAGCATCTATTGGTAGGAAGCATCCGCTCTGTGCCCTCTCCGAACAGATTAACTCGTTAGCCTCAGTAGCCAAATCCTCGAGCGGCAGGTAACACCGATCTTCCTGGGTTGCCAGCCTTGCCTGTATATCCCTGAATTTGACCCCGGCCTCCACTGTAATGGTGAGGTTCGCCGTGTCAACGTCCGTCATGCGGTTCATGCGGGAGGTACAGACCACCAGGTCCAACCGTTTTGGCGGGTTGCCCATGGCCATCTTGGATCCGCCTCCCCATGGCACAATGGCCAGATCTTCCCGATTCGCATATTTAACCACCTCCGAAACCTGGTGGGTGTTTTTTGGAAATATCACTGCCTCGGGCGTGGTGTTATCCACGGCGTATTTTGCAATGTCACCAGGTTCGGTTTTGATGAACTGCCTGCCGATGACTCCAGCGAGCTCGTTACATATCTTTACAGAGTCTGCCATATGAAAGCTCCTTGGTTTCGGCTCCTGCGAGTGCGCCGCCTAAAAGTGTTTCTTGAGCTGAATGCTATTCCGGGATCATCTTACCGGGATTCATTATGTCATGTGGGTCAAAGGCCGTTTTTATCCGGCGCAGAAATCTCAGGTCGCTCTCGGAAAAGATAAAGGCCGTTTCCCTTAGCTTTTCGAGCCCGACTCCATGTTCGCCGCTGATGGTTCCTCCAGCCTCAGCGCAGATTTTCAAAATCTCGGTGCCCAGCTTGTGCACCCGGTCCACCTCTTCAGCATCTCTTTCGTCGAACATAATGAGTGGGTGGAGGTTTCCGTCACCTGCGTGAAACACGTTTCCGATGGGAAGATCGTATTTTCTGCCCGCCTCCATGACCTTGCTGAGCACCTCTGGCAGCTTGGTGCGGGGAACCGTACCGTCACAACACATGTAACTTGGCCTCACCTGGCCTACGGCACCGAAGGCGCCCTTGCGGCCTGCCCAGAGCACGGCCCGTTCGGCCTCGGTTTTCGCCAGCTTGACTTCCCGAACATTGTTCCTCTTGCAGATCTCCATGATCTTCCCGGCCGTATCGTCCATCCCGTCGGCCATGCCGTCAAGTTCTATGATAAGCACGGCAGCGGCGTCGAGAGGATACCCCACGTGGATTGTCTCTTCCACTGCTCGCATGACAATATTGTCCATCATCTCCAGGGTGGCGGGAACAATCCCTTCCGCAATGATGGCAGAAACCGTGTTGGCCCCGTCCTCAACGGTGTCGTACACGGCCAGCATAGTCTTAACTGTCTCTGGGGCGCGCATAAGTTTCAGCACGATCTTAGTGGCCATGGCTAAGGTGCCTTCACTGCCTACCAGGAGTCCGGTCAGGTCATAGCCGGGATTGTCCTGGGACTTTCCGCCGACCCACACTACCGTGCCATCGTCCATCACCACCTCCGCGCCCAAGACATGGTTCGTAGTCACACCATATTTGAGACA
>Ga0209636_10008592_pt1 | contig 10399 bp, 8 predicted proteins | sample DeeMarSWOR152_54_FD_187464 | JGI IMG/M metagenome (GOLD analysis project Ga0209636, IMG submission 187464) | Marine sediment microbial communities from White Oak River estuary, North Carolina - WOR-1-52-54 (SPAdes) (version 2) | ecosystem: Environmental > Aquatic > Marine > Intertidal zone >... | reverse complement strand
TTTCAAGCTATTCTCCCCCTGAGAGGCAAAATACTTAATGTCGAGAAGGCCAGCAAAGAAAAGATTATAGTGCATGAAGAGCTGAGAGCCATTGTCACAGCGTTAAAAGCAAATACCGACGACCAATTTGATAGCTCTAAACTTCGCTACCATAAAGTAATCATCATGACCGACGCCGATGTTGACGGCTCACATATTCGTACTTTGCTCCTCACCTTCTTTTACCGCCATATGACAGAGCTAATTAACCAGGTCTATCTCTACATTGCTCAGCCACCCCTTTACCGTGTTAAATCCGGTAAACAGCACTTCTGGCTTTACTCTGAACGTGAAAAGGAAGAAAAGCTTAAAGGACTAAAAGAAGACAAACTAGAGATTCAGCGATATAAAGGGCTAGGCGAGATGACTGCTGAGCAACTGTGGGAGACAACCATGAACCCCGCTAACAGAACCCTGCTCAAAGTAGAGGTAGAGGATGCCATAGCCGCAGACCAGGCTTTTCATATGCTAATGGGCGACGAAGTTTTGCCCCGCAAAAGATTCATCCAGGCCCACGCTCAAAGTGTGAAGAACCTCGATATTTAGCCGTTGAGCTTCCCGGACCCGAGGGGATGCGATATAAGGAGAATTCGCTATCCCGCAGATGTCGGATATATCTTTTGTTCTGTTATATATTTTTCTACCTCAGCGGGCACCAGATAACGAATGGACAGTCCTTGAGCTATACGCTGGCGAATTTCTGCGGAGCTAATCCCGATTACAGGCATATCAAGCTGAATAACCTTGTCCAGCAGCCCGGGTATCGATGTTTCTAAGTGCTTCAAATCTTTCGAGCCTAATCTCGGGGGGACCACTAGCCTGCATAATTGGACTACTTTCTTTGGTTCCTTCCACAAAGGCAACTCAGCTAAGGTATCACGCCCAAGAATGAAGAAAAGACTTGCTTCACTGCCCAGCTGCTTGCGTAGCATCATCAGGGTATCCACGGTGTACGAGGGACCGGCGCGCTCTACTTCGAGAGTACAAAGCTTAAAATGAGGGTTGTCAGATATGGCACGGCGCACCATCTCTACCCTGTGGACTGCCGGGGTAATATTACGGTCTAGCTTACGCCAGGGCTGCCCAGCAGGCACGAAAAGAACCTCGCTAAACCCCAACTTTATTCTTGCTTCCTCAGCGATAACAAGGTGACCTATATGGATAGGATCAAATGTACCACCAAGAACGCCTATATTCACTTCTTTATTTTCTCGGTTTGGGACGGAATACCTTTATTTGTGCCTGCGAATTTATTTCCTCTTCCTGGCTTGCCTGGTCCACCATTTCCATGGCTTCCCTCACCAATTCTAACACAGCTTGGCCGCTAACTGCAGAGATGTAAAAGACAGGCACCCCAAGCCCCGATAAAATCGGGGCAAGGTGCTGCTTCACTTCGGGCAAACGCGCTTGAACCTCAGGCAAGTCTATCTTATTTACCGCCACGATTTTGGGCTTGTGTGCTAAGCCTTTGTATAAGGCTATCTCTTTCTCCAATGTGCTGAGGTCATCGATAACGGTCGGCGAACTGCCATCCAATAAATAAATCAGCAGCTTGGTTCTTTCCACATGGCGCAAAAACTCGTTCCCCAATCCTTTGCCAAGATGAGCACCTTCAACAAGTCCGGGAATCTCGACAACGATAAAGTCTCTCCTATCATCTGGTATAACTCCTAAAATTGGCTGGCGGGTGGTAAAGGGGTAATCAGCAATTTCGGGTTTGGCTCTCGATACCGCAGACAATAAAGTGGATTTCCCCGAGTTTGGATGACCAACAATACAGATATCGGTAATGAGTTTTACCTCGAGGACAATATGCCGCTCTTCTCCGGATTCACCCTTGCTAGCTATCTCAGGAGCTTGATTCACCGCTGTAGCAAAACGAGCATTACCCAGCCCTCCCTGGCCCCCCTTAGCCACCAAAACTTTTTGCCCAGGGGTACTCAAGTCTGCCAGAAGTATCTCCTCCCCCGAATCAGCTTTAGTGAAAACTATGGTACCCACGGGCACTGAAATAGCTAAATCCTCCCCTTTCTTGCCATGCTTCCGCCAACTGCTTCCTTGGCGACCGTTTCTAGCTACAAATTCCTTCTTCCGCCTCATCAAGCCCAAATCAACCATGTTGGGACTAGCCACAACAATCACTCTCCCACCATCCCCGCCATCCCCACCATCCGGACCACCGAAAGGCACATACTTCTCCCTCCGAAAGCTGACGCAGCCATCCCCGCCGCGTCCACCCCCAACCATAATTTCTCTCTTATATATCATAAGTTAGTAACCTAGCATAAGCTTAATTATATTAATAGATAATATTAATAATTATAAACAATGTTGTTGTGAGGTGAGTGAATAGTGCGGGTGATCAAAGCGTAGAGGGCAGTGTGGGCTGGATAAGCAACAATTCATCCACAAATTATTAGCAATTCTACACAGTTTGGTATACCTCTATACAGCTTGGTGTGCCTCTTTATAACCTTTCTGTGGATGAATTTTCTCTTTGATTTCCGCAATTTGGTTGGCAAGGGTAGGATTAATGCTCAATTCGCGAGCTATTTTTTCGTAGCCGTGAAGAATTGTGGCATGGTTTCTGCCACCTAATTCTTTGCCGATTTCGGTTAGAGAGCAGTTGTATCCTTCGCGCATAAGATAGATGGCCACGTCTCGAGCCAGAGTGGTTTTCCTGTCTTTCTTTTTGGAAATTAGGTCTTCTGCTGAAAGGTTGAAATAGTCCGCTACTACCCGTAAGAGCAACTTTATGTCTTGTTTACGGGTCGTGCCTGTTAATAACTTGTTGATTGTTTCGGGAGTGATCTTGGTTCCACTTAATTTAGCTTGGGCAGTTAGATATACCAAAGCACCTTCAAGCTGGCGGACATTCTCGCGCACTTTCTCCGCGACAATGTGCAGCACCCCTTCCAGTTCTGAGTTCATTTTTTCTGCTTTAGCCCGTAAGATATTCAGGCGTGTTTCAAAGTCGGGTGGTTGTATGTCAACGACCAAGCCCCCTTCAAGGCGTGATTTTAGCTTGCTGCTGAGTGGCTGCATGTCTTTGGGAGCACAGTCGGCGGTGATGACAATTTGGCGGTTATTGTTGTACAACTCGTTGAAGGTGTGGAAGAAACATTGTAAGGTTTGTTTCTTGTCGATCAAAAAGTGAACATCGTCGAATAGAAAGATATGGATACTTCTGAATTTGCTACGGAACTTGTCAACTTGTTTTTCTCTCACAGCTAATACAAATTCATTGGCGAATTGTTCGGCGGTAATATAGGCTGCCTGCAGCCCATTGGTTGTCGTTAAATGCCCGATAGCATGTAGTAAATGGGTCTTACCTTGCCCGGTGCTGCTGTGAATGAAAAGCGGGTTATAACTGCTTCCTGGATTTTCAGCTACTTCTACAGCGGCGGCATAAGCTAAACGACTACAATCGCTGACAACAAAGTTATCAAAGGTATACCTTGGATTGAATCTATACTGTGTAGCTTTGCTGCTTGTCCCGCCGTCGGTTTGCTTGGCCAAAGGGCTAGCCCCGACAAGTCGGGATTGTTCGCGATTGTGGACAATGAATTGGACGTCGACATCCTTCCCCATAATATCAACTAAGGTCTTCCTTACCAGAGGATAAAGGCGCTTGGATAGCCATTCAGCGACAAAAACGTTAGGGACACTGACGACAAAGATATTATCTTGGCAGCTTAGACCCTGGCTATTGCTGAGCCAGGTAGTGTAATTTGCCTTGCTGACCTGAATTTGAAGCTTGCCTAGAGCTCTCTCCCAAATCTCTTTAGCTGGTTCCAATCTATCCCCAATCCCAGCAACGCGCAACCACAAAGATAGCTGAAAGGAGTATTAAGGCGCGGTTAAGATTATAGAATATCAAGTTTTCTCAAAGCTTCGCTAGGCAATGTTTGACATAATTCAAAAATTAATAAAAAATAATTTAACTATGAAAGTGCGCACCGTTTTTATGGGCACTCCACAATTTGCTGTGACCATATTGGAATCTTTGCTCCAGAGTTCCTGCCAGGTGCTTGCTGTGTATACTCAGCCCGATAAGCCAGCTGGCAGGGGGCGCCCAGTTGTGTTTCCTCCAGTGAAAAAGCTGGCTCTGGAGCGGCAAATACCAGTTATTCAACCAGCGACTTTTAAATCGAGCGAGGTGATGGATAAGCTGGCCAGCTTTCAGCCCGAGCTAATAATTGTGGCAGCCTTCGGTGCTATTCTTCCCCAAGAAGTGCTTTCCTTGCCCAAATTTGCCTGCCTTAACGTTCATCCTTCATTATTGCCACGGCACCGAGGTCCCTCTCCGGTCGCTAATACCATTCTCTGCGGAGATGAACTTACGGGCGTTACCATAATGTTAATGGATGCTGGAATGGATACCGGGCCGATTTTAACTCAGGAGAAAGTGGGGATTTCCTTTATGAATACCACCGGTGCGCTTAGCTCCAAGCTAGCTGATGTGGGAGCCAAGCTTTTGCTGGAGACCTTGCCCAAATGGCTCGGGAGCGAACTCAGACCGCAGGCTCAAGATGAGTTTCAGGCTACTTATAGTAAGTTGATAACTAGTGAAGATGCCGAGATTGATTGGCAGCTTTCAGCGGTTGAGCTCTGGCGGAGGGTAAGGGCGTACAATCCCTGGCCAAGCTGCTATACATGGTGTCGGGGAAAACGGCTAAAAATCCATAAAGCTATTCCTTGTGGCGGCATAGCAGGGGGGGAGATAGGGGAAGTAATCGCCCTGACAGAGCCACCTGGAGTTGGGGTGGTAACTAGCCGTGATATTTTAGGGCTTTGCCAGGTCCAGTTAGAAGGAAGGCGCGAAATGTCGGTAGATGATTTTGTCCGTGGGAAAAGAGATTTTATTGGTTGCGTTCTGGGGCGGAGGAGTATTGACAACTGAGTAAGTCAAGAACAGTCTAAACAGGTAGGTTATTATATGGATGCTATACCTAGAGAAGTAGCTCTGCAACTGTGTGCTGAAATCCGTGAGGAGAATCGTGGTAAGTGGTATAGATTTGCTCACCTGCAATGCTGGGGCTGCAAGACCTTTGCTAAAGGGGACCCTGACAAGATGTGTTTAAGCAGCCAGGAAGGTTATCGTGGCTGCAATCTAATCAATAAACGCTATGTCCAACGGTCGAAAGTTAAAGTGGGGCAAGCGAATTAGCGGAGGTGAATTGTGTCGCTTATACCAGCTTTTGACATAGGTTTATGGAACGCCTGGATTTTCATGCTTGTTGATGCATTAACGCTTCCTGTCTTCCTGCGTATCGTCAGAAATAGACAATCACCCTCCCCGGAGAAGGCAATGGCTGGCATTTCTAGGGTTGAGAAAATAATCCTCTACGGCTCAAAGGCATTGTATGTTCCCGCCCTGATATACTCTATTTTCCTGCCTTTAAAATTAGGGACGGTGTGGTTCCACATAGGTCTGCCAATTACGTTAATAGGGTTAATTGCAGGCGTGATGGTCTTGGTGAATTGGGCTACTACCCCACCTGACGAGCCGGTTACCAGAGGACTATATCGTTATTCAAGACATCCAATGTATGTCACCGCTTTTGTAATGTATGTAGGGTTGGGTATAGCCTGCGCGTCGTGGGTTTTTCTGTTGTTTGCTGTTGTAATTACAGTTGTTTCGTTTATCTATGCCGATGCTGAAGAACAGTTAACTCTTGAGATGTACGGTGACTCGTATCATGAATATATGGATAGGACTCCAAGATATATAGGAATACCAAAATCGGTAGGGAAGTGAACTAAAGGAGGTGAATTATGTCGCCTGTACCAGCCTTTCAAATAGGTTTGTTGAATGCCTGGATTTTTATGATCTGGCTATTGATACCTTTTTTCTTGGTGCCTCTAAAAATAATTCCTAAAGGTCGAGAGGAGGGCAGCGATTTTACCGCTGAGTTCAACAAAACGCAGAAGTATGCAATCCGTTCTATGCATATAATCTATCTCCTCTCGATTATATACTCAATTTTCGTACCGTTGAAACTGGGTACACCATGGTTTTATGCCGGCCTTCCTATCTATCTAGTAGGTTTAATCTCGTATGCAATGGTTTGGGTTGGTTTTGCCACTACACCACCCGACAAGCTTATAACTAAGGGAATATATCGTTATTCAAGAAATCCAATGCAACTCTCTGGGGTTGTAATATATTTGGGAGTAGGCATAACCACAGCCTCCTGGGTTTTTTTATTGCTTGCTGCCGTATATATGGTTGTGCCGATTTTGTGGTTGGATGCTGAAGAACGCCACTGCCTCAAATACTACGGGGATGCCTACCGTGAATATATGAAGAGGACCCCACGGTGGATAGGAATACCGAAATCGGGGGGAAGTGATCAGCAGGCAATGTAGCGTGGAGCCATAGTATAATAAGACTGTGGCAAAGGAAGAGAAATCACTTTTACTGCTTTTTGACGGCAATGCCCTGGTGCACCGCGCCTTTCATGCCCTGCCCCCGCTAACCCAACCCAAGACCGGGGAACTGGTAAATGCCGTTTATGGTTTTGCCAGTACCTTGCTCAAAGTATTTGCTGATTTCAAGCCCACTCACTGGGCTGTGGCCTTTGACCGCCCCACCCCGACCTTCAGGCATGAAATGTTCGAGGAGTATAAAGCGCAGCGCCCGGCCACGCCCGAGGAGTTGAAAAGCCAGATAAAAAAGGTTCACCAGTTAGTGAAATCTTTCCATATTCCCGTTTTTGAAATCGATGGCTTCGAAGCCGATGATGTCCTGGGCACCTTAAGCAAGCAGGCTGATGAGCAGGGCGTTGAAACTATCATTGTTACCGGGGACAATGACATGCTGCAAGCTGTTTTGCCTCGAGTGAAAGCCCTTGCTCCCAGGCGGACCTTCACAGATACCGTCCTGTACGATGAAGAGGCAGTAGAGCAGAAATACGGCATCAAACCAGAACAACTCGCTGACCTGAAAGCACTGGCTGGCGATGTCTCGGACAATATACCTGGCCTGCCAGGCGTCGGTGAGAAAACAGCCACTAAACTCCTTCAGCAGTATGGCAGCCTCCAGGGAATCTACGACCATATTGAAGATATAACGCCGAGCAAGTTGCAGAACACGCTACGCGAATATCGCACTCAGGCCTTCCAGAGTAAAGAGCTGTCCACGATAGTCAAAGATGTCCCCCTCAAGCTGGACTTGAAAACCTGCCAGGTAAGCCACTATGACCGGAACGAGGTGGCAAGGCTTTTCCAGGAGCTTGAGTTCAGTCATTTACTTCCCAGGCTGCCCCAAATACAGGCCGAGAGCCCTCAGCCCCAAGCAGTCAAGTGCCACATGGTGAACACTGAGACATCTTTGGGGCAGCTTATAGGCGAACTGGAAACGGCACAAAGCCTGGCCATCGAGATTGAAACTACGGGCGAAAAGGCTGCGATGGCCGATTTGGTAGGCATAGCCATATCACCAGCCCGGGGGAAAGCGTTTTATATGCCTTTGGGGCACCAGGGCTTGAATCAGCCGCAGCAATTGCCGCTAACCCAGGTCACAGCTAGGCTCAAACCAATTTTAGAAAATGCCAGCATAGGCAAGATTGCCTATAACTGCAAACATGTTATGGCGGTATTGGCTGGCTGTGGGGTGCAGCTTGAGAATCTGAATTTCGACCCCATGCTCGCTGCTTATCTCCTTGGCGAAAAAAGCCTGGGGCTTAAAGCGCTGGCCTTTAATAAACTGGGGGTCGAGATAGCGACCCCCGCGGAATTAACTGGCACAGGAAAGAAACAAAACTCCCTATCATTGCTTGATGCGAACCAAATTGCTGACTATGCCTGCGCTAACGTGGACATCGTTTGGAGTTTAAAGGAGAGTTTGGAAACCGAGCTACGAAAGCAGGGGCTGTGGCAGCTCTTCACCGAAGTGGAAATGGCTTTGGTTCCAGTCCTGGTGGCTATGGAGGACAATGGCATTCTTTTGGATACCGACCTGCTCCGCGAGATGTCTCTGGAGCAAGGGCAGGAACTGCTGAGACTAGAGAAGGAAATCTATGGCAGCGTCGGGCACCAATTTAATATCAATTCCCCTCAGCAGTTGGGCAAGGTGCTTTTTGAGGAACTCAGGCTACCCCAGTCTCGTAGAACGAAAACCGGCTACTCCACCGAAGCCTCGGTCATGGAAGCATTGAGAGGCGCTCATCCTATAATCGAACTCATATTGAAATACCGCCAGCTTAGTAAGCTAAAGTCGACCTATGTCGATGCCCTGCCTGCGATTATCAACCATAAGACGAGGAGGGTGCATACCAATTTCAACCAGACGGGCACAGCTACCGGGCGACTCTCCTCCAGCGACCCCAACCTCCAGAATATACCTGTAAGGGGCGAGATAGGGAATAAGATAAGGAGGACTATTATAGCTCCGCCCGGGGCATACCTTTTAAGCGCCGATTATTCCCAGATTGACCTGAGAGTCCTGGCCCACCTCTCTCAAGACCCCGGGCTCATTGCTGCCTTTGCCCACGACGAGGATATCCATGCCACGACCGCCTCTAAAATCTTCGGCATCCCCGCGGATGAGGTGACACCCGAAATGCGCCGAAATGCCAAAACGGTCAATTTCGGAGTTGTTTATGGCATGAGCGATTATGGATTGGAGCAGGCCACCAACCTCAGCCGAGAGGAGGCCTCTCAGTTTATCACTCTTTATTTCGAGAAGTATCCTAGGGTGAAGGAATATCTCGAGGCAACTAAGGAACAGGCTCGGAAGTTGGGCTATGTGCAGACAGTGTTGGGGAGGCGGCGGTTCCTGCCCGAGATTAATTCCTCAAACCGAATGGTCAGGGAGGCTGCGGAGCGCATGGCCATAAATGCCCCGGTGCAGGGCAGCTCTGCCGATATCATCAAAATTGCCATGATAAACCTACATCGGGAAATGGAGAAACGGAATCTTAAGAGCAAAATGCTGTTACAAATACACGATGAATTGCTCTTCGAGGTGCCCGAGGAGGAAGTGGGTGAAATGAAATCCCTGGTTACTGAGACTATGTCCAGGGCTGTCGAGCTTTGTGTCCCTGTGAAGATAGACATCAAGCTGGGCAGAAACTGGGGCGAGATGGCGTAGGTTAATAAAGATGAAGAGCTTTACATAACCTCACGAAATACGAGGGCACCAACAGGGCAGACGGCAACACACTCGCTACAATCCTGACAACTGGACCTACCCATAGGCTCATCCCCAAAAGTGGTGACCATCCTCCGGAAGCCGCGGTAAGCAAAACCAATGGTTCCTTTGCCCAGTTTTTCCTGGCATACCCATACGCATCTGCCGCAGAGCACACACTTATTAGGGTCATAGATGAACAAGGGACTGCTAGAATCTATGGGTAACTCAGGCAGGATTTTCCTGAACCTTTTTGTTTTGAGCTTCACACCGAGGTGCTTGGCTATCCTTTGAAGTTCACAAGAACCACTTTTTGGACAATGGGCGCAATCTACAGGGAGACTGGCTAGAAGCAATTCCAAAGCGGTGCGGGCTAGTCTCAATGCCTTCGCCCCTTTGGTATTAACCACCATTCCTTCTGCTACGGGCGTAGTGCAGGCTGTAACTGGGTTATCTTTACCTTCTATCTCCACAAAGCAGAGGCGGCAAGAAGCAAAAGGCTCGCTCTTTTCCCGGATGGCGCAAAGGTTGGGTATGTAGATGTCATTATCCAGAGCTGCCCACAGGACCTTTTCACCTCGGGCAGCTCCTACTGTCTTACCATCAATCGTTAAAGAAACGCTTTTAACTTTTACCAGTACCCACCCCTTATTCTCTCCCTCCAGGGAGAGAATATCGTAAAGCAGGAGTTATCTTCCCAGACCGGTCTATCATCCTTTAGAAGAGCCCTTGTACCTTGCCAGTCTTCGTATCAACATCTACCCTTCTGAAGGCCGGATCGGAGCTGGTTCCTGGCATCAGGCTGATTGTCCCGGCGCAGGGGCAGAGGAATTTCGACCCGGAGTAAATCAACACATCGCGGATAGGCAGGGTCCATCCCTTAGGGGTGCCCTTAATGGCCGGGTCATGGGTCAGGCTCAGATGGGTCTTCACCATCATGGTAGCGTATTCATTATATTTAGAGTTGGCCTCGAGCATCTTGGCCTTGGCCTCGGCATCCGCGGTCCAGGACACTCCATCGGCTCCGTAGACCACTTTGGCAATCTTGTCCACCCGCTCTCGCAGCTTCATTTCCATAGGGTAAAGGAATTTGAAATCGTTCTTATCTTCGCAGGCTTCTATAACTGCATCAGCAAGCTCCAGGGCACCATCACCACCCTTGAGCCAGTGTTCGCTGAGCGCACAGCGTGCCCCGGCCGCCTCGGCTGCCTTGCGCACCATGGC
>Ga0209636_10008591_pt1 | contig 10400 bp, 11 predicted proteins | sample DeeMarSWOR152_54_FD_187464 | JGI IMG/M metagenome (GOLD analysis project Ga0209636, IMG submission 187464) | Marine sediment microbial communities from White Oak River estuary, North Carolina - WOR-1-52-54 (SPAdes) (version 2) | ecosystem: Environmental > Aquatic > Marine > Intertidal zone >... | reverse complement strand
AGCTGTGCTTGCGAGGGAGCTTGAAATGTGCTATGCATCCATATGTTATGTTTCAAACATGGCTGCTGGAGTGCAGGAAAGATTAACGGCGCTTGAAGTCTCTAAGACATCGAAAAATGTTGTGCTCAAAGTAGGGCAAGTTTTAATTGAAACGGTCAAGACTTTACCACGTAAACGCGGTTGTCCCTGTGCCAGCGTGCTTAGAGACGCGAGGTTTGGATAAAGGATGCTTAAGAATTTCCTGTCAACAATCGGAGCGTACAAGCTTTATGAGAAGTGGCTATGGTATCAGGTTAAAAACGGGACAAAGCCAGGGCACATAGCTATAATACTGGATGGAAACAGAAGATGGGCTTCTGAAAAAACCCTTAACCCATGGTTTGGCCATGAAAAAGGAGCCGAAAAAGTTGAGCACTTGCTTGACTGGTCTCTAAAACTTGGCGTTGAATCCATAACCCTTTATGCTTTTTCCACCGAGAACTTCCGCCGTCCAAAAGGTGAAGTTGAAGAGATTATGCGCATCGCTGGAGAGAAGTTCAAGGAAATCCTCACGGATGAACGCATACGTAAGAACAAGGTCCGCGTTAAGGTGATTGGCCGAGTAAATCTGCTGCCTAAAGCATTACAGCAGCTCATAACAAGTATTGAAAGAGCCACACAAAATTATGATGAACATTTTCTGAACATTGCGCTTGCTTATGGTGGAAGAGCAGAGATTGTGGATGCTGCACGAAAGATCGCGAGAAAAGTATACAAGGGAGAGTTAAACCCTGAGAAAATTGATGAGCGAGTATTCGAGAGTTTTCTGTATACGTCGCATATGTCTAAGCAAGATCCAGATTTGATAATTAGAACTTCTGGAGAGGAGCGTTTAAGCGGCTTCTTGTTGTGGCAGTCCGCTTACAGTGAGCTTTGCTTCTTAGACATTTATTGGCCTGATTTCCGTCTTATAGATCTTTTAAGAGCTGTTAGAACTTTTCAGAAACGCAAAAGACGTTTCGGTGAATAAGGACGTCAAGCTCTTTTCTTAGCGCTTATAATTGAGATTACGTCTCTGTCTTTGAGGACGTGGTCTTCTCCTATTCTTTTCTTTTCTCTTGCGTCTACTGCGTAGATGAAGCTTTCTCCAAGCTCTGTGTGTATCATGTAAGCGAGTTGACGTGCTGTTGTTCCATATGGCACGAGATAGGCATCTGGCAGAACCTTTCCTTTATGGTTTGATAGGTGTTCTACGTCTTCAACTGGATAGACCGTAATCATGTTTAAGAGCTTGAAGAAAGCAAAGTTTATTGCGTTCTGAACGCCTGTTGAACCATGTTTGAGTAGAATCTTTTCTCTTATAGTTTCTAACCCTCTAGTTTGACTTTCATTGAGTTGTTCCGGTTTTTCTATTTTGAAGTTGCAGTCTCCAGGTCTATAATCTATCAGTTTTTTCTCTGCAGCTCTTCTCAATGCAAGTTCGGCTTCAGCGCAGCAGGGCGCAATGATATAGTTTAGTTTTTTCAGTTTATCCAAGTTTTCTTGAGACGTCGGTATGTCTATTTTGTTTGCGGCAATCAACATTGGTTTGGCAATCTGCCTGAGTGTATCCACAAATTTTAGGAAATCCTCGTCGCTCCAATCGGTTGCCTTATCAGCATTTATCCCTGTTCTCCTTATTGCCTCAGAGATGTGGCTTCTCTTTATTGTTAAACCACTCAGCCGCTCTTCCAGCATCGAGAAAAGGTCTTTTGATTCAGCTTCTGCTGTTCTAGCAATCTTAGGCCAGTCTTTTTTCAATATGTTTGCAAGCCACATGGTTATTTCATTTTCCAGAAAACGTAAATCCTCCAGCGGATCGTGTTCACCGGGTTTACAGACTCTTCCTTCAGAGTCAGTTCCTCCAGAAGCATCGATGATATGGATTAAAGCATCGGCCTTCCTGATCTCATCTAGAAATTGGTTTCCCAAACCTCTTCCTTGCCACGCGCCAGGCACGAGACCTGCACAATCGATTAGTTCAACCGGAATAAGTCTTATACCATTGAGACATATGGAGTTGACAGGGTTATCCTGAATGTTGAATTCTTTGCAAGCGCATGGGGTTCGGACGTATCCAATTCCTCTGTTTGGCTTTATCGTCGTGAATGGATAGCTTCCAATCTCGGCTGGTGCAAGGGTTGCAGCACTGAAAAACGTTGATTTGCCTGTATTCGGTTTCCCAACGATACCAACCATCAAACCAGCTCTCTCCTCTAACTAGAAGATTGGAGTATCATGTAAATGAAACTTCTGCTATGCCGCCTCATTCTGTCTGGTTCAGTGTCACTTAGGGAAAAACAAGCCGATTGACAAGATGCCCGCGCATCCAGACTATTAGCAAACGTTAAAAAATAATATAGAGGTATCTTAACTCTAGAAGGGTAAAACTGGGGATGGAGAGAGAAAATTTGGCAACTGCCTTAACAAGGGAAAAACTTGTTGAGATGTACAGGAAAATGTTTGAAATTCGCAGTTTCGAGGAGAAGGTTTTCGAACTTTACTCTCAAAACTTAGTTCCAGGCACGATACATCTTTACGGTGGAGAGGAAGCGGTGGCAGTTGGTGTTTGCAGCAACCTTAGAAAAGATGATTACATTACGAGTACGCATCGGGGACATGGACACTGCATAGCCAAAGGCGCAGAACCGAAACGAATCATGGCTGAAATCCTAGGCAAACAAACGGGCTATTGTAAAGGCAAAGGCGGTTCAATGCACATTGCAGACTTCAGCGTAGGCATGTTAGGAGCGACAGCCGTTGTAGGCGCTGGAATACCGATAGCCATGGGTGCTGGACTGTCCATAAAGCTGAGAGGAACAGATCAAGTTGTAGCATGCTTTTTCGGGGATGGAGCTTCAAATCAAGGAACGTTCCATGAAGCCATAAACATGGCAGCAATATGGAAGCTTCCGGTGATTTTTGTCTGTGAAAACAATCTCTACGCCATGGGAACTCGCCAGTCAATAGTGATGCTCATACAAAACATTGCAGACAGAGCCGTAGCCTACGGAATTTCTGGCGTGACGGTGGATGGAAACGATGTCCTAGCGGTTTATGAGGCTACACGTAAGGCTGTTGAAAGCGCGAGGAAAGGTGAGGGACCAACCCTTATTGAATGCAAAACCTATAGGCACAAGGGGCACTCACGGATTGACCCAGCCAAATATAGACCTGAAGAGGAAGTTGAAGAATGGCTGCGCAAAGACCCTATTAACCGTTTCAAGGAAAGACTTCTGCACACAAACGTTATAACTGAAGCTGAAATTCAAGAAATTGAAAAAGAAATTCTGACCGAAATCGAAGAAACAGCTAAATTTGCCATGGAAAGCCCGTATCCAGGTCCAAAAGAAGCCTTAGAAGACGTTTACACCTAGATTTAGGAGTTATGAAAATGCGGAAGGTAAGCTATAGGGACGCGTTAAGAGAAGCGTTAAGAGAAGAGATGCATAGAGACTCAACAGTGTTCTTACTCGGCGAAGACATTGGAAAATACTGGGAAGGCGCCTTCAAAGTTACAAAAGGTTTAGCTAAAGAATTTGGAGATGAGAGAGTTAGGGATACGCCGATATCCGAGTCAGCCATAATTGGTGCGGCTGTAGGCGCCGCGATAACGGGTATGCGTCCAGTAGCAGAGATAATGTTCGGAGACTTAACATCCCTAGCTATGGATCAAATTGCAAATCAAGCAGCAAAAATATGTTACATGTTCGGCGGTCAAGCGAAGGTCCCGCTTGTGATTAGAACGCCCTTCGGTGCTGGAGTGAACATCGCGTCGCACCACTCCCAAAGCCTAGAGGCATGGTTCATGCATGTTCCAGGATTGCTTGTGGCTGTGCCGTCAACACCTTATGATGCAAAGGGACTTTTGAAAACAGCCATCCGAGGGAACAACCCGGTCTTCTTCTGTGAACACAAGTTACTCTACTCACTTGAGGGTGAAGTTCCAGAAGATGAATATGTCATCCCCTTTGGTGTCGCTGATGTGAAAAGAGATGGTTCAGACGTGACCGTGGTAGCTACTTTGTACATGGTTCATAAAGCCCTTGAGGCAGCTGAGGAACTTGGAGGCGAAGGCGTAAGCGTGGAGGTTATTGACCCAAGAACGTTAGTGCCTTTGGATAAACAAGCAATAATAAAATCTGTGAAGAAGACTGGAAAGATAGTAATTGTGAGCGAAGACTGTAAAACCGCTGGCGTGAGCGCCGAAATTGCTGCCTTAGTTGCTGAAGAAGCAATAGATTACTTGGATGCTCCAATAAAACGCGTGGCTGAACCAGACACACCTATCCCGTTTAGTCCACCCCTTGAGCAGCACGTGATTCCCAATGAAAAGGCTATAGTTAAAGCGGTCAAGGAGATTCTCTGAAATGGTGACTAAAATTGTTATGCCCAGGCTTAGCCTGACAATGAAGGAGGGCACCGTCGGCGTATGGTACAAGAATGAGGGAGACATCGTTGAGAAGGGAGAACTGCTCGTTGAGGTGTTTTCTGAAAAAGCCACTCACGATTTGGAGGCGCCCGCCTCAGGAGTATTAAGAAAGATTCTTGTACAGGAGGGAGATGACGCTCAGGTCAATGCAGTGTTAGCGGTAATAACGGCTCCAAACGAATCATTTTCAGAAGCAGAAATGTACGCAGAGATACCGCAAGCGGTTGAAGAGACAAGAAAGAGAATTTTGGCTTCGCCAGCTGCAAAACGTCTGGCAAGAGAGCATGGAATAGACTTAGCCTTTGTCAAGGGAAGTGGACCTGAAGAAAGGATAGTTGAGGCTGATGTTAGACGTTTCATCGAAGAGGCCAGTGGAATTCTGCCTAAAGTGAAAGAAATTATTCCCTTGAAGGGTTTTAGAAAGACTTCAGCTGAACGCGTTTCTGCAAGTTTTAGAAAGGCCCCTCACAGTACAGTGGTAATGGAGGTTGATGCTTCAAGAGCTATGGAATTGCATAACAAACTTCAAGCATCTTATACAGCTATTCTCATGAAAGTTGTTGCCAAGACTTTAGTTGAATACTCAATAATCAACTCAACACTCGAGGGAAGCCAGATAAAGATCTTTGAAGACGTGAACGTGGGTGTGGCTGTTGCAACTGAAAACGGCTTAGTAGTCCCAGTTATACATGATGCTGACAAGAAATCTTTGGGAGAGATCGACGCCGCCATTGAGGAGTTGACAGAGAAAGCTAGGCAAGGTAAACTTGCAAGAGAAGATTTAGCTGGCGGGACGTTCACAATCACAAATTTGGGCATGTATGGTGTCGAATTCTTTACGCCTATAATTAATCCACCTGAAGCAGCAATACTCGGAATCGGAAGGATTGTTGAAAAACCAGTGGTGGTTGAAGGAAAAATTGAAACGAAACCAATAACGATGTTGAGTCTTTCGTATGACCATAGAATCGTGGATGGTGCCCCAGCAGCTAAATTTCTGCGAAAAGTCAAAGAAAAAATTGAAAAGGTTTAGAAATCGAAGATTAAGATTCCTGTTCTTTTCGTGTTCGACGATTTCAAAAGAAAGCATTTATTTAGTGACAATGAAACAATAGTCGAGGCTGAAATGTATGAAATTGAAAATGAAAGATGAAAAGATTGTAGGATATATCTTACTAGCCATAGGAATCATTATGATTTTCTTTTCCGTCTATGAGATGATGCGAGTTTTCACTGGTGGCAGCCCTCCTCCAAACTTGTTCAACTTTTCAGACATTTCCATTCAGATGTCAGAACAAGCTGAAGGGACACTGTTAGTTTCAGGTGAAGAACTGAACAAACTAGCTGCTATGGCTTTCTGGTACATGCTAATGTTCTTCATTATGTGGTCAGGCGGAAAAATCGCGTCCCTAGGAGTCAGTATGATCAGAGAAATCAAAGTTGAAGTTAAAGAGCCTATGGAAAAGCCCAAAACCGATGTCTCCTCACAGGTAAACGAAAACCTCTCGAAAGAATCGCAAAAATCAAAAGAGGCAAACGAAGTGAATGATAAGCAATCAAATGAAAACTAAGAAACGGTCTCTTTAGTGCATAAAAACTGCAGTTTTTTCTTGCCTACATTCTTGAACTGATGTTTCTCCCATGATGGGATAAAGATTACATCGCCTTCTTTCAGTAGAACCTCAGTGTCTCCTCCTTTAACAAGGGCTTTTCCATGCAGTATGAAAACCTCATGTTCGTGCTTGTGTTTTTCGAGCGGCGTGTAACCGCCAACATCAATTGTGAAAAGCCTCAACTGAAGCTTTTTGGCTCCAACATCATCATGAAGCAGATACTTAACTTTCACAGCGCGTGCACCCTTCACATCCATTTCATGTTCCCTAACTTTGTCAACACTCGTTACGTACACAGTTTTTTACTCCTTTTATACATAAGAGATAAACCCAATCATAGAGCATGTTGCAGTAATTAATTACAGAGATTGTCATGACAAATAAAGCGTTTTGTCCAGTTATCGGATCCGTATCTCTGCCCAAAGTATTCGGAGGGCTTAGAAATGCATAGAACAATATTGCATATACTTGAATGGAATTTTTTCTTCTGTAGGCTATAACTGTTGGTAGGCATCATCTAAGCAATAACTTGGAAAGTCTTAAGTGTTCAGCCATAGAAAAACCATTGAGCTGAAATGAAAGTTGCCATGTATTACCATCAACAAGACATAAGAATTGAGGAAATGCCCATACCAGCAATAAACAAAGACGAAATACTTGTGGAGATGAAGGCTTGCGGAGTCTGCGGGTCAGACCTGATGGACTGGTATCTAAAAAGTCGTGTTCCACTGGTTCTTGGTCATGAGCCAGCAGGAGTAATCGCCAAAAGCGGAAGCAGGGTTGAAGGTTTTAGCGTTGGTGACAGGGTTTTTGTGCATCATCACGTGGCTTGTTTCACATGCCATTACTGCATGCATGAAGACTACACTTTGTGTAAGCAATTCCATAAAACGAACATCGAGCCCGGGGGATTTGCAGAGTACTTCAGAGTTCCAGCCCCAAATGTCCAAATAGACACTTTGAAAATTCCAGAAGTACTTCCCTTTGAAGAAGCCACTTTGATTGAGCCTATTGGCTGTTGCATAAGAGCCCTTAGAAAAAGCGGCATCCAAACAGGCGATTCCATTGTCATAATCGGATCTGGAACAACCGGAATAATCCATGTGGCCCTATCAAGAATGTTTGGAGCGGCAAAAACTATCGTAAGCGACCTAATCGACTATAGATTGCGTATGGCGGAAAAGTTTGGAGCAGACGTAACGGTCAATCCAGAAAATGAAGACTTAGCTGAAGTCGTTAAGGCTGAAACAGAGGGAATAGGCACAGACATTGTAATTGTGACTGCACCAAGTATAGAGGCGTACAAAATCGGGTTAAGAGTTTGTCGCAAAGGAGGAAAACTGTGCATTTTCGCACCTACCAATCCCGGAGAGTACTTGCAAATCAGTCCAAAAGAGCTTTTTTTCTCAGAAATCCAGATAATTCCCTCTTATTCAACTTCACACTTAGAGACCAGAATGGCTTTAGAGCTCATTAAATCAGAGAGAATAAACGTCAAAGAATTGATAACTCACCGTTTCAAGCTTGTGGAAGCTGTTGAAGCGTTCAAAACAGCTGTAGAAAATAAAGAAAGTTTGAAAGTCATAGTCTTGAGTGAGTGAATTGAAATGAAGGCGGCCATGCTTTACGGCGTAAAAGATTTAAAAATAGAGAATATCAAGATGCCAGAAGTTGGGGTTGGCGAAGTTCTTGTTAGAGTTAAGGCAGCAACAACTTGTGGAACTGACCTAAAAATCTTCCAGAGGGGCTATGTTGAAAAGGTCATAAAGCTGCCAACGGTTTTCGGTCATGAGTGGGCTGGCGAAGTTGTTGAAGTTAGCGAAGGCTTGGAATGGCCAAAAAAGAATATGCGCGTTCGCGCTGGCAACAGCGCACCATGCTTGTACTGCACAATGTGCCGTAAAGGCAAATACAACCTTTGCGAGAACATGATCTGGCTCTGGGGCGCATATGCAGAATACATCAAAGTTCCAGCCCGCATGGTCCTAATAAACATGCAAGAAATCCCGCAACACGTTTCTTATGAAGAAGCGGCAATCACTGAACCACTGGCATGCGTGCTGCATGGAGTTGAAAAAGCAAAAATAAGACTTGGCGATACCGTGGCGATAATTGGCGCTGGACCAATTGGACTGCTACACCTTTTGACCGTTAAGAAAATCGGTGCTGAAAAGACGATTATTATAGACCTTGTGGATGAAAGGCTGAACTTTGCAGAAAAGCTTGGTGCGGATGAGACAATTAATGCTGGAAGAGAGAAAGTTATGGACAAGGTTCGGCAACTAACAGATGGGTATGGCGCAGACGTTGTGATCGAAGCCATAGGATTACCAGCCACTTGGGAGCAATCCATGAAACTTGTTAGAAAAGGCGGCGCAGTCTTAGAGTTCGGTGGATGTCCTCCGGGAACAGAAATCAAACTGGACACGAAACTGCTTCATTACACAGAATTAACAGTTCTGGGCACTTTCCACGCAACACCTTTACATTTCAGAAAAGCCCTAAGCCTGATCTCTTCTGGAACAATTGATGTTAGACCTCTTATAACGCGCAGAATGAGGCTGGAAGAAATAAAGGAAGCCTTCGAAATTCTCTCTACATCTAAGAGCGAAATAAAAATAGCCTTGAATCCATGATGTAGAGACAGGGAGAGTTTATGATAGAAGCTGATGGCTATATTCTGAGAATAGCAACTGAGAAGTGGGTTGACCAAGTCTTTGACCTTGCAATTTACTATACTAGCGCTCGCAGAAAATGGAGAAAAGGGCAAACCATAATATTCATGCACAAGACCAGCTTTGGAGACGCTGTTATAGGTTATGGCGTGATAAAAAATGTTTACGAAAGAGATGAGCTTTCTGAAAGTGAAAGACGTGAATGCGAAAAACATGGTTGGAAAAAAGCCATAGAGTTCAAGTACGTCAAAAAAACTGATCCCTTACCAATCAAGGAGACGATTCTAAAGGATCTAAAACTCCGCGGGAAATATCTCCATGGTTTGCCGCTTAATAGGGAACAGTTGAACGCGATTATAAGTCAAGCTGAACGCTCACAGCATTAACGAGTGTTAACAAGACTGAAGATTCTGGCATACCAAAAATCTTAAAAACGTTCCAAGTATGATGTGAAGTACGGAGAAAACTGAGATGGTTTACTGCGTTAAGTGTGGTGCCAAGAATAAAGATGACGCTGAAGTTTGTGTCAAATGCGGTGCACCTTTACGTACTCCGAAACGTGCGACTACTCGCAGAGGGGACACTTGCTTTGGTCCACGTGAAGAAAAGCGTTTCGAAGAAGAATGCTTTGGCCTCCCTTACGGCGGCGCGATTTTCGGAATTGTCTTCGGAGCAATCATTTTGATTTTCGGAGTAGCATGGATTATATCAACAGCTATTGGGATAGAAATAGATGTGTGGAGATTCATAGGTCCGGCACTGGTAATTCTTATTGGAATACTAATAATTGCCGGTGTAGCTTACAGATTTACCCGCAGATCTTAATTCCCTGTTTTTTAAGTTGCAATCGATATTGCAAGTCTGGCAGATTTCTTTGTGTTTGCTCTTCGAGAGGAGAATCCTTGTAAAAAGCCAGAAAACAAATAGGAAATTAAGAAAAAAATTCAGAGATAGACATTTGATTATACAATCAATTCCTGCTAGAATCAAAAACATCCCAAAAATAAAAAAGGCATTAAGCGAAAAACGGATCGACCCCGAATGAACGTCGAAGAACGTGTAATGCAACAAACACAAAGCCACTCCAGTAATACCAAAGGCTACAAGAAACAAAGCATCCATTCTATCAGAAAATTCAAAGAAAAGATAGGAAATACCTCCAAAAATGGCTAAAACTGCCCCAACAAACAATCCCATACATGCGACGCACCAAGTTTTCTTGCCCACTCTGAATTCATGATGGTAAAAACCTTGGCATTCTGGATGATGCCCGTGGGTCAAAACCACCCCAAAAACCTCAGAAGATCTTTGAAAGCCTTCCTTTTCACCAACTGAAACTGTGCTGCTTATTGTTTTTCTATCTTCATGAAAAATCTTGGAACAATTTTCCGGGAAAAAGACGGAAATCATCCCAGATGCACATGTGAGGATGAAAATCAAGCCTGTAGCTTGTTTTCGCCACTGAAAGCTCTCTTGAATCTGCGGTGGAAAAAAAGCAATCAGTATTATTAAGAAAAAGCTGAAGAAAGAGACGAAAACCAGGAAGTATAGAAACTTTTTGTGCATCTGCTCTTTAGGCATTCGGTTTTCTCCAAAACAAGCTTTTGAGTTCTTCCATAACCCCTTGACCAGCCAAATATCGATAGGTTTTTTTCCACCGCA
>Ga0209636_10008590_pt1 | contig 10400 bp, 6 predicted proteins | sample DeeMarSWOR152_54_FD_187464 | JGI IMG/M metagenome (GOLD analysis project Ga0209636, IMG submission 187464) | Marine sediment microbial communities from White Oak River estuary, North Carolina - WOR-1-52-54 (SPAdes) (version 2) | ecosystem: Environmental > Aquatic > Marine > Intertidal zone >... | reverse complement strand
CCAATCGTGGCTTGCTTCTCGATAAGATAGACTTGCCTACCAGCTCGGCTCAGCCGCTCGGCTACGGTTGCCCCTGCAATGCCAGCTCCTACAATCAGAACACATCCGCATTTTTCAGCTGTCTGTCTTCGGCTTCGATGAGATGCTGTCCTGTTCGATAATATCATATTCTCAAATATCTCCATGAAGCTTCAAAAGCGGTCTATGTGACCGCTCAGCGAGATGCTCATTGCTTAATCGTCAAGGCAAGCCCGCCATTCGCGTGGCGGGCAAGCTTTGAAGCAATGCGCTGCAAAAAGTTATCTCTTCAAGCAACCTGGGTGTAGAGGCACCTATGCACAGTGCTGAGCAAAACATCGGGTTTTTCACCCTTGTCCACAAACTCGTCGGCCTCGGTAAGCAAAGCATCTTGACGACTTGCCGTAGTCTCGCTCCACCTGCGAGTTATCCCGCTGTAAATAACTATGGGCAAATTCTCAAACTCCGGTTCGTTTTTCAAGTCCTTTATAGCTGCATATCCGTGCTGCCCGGTCATTATTATGTCCATGATAATAAGGTCAGGCTTGACCTTTCTGGCCAGAGCTTTGCCTTCCTCGGCGGAGGAAGCGGAGCATATTTCCCATCCCTTCTTTTCGAAGTGTGGCTCAAAAGCTGAGATGACCTCCCTGTCATCTTCCACCCAAAGTATCGTTTTCTTAGCCATAATGTTCTCCTGTGAATTTCTATCGTTGTCACAAGTCGTAAAACCGTTCGTTATTTGAAATATAAAGGAATTGCCGTGCTCTCTCGGCTCAACCCATATATCTCCACCGTGCTCGGCAATTATTTCTCTGGTGATGAACAGGCCCAGGCCCGTACCTTTGACTTCCCTCGTTTCAGGGACGTCAAGCCTCGAAAACTTCTTGAAAAGCGTGGTTTTCTCCTCCTCTTGAATCGGTCTTGAGTCATTATAAATTTCAATCTGGGTTTTGTTGCCAACGTCTTTAGAGCCGAGTATTACTTTTCCTTTATCAAATCCGTATTTAACTGCGTTACCAATGAGATTATTTGCCGCCACAATAAGCAAATCTCTGTCGCCTTTAACTTTTCTGTTAGGCGCAATATCATTAATAACTTCCATATTCTTCTTGGCAATCTCGCGAGCAAAAGCATCCAGCGAAGGAGCAAACACATCTTCTCTTAACCGCACTTCGGTGGGATTCAGTTCAAACTCGCCTTTCTCTATTCTGCTTAAATTGATGAATTTGCTTAATGTCGCAGCTAAGTAGTCCAGATTTTTTGCAACTGAACAAAGAGCTGCTTTTTGTTTGGAATTGATGACACCGTAGAGCCCGTCCATAACAGAATAAGTATTAGCAAACGTTGAGGCTAATACTCCTTTAAGTTCGTGTGATACAAAACCTACCAGGTCAAGATAAGTCTTGTTTAAAGCAGCCAGGTTTTCGTTCGAAGTCCTTAGGTTTTGTTCTCTTTCATCAAGACGTACAGACATATTATTGAACGAGCGGGCAAGGATATTCAGTTCCAACGTCCCGGTTTCTGCATCAACTTCATATCCGAGGTTTCCCTTCGAAAGCTTATTGGTCGCGTCAACCAGGCTCGTAAGAGGTCGAGATACAATCCCGGCAAGAATCAAAGCAAGCACAACTGCGATAAAGGTTGCAATTAGGACTATTGCTAAAAAGACAAGGAAGACATTTTTGGCTATATTAATAAAGGGTTTTTCTAAAGTGCCTACATATAGTATTCCAATTGTTTTGCCGTTAAAGTCCCTAATGGGTTCATAGGCCGTTTTATACCAGTCTGTTACCACAAATGCCCTGTCTATCCAGGGTAGGCCCTTTACCAGCACCTGGTCATACACCTCTTCAGATACACGTGTGCCAATTGCTCTGCTTCCATCTGCGTTTCTTACATTAGTTGAGACCCGCACATCTCCTTGAAAGATGGTTGCTGTGCCGATATCTTTGCCTTTATATTTAATACCCTGGTATACCGTCTCTTTGACTCTATCAACAATGTCATAATTTCGGTTCAGCAAAATGCCTCCGTAAAGTACTCCAATCAGCCTGCCATCGTAGCCGGATACGGGCGCAGCGGCCTTTATCATCATTCCCGCAGTCTGTTCAGTTTCCGGTCTTGGTTTAGCTTTTGGAGTAGGCATTAATTCGACATAAGCCCGTTCAGCCAGCTCTGCTCCTTCCTTTAGCAGCTCCTTCCCCGGCACTATCACCGTCCCGGCAACAACGTCCTTACGTGATAGTACTGAGCCCACAAAGTCATCTTGTGCTTGGCTGTCCTCGCTAACAGATGGATTGCGGGCTCTCACCAGAACCTTACCCTCCTCATCGGTAAGACTCAGAACGTCCAAGGACTCAGCCTGTCTTATCTTTTCGAGCTCCTTTTGAAGCGACCCTAAATTATTGGCTAAGATCGTATCCTTTATGAAAAATCGAACAGCGGTGAATCGAATTATGTCTCTTATGTTTTCGGTCTCTTCCCTGTACATCTGGCGAGCGGAATTCAGGTCATTTCTCACTCGCGTCTGAGCCAGTTCTATGATGTAGTTCTCAATGACATAAAACCCTAATACCGCAATAGACACTACAAAAACTGTAATAATGCTAAAGAACGATATGAGTATTCTCATTCTGAGTCTTCTGGTCTTCATTCGCTCTGCCTTGGTTCTTTGGCCTACTAAACAACCGCTATGAGCTGCTGAATCCGGACGATGCGGGTCAGTATGGACGTTCAACTTCGCTATACAAGGAGAGCTTGCAACTCTTGTGCCAGATATGAAAAAGCCACTTAGGATTCCCCTTAAGTGGCTGATTATAAAGAAGTTACGTTTGCTTCTATAGGTGTTGTTGGCTCTTTAGATATCTATCACTACGGCCATTAAGATAGGGCATTTCGCCCCAATGATGGGGAGGGTTGCACCATTGAGCTCTATTCTATTCCGTACTTCCTCAGCTTCGAACGGAGAGTTTTGCGGTCTATTCCCAACCGTTCCGCCGCCCTGCCTCTGTGTCCCTTGAACATCTCAAGTGCCTTGGCGATATGCTCTTTTTCTACATCAACAAGACGCCGGGATTCAGCAATATCAGATTCCGAAGGGACCTCAACACTCAGTCCATAATATAATAGGTCAGAGGGTTTAACTACGTCGTTCTCGGCTAATACCACAGCTCGCTCAATGGCATTCTCCAGTTCCCTGATGTTTCCAGGCCAGTCGTACTCAACCAGAGCTTTCATGGCTCGATCAGAAATAGTCCTGATGTTCTTCTTTCTCTTTTTGTTATACTTGCTCAAGAAGTGGTTAGCCAGCAGCGGAATATCATCTCTCCTTTCACGTAAAGGAGGAAGAGCAATTGGAACTACGCTCAAGCGATAAAACAGGTCCTCGCGAAATGCTCCTTCTTTTACCCCTTTGTGCAAATCTTTGTTGGTAGCGGCAACGATTCGCACATCTACTTTGATAACCTGTGAACTTCCTACTTTCATAATCTCTCTTTCTTGGAGCACACGAAGTAATTTTGTCTGAATATTTATGCTAATATTTCCAATCTCATCAAAGAAAAGTGTTCCGCCATTTGCCAGCTCAAACCGGCCGTATTTGGTTGCCGTGGCGCCGGTGAAGGAACCTTTAACGTGTCCGAACAATTCACTTTCAAAGAGGTTTTCCACTAAACTTCCACAGTCCACTGCTACAAATGGCTTATCTCTCCTGCCGCTGTGGCGATGTATCGCTCTGGCTACCAGTTCCTTGCCGGTACCACTTTCGCCGGAAATAAGAACGGTAGTATCGGTTGGACCTACTTTCCGCACCAATTCTTCAACCTTCTTCATCGATTTGCTCTGACCGATGATTACGTCCGGCCCAAAGCTTGCCTTCAACTCGCTTCGCAGCAGGACATTCTCAAGGGCAAGCTCCCTCCTGTCTAATGCTCGCTTGACTATTGCTCTCAGGCTGTCAGGTGTGAAAGGTTTAGGAATAAAATCATAGGCCCCACTTTTCATGGCTTCGACGGCAGATTCAACGGTTGCATACCCGGTAATAACAATAACAATAGCCTCAGGATCATCTGCTTTTATTTTCTTCAATACCTCCATGCCGCTTAAGCCGGGCATTTTCAAATCAAGAATTATAAGGTCGAAGGATTCTGCCTCCAGCATAGATAGCCCCTTCGAGCCGTCCGCAGCAACTTCAACCCTATTTCCATCCCGAGAGAGCGTCTGCTGGCAAGAATCCCGCATGGATTCTTCATCATCAATGACCAGGATGTTTGCCTGACCGGACATTTAGTCCTCCGTTCTTAGAGGTAATCCGACAACGAAGGTGGATCCTTTCCCCGGCTCGCTTCTAACGTTTATAGTCCCCTTATGTCTGGCAACGATGCCATAACTGACAGCCAAGCCAAGCCCCGTTCCCCGGCCAACTTCTTTGGTAGTGAAGAACGGATCAAACAACTTCTCCAGATTCTCGTGCGGGATGCCACAGCCCGTGTCGGTGAACTCTATCTCGATAGATTTATTGTCAGGTGCCATTCTAGTAGCAACAGTGAGCTCTCCTTCTCCCTCAATGGCCTCGGCTGCGTTCAAGATGATATTGGTGAAAACCTGTTGTATCTGACTGCTATCCATCATTGCCTCTGGCAGGGAGGAAGAAAAGACTCTGGTTATTTTGACATTTTGGAATAATGCCTGATTTTCCACCAGAGATAATGTACGTTTTAAGATCTCATTTACATCTGACTGCTCGACTTTGGGCTCGGTTTGACGGGCAAAGTCGAGCAGGCCTTTCACAATGTCCTTACATCGTGTGGATTCGCCCACCACTTTCTCGAGGTTATTACGGCGAGGGTCCTCTGCTTCCATTTCCTCTAACGCCAAATGAGCATACATCAAAACAGCTCCCAGCGGATTGTTGATTTCATGGGCGACTCCGGCAGCAAGTTGTCCCAGCGTGGCCAGCCGTTCTGATTTCATTATCTGTTGACTGGTGTATTCTTTTAACTTGTCGTCCCTTTCTCTTAGTGAAGAGGCCATAAAATTGAATGTTTCTCCAAGCTGCGCTATCTCGTCTCTTCGCGTAGTCTTAACTCGATAATCAAGGTTACCCCTTGCCCACTGATGGGATGCAGATACTAAGCTCTTAATAGGCTGCAATACGCCCTTCGCCAAGAACTCGGAAGCGATGAAAGCCATAATCATGCCGACAAGCGTTATCCCAAGAAAGATTGCAATAGCTCTCTTTCGCATATCCATAAATTTCTCTTCCAGAATCCCGACATAGAGAATACCGATTATTTTACCTTTCATATCCTTTATCGGTTCATAGGCGGCAATATACCAGTTGTTCACCACAAAGGCTCTGTCTATCCAGGGCAGCCCTTTCATCAGCACCTGCTCGTACACGTCTTCAGATACGCGTGTTCCAATTGCTCGGCTTCCGTCCTCTCCCTCAACATTAGTTGAGATGCGCAGGTCCCCTTGAAAGATAGTGGCTGTGCCAATATCCTTTCCCTTGTATTTGACTCCCTTGTATACTGTCTCCTTGACCTCATCAACGATCTTGTAGTTTCGATTAAGTAAATTGCCACCATATAGTACGCCAACCAGGCTGCCATCATAGCCGAAAACAGGTGCAGCAGCTTTGATGCACATTGCTGAAGTCTGCTCAGTTTCCGGGCTCGATTTTGCTTTTGGAGTAGGAATAAATTTCATATACGCCTGCTCAGCAAGGTCCGGCCCTTCCTTTAAGAGTTCCTCTCTTGGCACTATCACCGTCGCAGCAACTACTTCCCCAGCCGACAATACTTGGCTCACAAACTCATCGTGTGCTTGATTGTCGCGGTTAATAGACGGATTCCGCGACCTGACGATGACTCGCCCATTCTTATCCGTAAGGGTTAATATATCTACGGATTCCCTCTTTCTTATCTCCTCCAGTTCCCGCTTTAGCCTTTCTACATCGTTCTCTAAAAGAGCATCCTTTATAAAGAATCTCTGGGCAGAAAGATCCAATAGGGCTTTGACTTCTTGAATTTCATCTTGATATATGTGCCTGGCGGCATTCAGGTCAGTTCTTACTCTGTCCTGAGCCTGACTGATTATACTGGTCCCGATTAACCGTATGGCTACTAACGTAGCGACTAGGCCGCATATGATAATGACTGCCAGAAAACTTATGGCTAGCTTTGCCCTTAATGAGATCTTCATAGTTTTTCTGAAAAACTCAGAAATTCGCCTAACATTCACGTCCTTTTGAAAAAAGCTTCAAGCAGCTAAGTCGTGTTCCTTTCATCTACATTGATATCTTAATAAAATTTCGATAACACGCAAGGGGATATTTGAAGAGCTTACTCAACAAGCAAATGGACTAAATGTCCGCGCGCCGCATCAAATACATCCGAAAATTTTTATCGAGTTTCGTCACATTGACGTTTTACCGGGAGAGACAGTGTAGCGGTCAGATATATGGAAAAATCGTTCAGGGTTCTAATGGAAAAGACAGAGGCCAGTTATATTGTGGCAACAAGGTAAGTGTAAGATCGATTTGCATGGCCTCGTTTTATAGATTTGCTTCCTCGGATCCGAAGATTTTGCCTTCGAACTGACGCCTTGCACTGACGTCCACGGCGCCACTTCCACATAAACCATTTTGCTTTCAATACCTTATCTTCTAATGGACTCCTGCTTGTGAAGCAGCAAATCCAAGAATCTTGACACTTAGTTACTAACACCAATGTCAAACCGTCAAACCAAAGGTCTTGGTGAGAGCTTTTGCGTGGGGCTTTCATGGAGAGGACTGCCGCCAACAGATGTGACATCCATCAAAATCTCTGGACCGGTCTCGCCGCACAGAGCAAGTGCAAGAATTGCATAGGCAGTTCCGGAGTGAGCTATGTAATGCTTGCTGTCCTGTTTCATCGAGCGCGTGAACCAGCGTCCGCTGGCGCGCTGATGCGTTTTGAGCCATGCAATTGCCTTTTGGATTCGCGAATCTTGGGCGGGGACGCCGGCACAACGCAAAACATAGACTACAAAGCCGGTGCCGTATCCGTCGCTTGATTCGTAGTCCTGCTCTTTGCCGTCCGACCTTTTCCAGTTGCCCAGGGTAGCCAGTCCCCAGCCGCCGTCGGGCTTCTGCAGGGCAAAAAGGTCCTTGATAACCTCCTGACGCTCAGCCTCAGTCATTATGCCATCAACATGCAGCGAGGCCAACATCTTCATTGCCCGATGGTGCATGTTGGCCGGCGGATTATTCCTGAAATACTGGCGGATTTTTTCAAGACCCTTTTTCGCCGCCGGCGTCTGGCTGTACTTGTCAGGAGCAACACCAACACCAATGGCCGCCATAGTCACACCATAGTGGTCGTCAATCTCCGACGGCGGCTCATTGTCATCCAACCACGTCCAGCCGCCATCTTCGCGCTGCGCGGTCCAAATTCGGTCCAGCGCCTTGCGGGTCGACGGATGCAGCTTGCCGGTGGTTGCCGCATCGTTTTGGGCCAGAACTGAAGCGACCATCACCGCCTCAGTAACCCAGTACCTTGGGCGCCGTGGGTTCTCCGCCAGATACTCCAGAGCCGAGCGAATTGTTTCATGTACAGGCACTTTGTGTGTGACCACCGGCCGAGCGAGCAGGAAGGCGTAGTTGGAATGACACGCAAAACATTTGCGTTCTTTTTGCCAGGTGAGCGCAGCTGAGTCCATAAATCGAACAGCGGCAGAGAAAGAGAACTTCTCAATGAACGGCTCGTCCGCCCTGTTGGGGCCTGGCGGAGCAAGGTTGTCACACGTTACAGGCTCGGCGGCGAAAAAATGCCCTGCGGCCAGTAGAATAAACATGACAGCTAACAGTAACCAGGCTCTCGCAATCGTCATGGTCTTTTCCTCATTTCCTATCTATGTAGCGTCGCGGCTTGGTCAGCCAATCGGGTGAATTCCCGAGATTAGCCTATTGTACATCCCAATTCACTGCTTACAAGACATTTTCCGTAGAATCATCGAGCTTGGCCGGAAGTTCTTGCAAGGTCTGCTACGAGCCGCTATTATTGATAGCCAATTTGCCAAGGGACAATGGTGGGCGCTTTTGATTTAGGACCCCAGGATTAAAGGAGTCGAAGAGTGAAAGTATTCCGTTGTCCGTATAATCCTATAATTGAGCCGAAGGATGTTAAGCCTTCCAGAGACGACTTTGAAGTTATCGGCGTCTTTAATGCCGGCGTTACTCGTTTTGAAGATGAGGTCATTCTGCTTCTTCGAGTGGCGGAAAGGCCGATTTGCAAGCATCCGGATATTACGTTAACTGCTGTTTATGACGTCGCGAAAGGCGAGGTTGTTGTAAAGGAATTCTCGAAAGGTAATCCCGACAACGATTTTTCAGACCCCAGATTAATTATAACGCCAGCCCAGACATATTTGACATCTATTTCACATCTAAGGCTGGCACGCAGCGAAGATGGTACGCACTTTGAGGTTGAAGATACGCCTGCGCTCTCGCCGGCAAACGATTACGAAACCTTTGGCCTTGAAGACCCCAGGATTAGCCTTATTGATGGTACGTACTATATCGATTATGTTGGGGTCTGCGCTCTTGGAATAACAACCTGCTTGGCATCTACCAAGGATTTTGACTCTTTCCAGCGTGACGGCGTTGTCTTCTGTCCCGACAATAAGGATGTGGTGCTTTTCCCGGAAAGACTTGACGGCAAGTATTATGCCTTGCACAGGCCCGTTTCGGCTTTATTTAAAAAACAGGAAATCTGGATCGCAGAATCGCCGGACCTGCGCTGCTGGGGCAACCATCGTTATCTAATGGGTCTTCGCGCAGGCTGCTGGGACGAGATAAAGGTCGGCGCCGGTGCCGTACCCTTCAAGACCGGCCAGGGCTGGCTGGAGGTCTATCACGGAGCGGATAAGACCAACCGCTATTGCCTCGGCGCGGCCCTGCTGGACGGTGAGAAACCATGGGAGGTTATCGCAAGGACAGAAAGACCGATTTTTGAACCGCAGGCTGATTACGAATGCAACGGCTTCTTCGGAAATGTGGTGTTTAGCTGCGGTCTGCTCTGCGAAGACGACAAACTCAAGATTTATTACGGTGCCGCCGACACTGTTATTTGCTATGCAGAGCTATCCTTGAAAGAGACCATCGAGAGCCTGAATTTGTAGTGTGACTTTCGAAGAGCATGTTTGAGGGCATACCTTTTAGCTGCGACTTATCGGAACCATATTTGATGGGCCAAAGCCGGCCAATCACCATTCGTGTCTAAACACACAAATCCAGCTTTTTTGAATCTTTGATATTTTAATATCTTTTTCTGCCGATAAACAAAAAGTAGTCTAAAACCGCAAAAACGCGAAAAGGGAGGTAGTCCGATGAGAACAAACAAGAATCTATTAGCTGTAGCAGCGGCCGTTGTATGCTGCACAATAGTAGTCTGGTTTTCTACGTCAAGCCAGGGCGTCCCAAAAACTTATGAGATCGAGCCCCAAATTACCATACCCGAGTACAGAACCGACGCAGCCCGCGCTATAGATGCCTATGAGCGTTTGATGGAGCGGTTTATGAACCTGACCGAAAGGAATCTATTCAGGGCTGCTGCGGACACCAGGGATGTTGTGCAAAAATTAGATTCCATTGACCATAAATTGACAGGCCTTTGCGCAAGAATAGCAAGGATTGAAAAGGCACTCGGTATCGAACAGCCCAAACCACCAAATAGAGAAGAACCTCTGCCCGAAGCTCTGAACAAAAAGGCCCACGAGAAATCTTCGCCGTCTTTTTGAAATACTTCGGTATTAAACAGAACAGGTTGCCGACAACAAGCCTCATTGAACAATCGGCGAGCCTCAGCCGTAGGTATTGCCCGCTTCATCCACGTAAATAGTGCCCTTTGCGTGTTTTATCACTTTAGCTGCCTTTGGCACCTCGTCCAGCTTTGGGACCTTGGACATTCTGCCGCAGTCAGGACACCTCATCCTTCGGTCGGCAGCCGCACTGTCAAGCAGCCAAGCGCTGCCACATCTCGGACATTGCGCGATAATCTGCATCAGTATATCCCCTATGACAAGAGCAAAATACTGACAAAGCAACCCTATTCGAAACCAACGTGAATACGAAATATTTTACCTGCAGAACCAGTAGTCAACCATTATAAACTTCCTTCTTGTCCTATAATATCGCTTTGTCACAAACGGTACTGCCCTAAGGATAAAAAGCTGAGGTCTGTGGCGCCGGTCGGTGAGATTTTCCTTGATTTAGCTGCCCGAATCTGCTAAAATGTTTGTCATTGGGGTGGTGGAATGAGAAAAAGAATTTCCTGTAAAATTATCAAATCCGTTCCTCTTGACGCAGGTGATGATCGACCGCGCCAAAGTTGCGGTGCAAA
>Ga0209636_10008588_pt1 | contig 10400 bp, 14 predicted proteins | sample DeeMarSWOR152_54_FD_187464 | JGI IMG/M metagenome (GOLD analysis project Ga0209636, IMG submission 187464) | Marine sediment microbial communities from White Oak River estuary, North Carolina - WOR-1-52-54 (SPAdes) (version 2) | ecosystem: Environmental > Aquatic > Marine > Intertidal zone >... | reverse complement strand
AGGTGCGCTCTCAGCAGCAGCAGCCACAGGAGCAGCAATCAAATTCATAAGCACAGGTGAAAAAATTGAAGACATCGAAGCCTTCGTGCCTTCACGCTTCGTCGGCAGATTGCTCGGCATGGGCGACCTAGAAACTTTACTGGAAAAGGTGAAAGAAGCCGAAATCAAAGTTCCAGAAAAAAAAGCCAAACAGATTCTAAGCGGCAAATTCACACTGACAGATATGTATGAACAATTCGAAGCCTTGAAAGGTATGGGACCATTCAAGCGTTTATTAAAAATGTTTCCAGGTGTAGGCTACAATATTCCAGATAACGCTATGGAAACGGCGCAGGACAAACTTGAAACATGGCGTGTTATTATTCAATCGATGACTCCGAGGGAGAGAGACAATCCGAAAATATTCTCCTCGTCCCGCATCAAACGTGTCGCTCGCGGGTCGGGCACAACAGAAAAAGAAGTCAAAGAACTGCTCAAACAATACGCTATGATGAAAAGAATGATGAAAACATTAAGACGCAAACGTTTGCCCTTCCTTGGAGGACAAAAAGGACAAAAATTCCCAGTAGGCTAAACCCCAAAAAGCCCCTACAAGAAAAGAGGCAACAAAGCATGGAGATTCTCGAAAACACACAGAAAATGCTTAAGAAATATCCATTATGCAACTACTGCCTAGGAAGACAATTTGCGCTATTAGGACATGGACTGGAAAACAAAACACGAGGCGAGGCATTAAAGCTTCTTTTAACAATGAAAGCGCACAAAATGACGATTGCTAATGAAAAAACAGGTGTTGTATTGCTGAAAATCTTGGCAGTAAACGGCGCCTTTTCTATGGCAACAAAAATTTTGCAAATGCAGAAAAAGCGAATTGGCAAAATAAAACGGTGCCATCTTTGCGAAGAAAAGATAGAGAATACCGTGGAACTTGCAGATAAAGCCGTGGAGCTATTATCAGATTACGAGTTTTTAACATTTCTTGTGGGCATTAAACTACCAACAAACGTAGAGGAACGAGAAGACGAATTCAAAGCAGAATTCAATTCAAACCTTAGCGAAAGCATGCGGAATGAATTTAGCCGAATCATTGGCAAGCAAATTTCAGAATTAACTGGCAAAGAAGTGGAATTTAAAAGACCAGATATTACGGTTCTTATAAACCCTTTCACTAAGCATGTTTCATTGCAAGTTAACCCGTTATACATTTCAGGCAGATACAAAAAACTAGCAAGAGGAATCTCACAGTCGCGCTGGATTTGCCGCAAATGCCAAGGAAAAGGCTGCGAAAGATGCAACTGGACTGGAAAAATGTATGCAGAATCAGTTGAAGACTTTATCGCAACGCCTACCTTAGAAGTGACAAAGGGCAAAACCGCATCATTCCACGGTGCAGGACGAGAAGACGTAGATGCACGCATGCTCGGAAGCGGAAGACCCTTTGTTATTGAAGTCAAATCGCCTAAGAAACGTTTCGTTGATTTGAAGGCATTGGAGAAAACGATTAATGAACGATCTGTAGGCAAAGTTGAAGTTAGCGACCTTCGGTTTGCTGACAAGAACTTGGTTAGACATTTGAAGAAAGGCGAAGCCGCCGAGAAAGAATACCGTGTAGTCTTGAAATTTGACAGATCTGTAATGGGCGAAGAAATAACAAAACTGGAAAACGCGCTCACAGAAATTGTTGTTTACCAACAGACCCCACAACGTGTATTGCATAGAAGAGCGGACCGAGTACGGGAAAAGTACATATATAAGGCTAAGGTAAAAAGGTTGACACCCAACCGTGTGCTGTTAAAAGTTAGGTGCCAAGGAGGCTTGTATGTCAAAGAATTGGTGACGGGGGATGATGGAAGAACCAAACCAAGCGTCGCAGAAATCCTTAATGCAAAAGCCACACCACTCGAGTTAGATGTCTTAAACGTAATCGTGAGGGAATAAAATGAAAGGTTCAAAAGGTTACCGTTGCAAAACTCGTTCCTTACTTAGGAAAAACCCTCGAGAAAGAGGCAAAATCGGATTAAGCACACTTCTTCACGACTATAAATCTGGCGAAAAGGTAGTGATAAAAATAAACTCCACAGTCCACAAAGGAATGCCTCATCGTCGCTATCATGGGAAAATAGGCGTTGTATTAGATAAAAGAGGAAAAGCCTACATCGTAAACGTAACGCAAGGGAACGCAACCAAAAAAATAATCGTACGCCCAGAACACTTGACACCCTTAACGGAGGGATAACATGTCTAAAAAATCATTAGAAGAAAAACCCCTAACCGTGCCTCAAGTGAAGCAAATACTAGAAGAATTAGGCGAAGAACACCTTGACCAGTTCCAACGTCGAACACTAGACTACAGCGCTAAGTTTTCCAAAACAACGCCAGAAAATGCTGAAACATTGATTCAAAAATTGGTAAAAGAATTCGAATTAGAACTTGACGAAGCAGTAGAAATAGTAAATTGCATGCCAGAGAGCATAGAAGAAATCCGTGTTTTCTTAGGTGGCGGCAAAAAAATCATCGAAACCGCTAAAATAGAAGCTATCTTGTCTCTTTTAAATCAGTACCGCAAAAAGCAATAAGAGTTTTACCTTTATACGTACTATTATTTGATTTTGTTGTAGGGAGGCAAACGAGAGAGAGTGAGTGCAGAGAAGAGATACGAAGAATATGCCTACGTGTTAGACTTTTTGCCCCACGGGAGGCCAGGAACAAGGGCAGGATACCGAGCAGGAGCTTTAGTTCAGCTTATCGGAGAAGAATACTTCACTCTTCTTGAAGCCATTCTGAAAGAGGGTCTAACTGTCAAAAGTGGCGACAGAGTTTATGTAGGAAAAGAGGAAAGAACGGAAATCACTTACATCATGGGTCGAATAGGATACGAGGAACTAACAACAACTGCTAAAATGGAACTCATAAATGTCATAGAAAAAATAATTCTAAACCGAAAAAAATGGTTCATCAACTTCTTTAACACAGCCCAAGCTATCACGCCTCGCATGCACGCCTTGGAACTCATACCGGGAATTGGAAAGAAATATATGTGGCAAATAATCAACGAAAGAGAGAGAAAACCCTTTGAAAACTTAGACGACCTACAAAACCGCGCCAACATTCCAAGCCCGGCGAAACTGATAGCGAAAAGAGTTCTCGAAGAATTGGAAGGCGAAAGTAAATACCGCTTGTTCACACGTGCTCCATAGTGAAAACGTAATGAGTTTTGAGAAAAGAACAAAACAATTGCTTGAATGCTACAATGTTTTTCCCAAAAAAAGTTTAGGACAAAACTTCATGGTTGACGAAAGCTATCTGCAAGCGTTGACTTCTTATGCCTCCTTGAGTAAGGATGACGTCGTCTTGGAAATTGGCGCAGGCCTTGGCACTCTTACCAAAATGCTCTCCACACTCTGCAGCAGAATCATTGCGATTGAAATAGATGATAGATTGATGAAAGTTTTGAAGGAGGAATTAGGGAATTTAAGTAATGTTGCGTTGATTAAAGGTAATGTGCTTGAGATAACCATTCCTGCGTTCAATAAAGTGGTTTCGAACCCGCCGTTCCACATTTCTTCGCCAATTCTCTACTGGCTGTTCAACCAAACTTTTGACTCTGCAGTTTTGACTTTCCAAAAAGAGTTTGTTGAACGGCTCGTAGCAAAAGTGGGAAGCAAAGATTATAGCCGATTAACCGTTGAAACTTATTACTTTGCCGATGTGGAACCTTTGAGAGCAGTGCCTAAAGAAGCATTTTATCCTCCACCAGATGTTGATGCTTTAATCGTACGTTTAAAACCGCGGAAAATTGCGCCCTTTCATTTAGAAAATGAGGATGTGTTTCACGAACTTGTGAGAACTCTTTTTACACAGCGAAACAGGAAAGTGCGTAATGCAGTTGAAGGTTTCCTTCACAAATTGGGTAAAGAAAGAAAATTAGTTGATTCACTTCTGTTTCAGAATAAACGTGTGCGTCAACTTGCGCCTGAAGATTTTGGAGCAATTGCGAATGCACTTGCATCCTAAGAGAATATTTTTCAAAGATTACATGTTCGATATAGTGGAGAATGTGTATGAGCCTGCTGAAGACAGTTTTCTCCTCGCCGAAAGGTTAGCCATAAAAGATGGCGATATGGTTTTAGATGTGGGTACTGGTTGCGGAATTTTAGCTGTTTTGGCGACGAAAAAGGCAAAGAAAGTAATAGCTACTGACATAAACCCCTTTGCTGTGCAATCTGCAGCACAGAATGCTGTTTTAAATAATTTTGATGATAAGATAGAAGTTCGACAAGGAGATTTATTTGAGCCGATAGAAAAAAACGAAAGATTTGACGTGATTCTTTTCAATGCGCCATATTTACCGTCTGAAGAATGGGAAGAACGTGACATGGTTAGTCAAGCGTGGGCTGGAGGAGAAACAGGAAGAAAAGTGATAGATCGTTTCATCAGCAGCGTCGGGAAATATTTAAGTGAAAATGGAAAGATTTTGTTGGTTCAGTCAACTTTGTCAGATGTTGAGCAAAGTTTACGAATGTTTTTTGAAGAAGGTTTGGTTGCGCAGGTGATTGCTGAAAAGAAGGTTGCATTCGAAACAATTGTGGTTATAGAAGCGAGACGTTTAAACTAGTGTTCAAAGATGCTAACGTCGGTTCCTGTCCATTGGCTTACGTTTATTGGCGTCACTATGAATGCTTCAGTGTGTATCTCGCCTTCATTAACAGTGGCGTTAAAGGAATATTTGGCGAGATGTTCACTAAGGGCACTTTTGTAGTAAAGTGTACAGTTGCAAAAAATGCTTTGTCCGCCGGTGTTCCCCATTTGAATGCGAGTTCTAATTGTGTCGCTGCTTTGAATTTGATGCCTAAGAGAGAAAATTGTAAGGTGCGTGGCTTCGACCTTTTCTTCCCAAAAGCCTAGTTTGGTAGTGGTAATTTGATATAGCTCGATGCCCAGTACTACTCCTACGAGTAGTCCAATCACTATGCTTAAAAGCATGAGTGTTCCTATGATTTTTTTGTGATCAATTTCTTTGTTTTTATCTTCAATCATTCTATTTTTCTCTCTGGTTAGATTTCGCAAAATGGATTTAGTGGTTTGAGTATAAGTATATTGTGAACTTTTCATACTAACTGCTGGTATCACTGATTCAGATTCGGATAGAAAACCAAAGCAACAGCGTTCTCAGGCGCTCAAGGTTTAATCCTTTGTAATTTTGTGTTTGGAAAGAAGCGCCCAACTCTTTCTTGATAAGCTAAGTATTCGTCGCCGAATCTTTGAATAAGCATTCTTTCTTCCGCATCTACTATTTGCAAGTAGCCCGGAATGGCTACGATCGGAATAAGTGCTATCCATGTTAACCAAATAAAAAACAAGCCGAAAAACATCATGAAGTATGAAAGGTAGGAAGGGTGGCGCACGTAATTGTATGGTCCAGACGTGACGAGTTTATGGTTTTCCGGCATCTCCCAAGCAGTTGCGTAGCGTCCTCGTGTAATGACGCTCCATGTAAAGAGGAAGTATCCAGAAGCAGTTAAGAAAATACCCAAAATTTGCACACAAAAAGCAAAAGGAAATTTTAAGGGGAAAAGAAAATTGTCTAAAGAATGAAGAACGTCTGTGAAAACGAGAATTACGTATATGATGGATTCAAACCAGAAAACTAAAGTTCCAAACACCCCTAATATTGTGAAAAAGGTTCTTGGTGGTTCTGGTTGTTCAATTTCTGGTTTGATTTCCAAAGAAGACGGTTTTCTTCTTTTTCGGTTTCTGACGAGATTATATAAGTTTACGAGGTAGAAAATTCCTAAACATGTGCCTAGAGATGTTGCTATAAAAGTTTCTGACAACATAATAATACCTTTTAGCCTTGAGCGTATTTATCTGTACCTAACCGGATACAATAAGCATCTTTTTCTTTAAATTTAGAGAAAATATTGTGAAAGTATACGCCTGATTCGTAATTTATTTAAGAAGCATGAAAAATAATAGCTGAAAATTGTGGCGAAAATGGGAAAAACTGCGATTGCAGCTCCGATATACTTTTCTCTTGCTTGGACGATGCTCATTACTTACCAAACATTTACAAAAACTGCTGTGTTTTCGTTGGTTGAAAATCTTGGTCCATTTCTTCCTATGTTGGGAGAATGGATGTTGAGCCATGTGGACCTTGTAGAGTTTATTCATGTTTTGGCGTGGGTTTTTGTTTTGACTTCTATGATTCCTGGGGTTCTTCTCGGGAAAAAGCGGGGAGTGCTGGTTCAGTTTTTTTGTACTTTGATGTTGAGTCTTATTGCGTTGTCGTTTGCTGATTTTCTTGGGTTGTTCTTTGGCGTTGAGGCGGTGGAACAGGTGCTGAGCTATGCTGTGGTGTTGACTAATCCGGTGGTTGCTGTGCTTTATTTGTCGTTGCCGTATCTTTTGATGATTGGGGTGGATTTGTATGGGAGGAAGAAAGATAAAGAAGGCAAGGAAGAAGATAATGCTGGTTTAATGGAAGAAGCAGAGGAAGTAGTGGAAAGTGAGACAAGTACACAAAAGCCTAAGGCTTATCTTCGTCCTTTCGCCACGTAATCTGCACACCAACCGACAAATTTTGGGCAAACTTTCTTGAGAACCTTTTTGGCTGCGAAATCTTTCTCGACCTTTTTCGGTTCTGAGATTACATTTTGTTAGTGTTTTGCATTGACTGCTTTTTCGGCAGTTTTTTGGTTGTCATTTCCTTTTCATCCTATAGAGTGCAGAGGGTGGGATTCGAACCCACGAACGCCTACGCGACAGGCTCCTGAAGCCTGCGCCTTTAACCTGGCTTGGCTACCTCTGCTCTTCAATGCATAGTATTTTTCATAGATGGATTACTTAAGTTTGTCTTGGTGCTGGAAACAAAGAATTTTCTGCTGTGTGTGCGCACACGCCTCCCCCTAGAGGTCTACTATATGATCCAATTAGGATACTAATATGATGCAAATATACAGAGTGAGTCTGTGGTTCTCTTTTGGTAACTGTGGAAAAGATATAAGCATAGTAGCTTCGTTAAGATTTTTAACCAGAATACACTAATTGTTTTTTATGATGCTGAGGGGATTGTTTGAAAATTCTTGACCCGAAACTAATTCCTCAATTAGAAGAGAAATATGGGCCAAAATGGTGGCCAGTTAAGTATCCAGAGGAAGTCTCCAAAGACTCTTTCAAAAATCTCATTATAACCGTTCTCTCGCAAAATACAAGCGAACTTAACTGTATACGCGCTTACAAAGGTTTGTCCGCCAAATTTAAGGTGGAGCCAGTCGTCCTTGCACAAGCAAAAGAAGCAGACATACGCGAGGCAATAAGAAGCGGTGGACTATACAACATAAAAGCAAAAAGAATCAAACAAATCTCAAAGGCTGTTCTAGAAAAATTCAACAGTGACCTAGCACCGGTTCTTGCGCTTCCAAAGAAAGAAGCCAGAGAAAAACTAATGACGTTACCTGGAATTGGTCCAAAAACGGCTGACGTGCTCTTAGCCAGCCGCCACGGCTACAGCCAAGTCTTTGTAGTCGACACACACATGGACAGAATCGCAAAACGACTCGGCTTGGTAAAGGCAGATGCAAAATACGAAGAAATACAAAAGGCAATACAAAACTTCATACCATGGGACAAAGGCGAAAGAACAGGCGGACTTTTCTGGCTCCTAGCCAAATACACATGCAAAGCACAAAATCCCAAATGCAAGGAATGCCCAATAATCGGCGTATGCGACTATGGACAAAAAGCGAAATCTAAGTGAAAAAGAGTGGGGATTGCTGAAGCATTCGAGGCATAATGCCTTTTTAAAGAAAACGATTATTGCGTTGGAGGGTGTATTCGAGAAAGGATTATGAGGGCAACTGAAAAAGAGTTATGAAGTCGTATTTCGGATCAATTTGTGGTTTGCATGCCCAAATCGTTGGCTGACGTGAAGAGTTTCTTAGACAATGAGTGGATTGCTTGTTTAGCCACTGTTGACGCTCACAAGCGACCGCATATCGTGCCTGTGTGGTTTACGTATGAAGATGGAAAAATACACGTGCAGACCGATCGCAAATCTGTTAAAGTGCAGAATTTGTTGAAAAATCCGTATGTGGCGGTTACAGTGTATAACTATCGACAAGAAGCGGTGGTCATTAGAGGGAAAGGCCGCATCGTAGAAAATGAAGAAGAATTCCAGAGACTAACACAATTGCACATAGATAAATACAATAGACTCTTCAACAAAATACGCGGAACAAAAAATGTGGAATACATAAAACTTGACGAAAAAGGACGCGACAATATGGGCATACCACTATTTGATTCGAAAATCAGGTGCGTCATCGAAATTATTTCGGAGAAATTTCTTTTCTGGTAATTTCCATGTTTGTTTAAATTTTTATCTAAATAAAGTTTAAATTTTTAATCTTTTAATGATAAACCTATGAAGCTTGACACCATACTAGTACTCGATTTTGGTGGTCAATACTGCCACCTCATAGGGAGACGCGTTAGAGAAAACAACGTTTACTCAGAAATAACGCCTCACGACATTTCAGCAAGCGATATTGAAAAGTTAATGGAAAAATTTAATGTTAAAGGATTAATTTTGTCTGGTGGTCCACAAAGCGTTTACGAGAAAGACGTCCCAAAACTAAACCCAACCCTCCTAGAATTAGGATTACCCATTCTCGGTTTGTGTTATGGGCATCAGCTTTTGGCTTATATGGCTGGTGGAGTCGTAAAAAGAAGCGACAAAAAGGAATTCGGCATCACTTACGCAACTCTAGATGCAGCAGTGGATGTTTTAGAAGGACTTGCCAAGCAGGAAAGGGTTTGGATGAGTCATGGTGACACAGTTTTTTCCCTTCCAGAAGACTACCAAATCCTCGCACATACGGAAAATTCTCCAGTTGCAGCCTTTAAACATAGACAAAAGCCAATTTACGGCCTTCAGTGGCACCCAGAAGTTATCCATACAGAAAATGGAACGAAAATGTTGCAAAATTTCTTATTCAAAGTTTGCAGGTGCCAACCAAACTGGACAATGGAAGATTTTGTTGAAAGAGCCGTAAAGGAAGTAAGACAACAAATTGGCAAGGAAAAAGCCATAATCGCCCTAAGCGGAGGAATAGACTCCAGCACAGCAACAGCAATCGCAGCGAAAGCAATAGGTAAAAACTTAACCGCAGTTTTTGTCGACCATGGTTTCATGCGAGAAAGCGAACCAGAATTCGTCCAAAAAACCTTTGAAAAACTCCCCATAAACTTCACACATGTAAATGCAAGAACGCGATTCTTAGAAAAACTACAAGGAATAGTTGAGCCAGAAGAGAAGAGAAAGATAATAGGAGAAGAGTTTATCCGCGTTTTTGAAGAAGTCGCACGAAAAGTTGGAGCACAACATCTTATTCAAGGCACAATTTATCCAGACCGCATCGAATCAGGCTTTAAAAAATTTTCCGACAAAATAAAAACCCATCACAACGTAGCAGGTTTACCGACAGAAATGGAGTTTAAATATATAGTAGAGCCTCTCCGGGATCTTTACAAGGATGAAGTAAGAAAAGTGGCACAAAAACTTGGACTGCCTCCCAAAATCGTCTGGAGACAACCCTTCCCTGGACCAGGACTAGCGGTTAGAATTGTTGGCGAAATAAATGAAGAGAAGGTAGAGATTGAAAGAAAAGCCGACAAAATCGTTACAGAAGAAATCGAGAAAAGCGGACTTGAAGACAGTTTGTGGCAGTATTTTGCCGTCTTAACCGACACCAAGAGTACGGGAGTAAAAGGCGATTCGCGAGCATACGGCTATAGTGTCGCGATAAGAGCCACAGAAAGCAAAGAAGCCATGACCGCAAGCTTCGCAAAAATCCCGTACGGGGTTTTAGAAAAAATTTCCACAAGAATCACCAATGAAATTCCACAGGTCACACGGGTCGTCTATGACGTTACGCATAAACCGCCTGCGACGATAGAGTGGGAATAACCTATCTTTATTTCTCACTTAAACTTCAGCAATCAACTTTAGAACCTTGGCTTCTATTTCGTCTCTTATTTTTCGAACGTCTTCTATTGGTTTTCCTTTTGGATCTTCCAGTCTCCAATCTATCACGTTTTTGATAGGTGGTGCTGGACAGAACTTTTCGACACTACAGCCCATTGTTATAACTTTGTCTGCTTCTTCAAGCATTTTCGGGGTCAACAGTTTAGGTTTATTCATGGATATGTCGATTCCTTTTTCTTTCATGACCTCGACGACTACTGGATTAACTTCTTCGGCTAGCATTACACCTGCACTTGAAGCAACCAATTTTCTTTTTCCATAACGATTAGCGAAAGCTTCAGCCATTTGACTTCGACCAGCATTTTCAACACAAACAAACAACACATGTTTCATTTTTTCATACGCCTATCTATTG
>Ga0209636_10008586_pt1 | contig 10402 bp, 9 predicted proteins | sample DeeMarSWOR152_54_FD_187464 | JGI IMG/M metagenome (GOLD analysis project Ga0209636, IMG submission 187464) | Marine sediment microbial communities from White Oak River estuary, North Carolina - WOR-1-52-54 (SPAdes) (version 2) | ecosystem: Environmental > Aquatic > Marine > Intertidal zone >... | reverse complement strand
TTATTTGGAAGCCTGCCCCCTTTTTTCAAAGGGGGCAGGCTTTAAATTTAACTGCGTACGGTCAGACGCACGACTTTTTCATTCAATGGCTTCAGCAATCGGCTTATCAGCAATTTGCGTGCGCATGGGTATTTTTTCAACACGCTGGGCTGATTTTGCAACCTCGACCACGGTTTCGGCCTTTTGCTGTAATTGTGCCATCGTTTCCAGCACCTCTTCGACATTGGGGTGATATTCGTCAAAAATACTTTCGAGTGTATTCAATGCCCTGCTACAGAGGTTTTGAGCTTCAGAGTACCTGCCCTGATGAATATACAGCCTTGCCAGATTATTAAAAGCCATTGCTGTATAATCATTGTCCGGCCCCAACGAGCTTTCCAACACTTTCACCGCTCGCTGACAAACGACCTGGGCTTCACTGTACCTGCCGGCCGTGATATATAATTGCCCCAAGGTATTGAGGATTCTTCCTGTAAGCGGATGCATAGGTCCCAGCTTCTCTTCTACTACAGTTAGAGCTCTCTGAAGCAAGGTCTCCGCCTGGGTATAGTCTTTTTTCGCCTGACAAATCGTGGCCATTGTCAACCATGTCGGGGTTAAGAGGTGGTGGTCCGGACCATAGACTTCTTGTTGTATTGCCAGTGTTTGATTAATCAATTCTTCCGCCTCAGACCACCTTTTCTGTAGCGTATACAATCTCGCAACTCTTCCAAGCACGCCTGCTGTGTAAAGATGGTCTGGGCCGTAGCTCTTATTGATTAAGGCCAGCGCCTGCTGATAACAAGTTTCAGCTTCAGCAAAAGCACCTTGTGCAACCAGCAGATTGGCAATATCCACTTGAAATGGGGCCATGACCGGTTCATCCGGCAGATGACTCTTTTTCATGATGTCCATTGCGCGGTCAAGAACAGGTCTTGCCTGGCGATACTTGCCCTGTCCCTGATAAATTGAGCTCAAAATCCTCAATGTGTAGGCCACGTACGGATGATCTTTATAATAGACCTTTTGTTGTAGTTTCAGCCCCTTAACACACATCTGGTCGGCATCGGCAAACTTACCTTGACCTTTATACAGCCATGCCAGGTCAATCAGACACGAACAAAGCTCAGAATCAGAGACATCATTTGCCCTTGCTAAAGTCAACGCCTGCTCGACAAGCGGCTGCGCCTTTGCATAATCGCCGTAGGCCATATACACCCTTGCCATTGATCTAAGTATCATGCAGGAGCGATCCTTATCCCCCGGCTCTTCTGCCCTGCCAACCAGGCCGCCGTTAAGCAGAACGAAACCACACAATAAAATCAGAGTGGATTTGCTAATAATCCGCTGCTTAAAGGATAATGCTATTGATCCCGGCATTATTTGTCCCCCAATAGTTCTTAAAATCGTGATACCCCAAAAGACCAACAACAGACAGTTACTTTTTGTTTGCCTGGGATCCTCCGTGCGATGCAGCCAAAAGTTTAGCTTTTGGCTGTCCCCCATTTTTCGGATAAAGTGTTGTGATTGACTCTCTAATCAGCTACGAAATAATCACACTCCTTCCGAATTAACAAACATCCGACGTTGGGCATTCGCCGAGCATTCCCTTAGTGAATAGTCCTTGTGTTGTATCCTCGCCTCTTACAATCGGATTCGCCCCCTCATAAAATATAAGAAATAATTTGCTTACCAAAAGCATAAGAAATAATTTGTTCATTATGTTACCGGTGGTTCACTACTTAGATAAGATAATGAGGGTTATAACCAATTTGACGGCAAGGTATTCTCTTAGTTTGAACTCAAAGACATACCAGAGCTTTTGCTACTCCTGGCCTGGCGAGGAGAAAAGGGCGAGGCCGGCGTTTGAAACGGTTGTGCCCCTCAGGCAGATGTGGTATGCTGCTCAAATCAAGGCTTTGTCTGTATAGCTGAGCAGGTTATTATGGGAAGTTCCGGACTAAAGCAAGTTAGCGATGAAGATATATGCGAAGCTATTATTAACAGCAATATTTTGGGGAGGAGCTTTCATTGCAGGTAGATTCGTTTCCCAAAACGTCGGGGCCTTTTCAATTGCTTTCTTGAGATTTGCTACCGCCTCAATACTTCTTATCTTGCTAACCTGGAAAATCGAAGGTAAGGTTCCCCCATTAAAGAAGTTCCAAATAATACCTGTTATTCTACTCGGAATGACAGGCATTTTTGCATACAACGCCATGTTCTTCAAAGGCCTCAAAATAATTGAAGCAGGCCGAGCGTCACTGATAATTGCGACTTGTCCGATATTTATCGCGGTTTCGTCAGCTTGTTTCCTTAAAGAAAGAATCAATCTGGTAAAGGCCCTTGGAATTACCATCTCCGTATCGGGAGCAGTAATTGTCATATCAAAAGGAAAGCCACTTGAAATATTCGGAGGAAATTTAGGCTGGGGAGAGCTCTATATATTCTGCTGTGTATTAAGCTGGACGGCCTACTCGTTAATAGGTAAGGCTGTTATGAATGGTCTGTCTCCACTTGTTTCGGTGTCTTATTCCGCAGTAGTCGGCGCCGTTGCCTTGTTTATCCCTGCTTATTTCGAAGGATTGATGCAAAACATCAGATACCACTCCATAATGGACTGGTTCAGTATTCTTTATCTAAGCATTTTTGGAACTGTTATTGGATTTGTCTGGTACTATCAAGGCGTCAAGCACATCGGTCCTACGAAGGCAGGTTTATTTATCAATTTTGTTCCCATATTCGCCATCCTGCTTGCTTTCTTAATCTTGAGAGAGGCAATTACCGTATCATTGTTAATTGGGGCTGTATTGGTTATTACAGGTGTTTATTTGACAAACAGAACTCCTAAAGGAAGCACAATATAATGCGGCTATTTCTGACAGAACGCCTTTCCTCCTCCTTGCCCAGCTTGTGTAGGTTGATGGTGAGGAGGGAGATGCTGAAACGAACGCAAAGGAGCTATCCAGCCGACAGAGGTCAGACTAAAAACGTTCTTAACTCTGCCTGAGCCATCGGAGAACTTCCCTCACGCCTGGGCGTTTTCCATACATCAGAACACCGGTCCGAAACACCTTAGCAGCAATCCATATAGTCGCCAGCACTGACGCGGCCAACAAGACTATTGAGGCAACAATCTCAACTATCCAAATCTCAGGACCGGCGGACAGCCGCAGTATCATGACCATTGGCGTCATTGGCGGTACAAATGATAACACCCTTGCCAGCGTACCTTCTGGCTGCTGGATAATGTTTTGCCAAGCTAATATTGGCACTATACAGAGAAGTGTAACAGGCATCATCAGGCTTTGTGTTTCCTTGATGGTGTTACAGATTGAGCCGATCCCCACCGTGAATGAGCTGAACAAAAGAAAGGCAAGTATGTAATAGATTGTGAAATACGGCAGCATTGCGGGAGCAACATCAACGTTCAGTCCCTGCCAGCGAGCGGTGCCGTACGCCGCAGCACCCCACAGGCACACCACAGTCAGACCGATTCCGACCAAGCCCAGAATTTTACCAGCCATTAGCTGTAACGGACTTAGCGCCGAGAGCAGCACCTCAATCACACGGGAACTCTTTTCCTCGATGATGCTGCTGAGCATCTGCTGACCCATGCTGAGAACCCCCAGGCACAGCAGGTAGATAAAGAAAAACGGAACCACCATCCTTGCGATTCTCTGGCCTTCACTTTGAATGCGTTCCTCATCGTCAGCAGAGCCTACTTCCACCGTCTCGATTGGCACATTGCGAAGTTTATCAAACAACTGGCGGTCAAGCTCCTGCTGCTGGTACCGCCAATTTATCACAACCTCCCTGAACAAGTTTTCAACTGTACCCAACATATCAAGGTTGACTGCTTTAGGTTTGTAGGTATAAAGATGTATCTTGCCAGGGCCTTCGAGTATATCTTCATCCAGCAAAACATACGCATCCAACTGCCCTTGACGTAATTTAGTTTTCCCTTGTTTTTCGACTGCGTCTGAGGTTTCGTGGGCTTGAAGTTCTTGCAGCAAAATCTGTCTTTTTGGGTGTGAGGTATTGTGCTCGTCAAAAGAAGTCTTGATCTGGGCTGAGAGCTCGTTCGACAGGTCAGTCACCGCTATCTTTAGGGGTGGACGAGGGGCCGCTTTGCTACCAGCGAGACGGCGGCCGAAGAATATGATTACAACAATCATGACTGGCAACATCAAGAGCATCAGAATAAATGTCTTGGTTTTGACAGTCTCGATATACTCGCGCTGGGCAACCTTAAGAATCTTCTGCATCACTTTTTCCAACCAAATTAACAAAGATTTCGTGCAGTGAAGGCACTTTAACCTCAAAGGTCTGGACACGTACTCGTTCCACCAAAGCTCGGAGCAATAGTTGAGGATCGGCATCTTTTGCCAGGGTGATTTCCAGGCGATTGTCTTGAGATTCCACCTTTGTGACAATAGAAAGCTTCCTGATAAAACTTGTGTCGCCCTCAAGTTCAACGCAGACTGCGTGAGACCTCTGCCGGGATCGGATCTGAGCTAATTTGTCATCCAAGATAACTTTTCCTTTGTTTATTAGAAGAATGGAATCGCAAAGCTTCTCAGCCTCGTGCATCACATGTGTGGAAAAGATGACGGTCTTACCCTCATTTCGCATCTCAAGAATAATTGCCTTGAGCAAGTCAGTATTCAGGGGGTCAAGTCCGGCAAATGGTTCATCAAGAATCAGCAGTTCCGGGGCGTTGACTGCAGTAACTGCAAACTGTAGTTTTTGATGCATCCCTCTTGAAAGCTCCTCCACTTTCTTGTCCGACCAGTCAGCTAAGTCAACGCGCTCCAGCCACCAGGGTACACGGCCAGCGAGCTCGGCAGCGGTCAGGCCCTTGATTGCACCAAAATAGGACAGTACTTTACGAACTGTCATCTTCCGATATAAGCCCCGCTCCTCGGGCATGTAGCCGATCCGAGTCTTTGCTTGTTCGACTGAACGATCCCCAAATATTTCGATTTCCCCGCTGTCTGGGCGGATAATGCTCATAATCATACGGATGGTGGTCGTCTTTCCAGCGCCATTAGGTCCAAGAAAGCCATAGATGTTCCCCACAGGGACCTTCACGCTCAGGTTGTCGACGGCATGAACTTCGCCGAAAGCCTTACACACACCACTAAGCAATACTGCATCCATATTTGATAGTCTTTCAAATTGAGCTTCAGATTTACCGTCAATTAAGCTACGCGGTTCAGATTTCCTTTACTAATATATCAAGCCCATGTGGTAAGTACAGCTAATTCGGTCATTTTCCGGGAGATTGCCTGCCAAAGAGATTATTGTTCCGGCCGGACCTTTCCACGCCGTTTAGGAATATACTACAGGCCATCCATGCCCTTGCTGCCGGGCCTGAGCGGGATTATGATAAGGGAGAAATGCGTTGAGCGGACCTCCACTGCCGTTGGCGGATTCAGGCATCTGTTAGTCGAGCCATCCTTTCTGGGGCTAATCTCAGAAAGGATGGGTTGTAACTCAAGAGAAGTGTTACCTATGTACCGGTTGACAGACCTGCAAATCCTGAATATCATCCTTGAATCGCTACAATAATGGGTCCAGGCTCCCGTCAGAGTTCTGCACTCTGCCATGCCTAAAAGTTGGGCTTTAAAGTTGACGCGACCTTAGTTCCTTGATAGAATTCTGCCAGTTCGGTGCAAAAGTGGCAGGTTCTGTATGGCAACCGCGAAAGAGTAATTCGGCCGAGAGTCAAAACCTGTCCTTTACCTATCGAAAACCGAGCCGAGCAAGGTGGTTACAAAATCGCCCCCCTGCTTTCTTGCGAAAGCAAGAAGGGGGATGCGAACTTCGTTGACGTATCCACGTAAGAAGCTTTTTATGTAAGTTCGTGTCTGGAAGGAATTAAGGAGCGTCTATGCGGTTGATTCTGGTCGACAAATCAAGCGAAATCAGGCGCAACTTTTCTCCTCTGGCGCTGGGTCGTCCGCTCTGGGAGCTTCGATGCGGTATGACCTCACTGGAAGAAAAGCTTGCTGCCAAGGTCAATACAAATGATGTTGCCTATTTCGTGCCTGATTACATGGCGGATGCTTATCGGGCGCGAGTAAAAAAACCTGTGAACGACGTAACCGTTTTGACCGGCGATGACCTGCTCCTTATAGACCCGCTGGTTAGGGCAGACGATTTTAAGGTCCCAGTTAGAGGCAAAAGTGAGGTCGGCCTGGATGAGCAAGGGCGGGTTCTTTACGCTCAAATCAGGAAAAACGATCTTGAACGACTCCCCGTGGACGATATCGAGAAGTTTATCGCCTCAGCCAAGGCAACGCTGCCCAACGTCAAGTGCTCACTGCAGAGTTGGCAGTACATCTGGGACTTGATCCTTGCCAATGCTGAACAGATAACGGCAGACTTTACAGCGGCAGGGAGAAGCGGGATTGAGGGCACTGTGGAGCAGCCAAACGCCATACGAGGCAGCAAGAAGGATGTCTATATCGCACCAGGCGCGACGGTGCATCCAATGGTGGTCATCGACGCCCAGAACGGACCGGTTTATATAGATGAGGACGCTGAGATACAACCTTTCAGCCGAATCGAAGGGCCTTGCTACATTGGAAAAAAAACTGTTCTCGTCCGTGCAAAATGCTCCGCGGGCAATTCAATTGGTCCGGTCTGCCGGATCGGCGGCGAAATGGAAGAATCGATTATACAAGGCTACTCGAATAAGTACCACGATGGTTTCATCGGACACAGCTACGTTGGTGAGTGGGTCAACATCGGGGCACTTACAACCAACAGCGACCTGAAGAACGACTATTCGACTGTCTCGGTGATGCTGGACGACCGGAGGCCAATCGATACCGGCTCGACAAAAGTGGGCTCTTTGATCGGGGACCATACCAAGACTTCGATCGGGACACTGCTGAATACAGGCTCGTATGTGGGGGCGATGGCCATTATAATGGCTACAGGCAAGCCGCTGCCGAAGTTTATCCCGTCGTTCGCCTGGTTTGTAGAGGGCATCGTGACCAAAGGCTTTGGCAGAACCAGGCTGTATGAAACGGCGAAGGTGGCGATGAGCCGGCGCAACCACGAATGGTCCGCGGCTGAGGAATCGATGTGGGAGGCCGTCTTTGAGATGACGGCACCGGCGCGAAACAGGGCCATCAAGAAGGGCCGCAGAGCAATGTTAAAATGATAAGAACAGATGAGGAGATTAATCAATGGCGTCAGTAGAAGAACGTGTTAAAGAGGTAACCGCTCAGGTTTTGAAAGTAGCTCCCGATGAAATCAAATTGGAGGACAGTTTCACCGCCGATTTAGGGGCCGAGAGTGTGCAATCCATAGAGCTGGTAGCGATGTTCGAAGAGGAGTTTGGTATCGAGATGGACGAGGATGCTGCACTGTCCGTACAGACGGTTGGTGAGGCGGTCGAGTTTATTGCCAACGTTTGCAGGGAACAAGGCGTGGACGTGGAGGAGACTCCGAGCGATAAGCCGTAACACAATAGACGAAAGGACTTTTAATGGATAAAGCCAAAAAACGGCATCCCCTTGTGGATGCAAAGAAACCAAATCTGTTGGAGGAAATATTTCCATACAGTCTTCCGCCGCTGATCCATCTTGAAGGCCCGGTTGTCGAGTATATTGATGGAATGCCGGTGGAGTTCGACTTCGGGGCAATTAAGAATCGGGAGATCCTGATAACCGACACGACTTTCCGTGACGGCCAGCAGGCCCGCCCTCCTTATACTACTGAGCAAATGGTGCATATCTATGACTTGATGTCGAGTCTGAGCGGTCCCAACGGAGTAATACGGCAGACTGAGTTCTTCCTTTACACCAAGAACGACCGCGAGACGCTGGACCGCTGCCGGTCGCTGGGGCATAAATATCCTGAGTGCACAGGCTGGATACGCGCGGACAAAGGGGACTTTCGGCTGGTCAAAGAAGCCGGTCTGAAAGAGACAGGTATGCTCACAAGCTGCTCGGACTACCATATCTTCCATAAGCTGAAGTTCCGCAGCCGGAAGGAGTGCATTAACCGTTATTGCGAGGTGGTGGACGCAGCTTTCGAGGCTGGAGTCCGCCCCCGCTGCCACCTGGAAGACCTGACCCGTGCGGACATTGAGGGGTTTGTGCTTCCGTTCGTGGACAGGCTGATGGAAATGAGCCGGGAGGTGCCGGAGGAGCAGTCTGTTAAGATTCGCATGTGTGATACTATGGGCTTCGGAATCAGCTATCCGGGTGCTGAGCTGCCCAGAAGTATCCCGAAGCTTATCTACAAACTCAATAGAGAATGTGGAGTGCCAAGCGACCGGCTGGAGTGGCACGGCCATAACGACTTCCATAAAGTCCACGCTAACGGGGCGACGGCGTGGTTGTATGGTTGTGATGCAGTGAACACCACTCTTTTTGGCTTCGGCGAGCGCACCGGTAATCCGCCTTTGGAGGGGGCGATCTTTGAATACATAGCACTCAAAGGAGAGCTTTGTGGTATTGACACAATGGTGATCACCGAGCTGGCTAATTATATGCGGTCAATTGGATTGCCGATTCCAGACAACTATCCGTTTGCAGGCAGGGCTTTTAATACCACCCGGGCTGGTATCCATGCCAGCGGACTCCGGCAAGACGAGCGTATATACAATATCTTCGATACCGAGAAGCTTCTCGGCCGGCCGCCCCGGGTTGCTATCACCGATAAGAGCGGTGCCGATGGCGTTGCCCACTGGCTCAACGAGTTCTTCGGCCTGAAGGGCGATGATCGCATTAACAAGATTAAGGTCCACAGGCTGGCCCGCTGGGTCATTGACCAATATGAGCAGGAAGGCCGACTAACCGCCATTAGCGATCAGGAGCTTGAGGCTAAAGCAAAAGAATTCTTTCCCGACTATTGGGAGAAGTACAAAGGCGGACGATAATTAAAGTTCTTGTCTGTTTCTGGCTTCGCATTTTTCATTTTCAATACTCAAACTCAAACACCGTATTTACAGATTGACTCAATAATGGGCGGGTTACTATTTGGCTTTACAGGTCGGAACCGATAATATCTTTCATTGCTTGGCTTGGGCACGATGATGGTGAGAGTAGAAGGCTGCTACCACGTAACAAAGCTTTCGCAAAACACACTGGAATCAGGTGCCTAATCGGAATGTATGTTAAAGGTTTCTGTTTTCTTTCTATCCTTCTTCGCACAGGTTTTTAAAGATACTAAAACGTATCAGCGGAATCGTTGGAAGATTTGATCAAGACTACTCAAGGACCTCAAAATCGTCCAGAAGTACGCGGGCCTCCTCATCACCCTCGAAGACGAGCTTGATGTTGTCGAGAACATCTCCCTCAAGGCTTGGTCCCTTCATATCCCAGCCCACGCGGGCCTCTATGGCCCGGAACTCGACATCCCTCCACCGGCCTTTCGTGAGCCCGCCAATCCTGTAACGGCAGTTATCCTTTTGCTTCTTAGACCAGATTAGGATTGTTACCTCGCGGACATTACTGAGGGGTTTTAGCTTGAAGCGTATGGTCGTTGAGTCCTTGACAGGTATCGAATACGCATCCCAGAGCCAAGCACCTTTTGGACCAAATACATAGGCTTTCGAACCGCCGACGCCGCCTTCGGTAACACTCCCGCCTTTGAAGTTGCCTGAGCTCTTTTCGAACTGCTGCGAAAAGACCAACCTGCCCGGTGCGGGTAAGAGCAATCCCGGAGTAAGTAAAGCGCTTTTTGAAGGCCTCGCTTTCTTCTTACCACCTTCGGGCCTGCCGTAGACGGGCCCGACATACTCAGTCGCAATCACCACATCGTCAAACCATACCTCCATGACACGGCTCTCCGGGTGTGGGTCCTTGTTGTGACGGGCAGGCTGGTCCGTGTTGTAGAAAAGCAGCCAGAAGCTGTTTATCTTAAGCTTATCACTCGTGCGCCAGCGGAAGCCTCCGAATCGACCATACAGCTCCCCGTCAATCCAGAAGGATTGCTCACCGTCTGCCTTGTCGGGACTGGAGTTGGCCTTGAGCATTACCTCGACGCAGTACCAGCGCCCTGGTTGTATCTGCTCCTGTTTGCCGTTGAATACAGAACCCCATTTGGTTTTCATCTCGTGCCAGTAGGTGTAAAAGTTCCAGACCCCCGGAGGAGGGAATTTGCCCCATCGTCCCGTTGGCTCGATACCTGTTGAGAACTTGGCGTCGCCCGCCGGGGTCTCGCCGGCTCCCCCTTTTGGCCAGGGTGTCGGGGTACGGTCGGCGACAAGATGAACAAAGTGATGCACGTAGCCGATCTTCTTGTGGAACTTGACATAGAAGCGGGTATACAGGGTATCGACACCCTTTGTGTGAGTGTATAGATGGCCATTCTTCGAGATGTGAATCGATCTATTGCCCGGCGAATTCGCATGAATGTCATCTGAAAGTTTAAAGTTGTCCTTCTTGGAGATGTTGCCCCA
>Ga0209636_10008585_pt1 | contig 10403 bp, 4 predicted proteins | sample DeeMarSWOR152_54_FD_187464 | JGI IMG/M metagenome (GOLD analysis project Ga0209636, IMG submission 187464) | Marine sediment microbial communities from White Oak River estuary, North Carolina - WOR-1-52-54 (SPAdes) (version 2) | ecosystem: Environmental > Aquatic > Marine > Intertidal zone >... | reverse complement strand
AGCTATGGACATGCTCGAGGATATTAATCACGACACGGTCGATTTTGTGCCAAACTATGATGAGACCAGGCAGGAACCAACAGTTTTGCCTTCAAAATTTCCAAATTTGCTGGTCAATGGCTCTACTGGAATCGCCGTTGGAATGGCCACCAACATCCCGCCGCATAATATCGCCGAGGTCTGTAGTGCCTTGCTGCTGGTAATCGAGGACCCGAACTGCGGATTTAAGGACATTATGGAGGTTCTGCCAGGCCCAGACTTCCCAACAGGTGGAATCATTTGCGGCAAAAAAGGCATTAAGGAGGCTTACACCACCGGTCGGGGGCATTTGATGGTCCGGGGCAAAGTAGATATCGAAACAAGCAAAAGAGGCAGGGAAAGAATCGTAATAACCGAAATACCCTATATGGTTGTCAAGACCACGATTGTCTCTAAAATCGCAGCTTGTGTACATAATGGTACAATTGGCGAAATTGCCGACGTCAGGGACGAATCGGACCGCCACGGATTGCGAATTGTCGTGGACCTGAAAAAGGACGCCGATTCCGAAATCGTTTTGAACAAGCTGTACAGTTACACTTCTCTGCAGAGTACTTTTGCTATTGCTAATATTGCTCTGGTCAATAATCGGCCCGAAACCCTCAATATAAGGGAGATGCTCGACTGTTTCATTGACCATCGCAAAACCGTCGTCCGCAGGCGAAGCAGGTTCCTTTTGAAAAGATGCAGGAACAGAGCCCATATTCTCGAAGGCTTGATCCTGGCGGTCAGTGACATCGATGAAATTATCGAATTGATAAAAAAGTCACCTGATACCCCTACCGCGAAACTGAACCTGATGGATAAGCCGCTGCGATTAGCTGAGATAGCTACACTGAAGAAAATCCTGCCCAAGGCTTTTGTTAGGGAAAAAAGTAAAGGCAAACATTTCCTCACTGGTCCTCAGGCCGATGCTATTTTAACAATGCAGTTGCAAAGACTAACAGGTCTGGAGATGGAAAAGCTCGCCAAAGAATACGCCGACCTAACCGAACAGATAGAAGGCTATGAGGCAATATTGGCTAACGAGGAGGCTCTGCTGGATATCATTCGCGAAGACATTTACGAAATAAAGGAAAAATACGGCGATGCCAGACGGACAAAAATCACCGCTAAAGCCGAACAGTTTGCTGTCGAAGATTTGATTGCCGAAGAGGAAGTTATCGTTACGGTGAGCCACAGCGGATACGTCAAGCGGATGCCGATTGATACGTACCGCAGGCAGGCCAGAGGCGGTCGGGGAGTCATCGGCTCGGATACAAAAGAGGGTGATTTTATAGAGCATCTCTTCATAGCCTCTACGCACGATTACCTGCTTATCTTTACCAATCGCGGCAAATGCTACTGGCTGAAGGTCTATGACGTCCCGAGTATGTCGAGACAGAGCAAGGGCAGAAATATCGTTAACCTGTTGAAGCTGGGCAACCAACAAATAGCATCTATAATTAACGTCAGTAGTTTTGATGGCGAAGGCGAGGACGACACACAGCAGCGACAACTCGTTATGGCCACAAAAAACGGCATTGTGAAAAAGACTAAACTGTCGGCTTACAGCAACCCGAGAGCGACGGGCGTCATCGCCATTAATCTTGACCCTAATGATGATTTGATTGGTGTTGCGCTGACCACAGGCAGCGACCATGTCGTACTCGGCACGCGTGACGGTATGACGATACGCTTTGACGAAAGCCAGGTTCGTTCGATGGGCCGTGCCTCAAGAGGTGTTAGAGGTATTAAGCTGCGTCCTGGTGACGCCGTGGTCGGCATGGTGATTGTTGAGGAAAAGGCAGCCCTGTTCACAGTTTGCGAAAACGGATATGGTAAACGGACGAGCCTTGAAAGTTACCGGCCACAAAGCCGGGGCGGAGTTGGCCTGAAGAATATAAAAACAACCGCCCGAAACGGCAAAGTAGTTGCGCTGGAAGCTGTCCAGAATAAAGACGATTTGATGCTGATAACCGCCAACGGAATGGTTATTCGCACAGGACTGGACGAAATCCGCTCTATCGGTAGGAACACACAGGGCGTCCGATTAATCAAGCTCAAAGGTGGCGATAAGCTTGTTGCCGCCGAAAAGGTGGTTTCCGAAGATGCAAACAATCCGAAGGGCAAGTCCGGTGGTAATCAGACATCGCAACCGAGGCGAGAGCCTAAAGCCGAACCGAAGCCGAAAGCTGAATCAGAGCCGAAAGCTCAGACAAAGTCTACGCCTAAGAAGGTATCTAAAAGAAAACCTAAACCACAGTCGAGGTCCAAGGCAAGGAAAAAGGGCAGGGTTCACGCGAAGCGGGGTACAAGCAGAAAGAAACGCAGATCGAAATAGCGCCTCGCTACTTTGTGTCGGTATGAACCGAGATGACCGAAGGCAGAACCAAGTCAGAGAAAAAACACGAGTTGATTTATGTAATCACCGGCAAAGAAGATTCCCTTGTAAACACCCAGTGTCAGCAGCTTCTTGATGAGTTATTGCAGCCGTCACAAAGGATGACAGGACTTTTTGATGCTGACCCTGCTGTGGTTTCGGTTTCCGAAGTGCTGGATGAGCTGCGAACGGCACCATTTCTAACCGATAAGCGAGTTGTTCTTATAAAAGGCGCAGATGATTTTGTGTCTCAAAACCGTCAGTTTCTCGAGAAATATTTCGATAACCCCTGCCCTACCGGCATACTTATATTGACTGTAAACGGTTGGTCTGGACAGACCAAATTGGCCAGGAAGTTATCCAAGGTGGGCAAACTAATCAAGGTAACACAACCTAAACCCTGGCAGCTTCCTGCGCGTCTGTCTAAATACGCTGCTGATGCACATGACAAAAAATTAACTAAGGACGCAGCCGAACTTCTAATTGAGCTGACCGGCGATGAGCTGACGCGACTGTACAGTGAAATCGACAAGCTGGCTTTGTTCGCAGATACAGAAAAGGCCATAACGCCCAGACATATTGAATTGCTTATCGGCCATAATCGCTTATTCGATGCTTTTGCGGTGATTGATGCGGTTATCGCTGGCGATGCCGGGCGGGCGGTAGAGCGGCTAAGAAAAATGTTCGCGGAGGATAGATCGGCAGAGTATAAGGTTGTCGGTGCTTTTGCGTTTCATTTCCGCAGGATGTTCAACGCCAAGGTTCTCCTTGAAAAAGGTGTCCGCCGTGGCGAAGTCGCAGACAGACTTCGGATATGGGGCAACAAGGACAAATTCTTTGCACAACTACATCAGATGAGCTTGAAACAAATTGGCGAATATTTGCAGCTATTAGCTGAAACCGACTACGCCGTCAAAACCGGCCGAGCAAAAACAAAAACAGCGATGGAGCGATTGGTTCTCAAATTAGCCGCCAATTCTCCTGTACGTAGAAGTTCAGAAAAAATCAAGAAATAAAAATTGAATTTGTCCTATAATACATCGACCAAATATGCCCTAAATGCTTATTTTTATGGTTTATCTTTGCCAATATCATGAGTGAGAACTGAACTTTTGCATTTTGATGTGTAATTTTGGTACTTAAATTTTGATTTTTGAATTTCTGCGAGCCATCTGTCTGACTGGAGTTTACTATAGCCCAAAAAGGCGCTTGTTTTATCGTGATTACTGAAGGCTTGGTAGGCCTTGCGCTTATTTACGTTTGCATAGCAGTAAACACAGCCGTGCGGACAGGTGTCATACGTTCCAATATCTGTGCTTTCGGTGCAGCCGCATTCTTTCCTTGTCGGTTTCTTGGTGTATTGCAGGCCTTCCGGGAAAAATAAACTTTCAATAATACTGCCATCAATACAATGCGCTTTTTTGATTCTTGGGTACCCCTCTTTGCGGGAACCCTCAACTAAATAATCACCACAGCATGAGTACATTTGGATTCCATAATGAGCTGCGATAGCTGCCAGTTCATTTGCTAATTGGATTTTAAAATCATCGCCGCAGTCCACGATTCTCACACCCTTTGTTTTCTGGAGTTTCTCAAAATTGACTTTGACTTTGTTGTATTCGGTTACGTAGCTGAAATAGCAACGTTCTACGTATCCGGCGAATTCTGACGCAAGCTGCTCAAATGCCTTGATGTAAAAATCGCGGCCGCAAATGCTTGAAATAATGATTGGATCAAAGCGCCAGTTTATATGCCGTGGCGAATATGTTCTGCTGAGTTGCTTGAGGGCTTCAATCCCCGATTGTTTTTCCACATTGCTTTCAAAGACAGAAGGCAAGCCGGTAACGGTATAGTTAAAATAGAATTTGTAGCCTAAATCATCGATGATTCTTAGGTTCTCAAGAAAGGGACCGAAGTTCTTCGACCAGAACACAAAACAAACGACGTCTTCGGGCTTAAGGGAAACTATATATTTTCGTCCGCCAAATGGATGTACTATGCCGGCGAAGCCTTCTTTTAGCCGGTTCATAAACCAGTTGCCATAAAAGGCTGGGATGTCAGTTCTACGCGATACAGAAATAATACGTTTCATTTCTCCCATTATATCAGTTTTTCCTCATCTTGCAGTAGATAGAAGCGGGGGGATTGGCCGCTCCACCTATGGCGGATCTTTGACACAGCGGGTCTACGAGTTTGATTGGGTTTGTTTTGCATAATCGTTCGTTGTTCGTAGTTCATTGTTCATTGTTATAATTCTCTGTTAGAACAGAGGTTGCGCTCATTTTGCCTATTTTGAAATTGGGTTTGTTTGGGTTTGAATTGGGTTTGTTTTCATAATTAGTTCATAGTTGGTGGTTCATAGTTCATTGATATAATTCATTGTTATTGCTGAGGTTATGTTCATTTGTGCATCCGGTAAATTGGGTTTGTTTTGCATAAAAATAGGTCGATTTGTAGAGGATTCTCGACAGATGTAAAGGCAAATTCGTCGCTCGTCGCTCGTCGCTCGTCGCTCGTATAGCGTATAGCGTATGGCGTATAGCGGATAGAACATATACGAAACACCTTTACGAATGATTAAAAGTTCACAACTTTGCCTTGACTTCCTTGATTGCCAAATAATGGTTTATGGGCGTGTCCAGCACAAAATTAGCTTAGGCTCACGCCTATTTGGTGCGGGACGATTCGTGCGGTTCTCCGCTATATCTTTCGCCTGCTGGCGGATTATCGTTTGCCTGCTGGCAAATACGCGGGAATTTTAACATAATTTCGAACAAAAGTCAATAAAAAAAGGGCACAAGGCATAAGAGCACAAGTCACAAGACACAAGGCATAAGAACACAAGTGCACAAGGCAAAAGTCACAAGAAAGAAGACCACATTAGAAAACAAAAGGCACAAAGGAATACGGCCACAGGGGACACAGAGAATTCAATAATATTTAACCGCAGAGAACGCAAAGGACGCAGAGTATATAAGTATATGCATATATACTTATGGAGTACACTATGTTTTGGGGCACAGATACCCGCCCATTCGACTTCGCTCAGGGCAGACTCTGCGCGGGCACAGGTTGCACGGATTTACCCGGTTAGATACCGGCTACGCCTATCTTACAGGGTGAACGCGGAGGGTTTTTAGCCAGCTTGGTGTCCCGTCTAAAGCCGGATCTGCGACCTCGGCAAGCTCTGCTCTGAAAGCAAGCTTTCGCCACAGAGGCTGGCTTTCGGCCACAGGGTCATTTTGCAATGCCCCGTTTGTGAAGCTGACTAAAAAGTGCTTTTGTTAGATGCGGATTAGCCCCGTTAGAAAAGACGACATAGAATTAACCGCAGAGAACGCAAAGGACGCAGAGTATATAAGTATATGCATATATACTTATGGAGTATACTATGTTTTGAGACAATGATACCCGCCCATTCGACTTCGCTCAGGGCAGACTCTGCGCGGGCACAGGTTGCACGAATTTACCCGGTTAGATACCGGCTACGCCTATCTATCGGGGTGAACGCGGATTTTTTTAGCCAGCTTTGGCGTTTTCGGCAATGGCTTTGCTCGAAGCAAGCTTTCGCCACAGAGACTGGCTTTCGGCCACAGGGTCATTTTGCAATGCTCCATTTGTGAAGCTGACTAAAAAGGGGTTTTGTTAGACGCGGATACCCGAGTGCGCTGGCACAATTTTACACTAATTTTTAACCCTTGGGACCGCAGAGCGAACCAGTGCACGAGATGGCTCGCATAGTCGGTTCTGCCTTACGCAGAAGGATGTGCTTAAAAAGGAGTTGTTGATTCCTTTACGCGTTCGTACTCCTGCCAGAGCTTAGAACCCCCGTTAGCAAGGTACGTTTTGAAGAAATCTCGTGCGCGGAGGGAAAAAACCTTAACCTTCTCCGGGCTTATCTTTGAAAGGTTAGGGATACCCTGGATGGGATTCTTCAGTTGGAGCTTCGCCAAGTGGTCGAGAAAGTCAGTGGGACTCTTTTTCTTATATTTTGGGTCAATTACTAGAATCCTCTTTCTGGGTGAGCGGCTTAGTTCATGAATGAGGACATTATTAACGTATGGATCAAAGAAGCTATAGCCTATTGTTACTAAAAGAGCTGCTCTCTTAAGTCTGCTCCGGAAACACGTCAGCAAATCCAGGAACGGAGCAATCGAATGCATCTTGTTATCAGTTCCGAAAACGATGAGAGGTTCCGCATTGTCGGGCCATCTTAGTTCGACAACCTCATCATCAGAATTATACCACCAATCGAGGGAGCCATGCAGCTTAAACAAGTTGATCTTGCTTTCCTTTTGCTGGTCAACGTCGGTGAAATTGCCGGTCCAGTGTCTACCATCAAAGCCGTTCTCAAGCAGTCTTTCCTGCGGAGTATTGAAATACTCCTCAAATACACGGTCATAGTTCAGGGTGAAGAAATCAATCTTGTCGAGTTCTGTGCTACTCAGCAGCTTTCTTATGGGACTAAGTAATCCTGGAAGTTTCTTTCGGTTAATGAAGGTCCATTCTGTTCTGATCAGCTTCACAATGAGGGCAAGGAGGTCTTGGAATACGGTTGGTCCTGTACGCAATTCCCATCTGATGATCTTCTCATTCCAGGTTCCAATGAGGGGCCCAGGGATGACGAATTCTCTGTGGATTATTTGGCGCAGTATTCGAACGAAGTCCTCGATATTCAATGGATAGCTGCCCAGTTCATCTTCTGATCCCTCTACTGCGTGCTGAAACTGCAAGCACCCACTAAGAAACCTGTAGATCTCGGTATAGACCTGCTTTTTGACTTCATCATTCAGTTGATTTATCCTAGTCCTGAGATCGCTGAGCATATCCGCAGACGTCATACAGCCAGCATGGCGCGATGCTCCCGCGCCTAAGAAAAAAACGGTGTTATTGAAGAGTTCTCTGGAATTCATAAGAACCACAGGCTCTTTCTGGCCGCTTGCGTATCAGGCAGCGTTTTGTTCTCGAAGTGCGCGACCATCTTTGCTATGATACGAGAGTATCCGATGGTCACAGGTTTTCCTTTCTGCTTGATCGTTCGCCAATACATTCGGGAAAATTGATAGACCTGGTCAAGCAAATCTCTTATAGATTCGGGACTGTCGGTGTCCACTCCTCGAGACTTAGAAAGTGTGACTCGCACTGGCAATGGATAGTCGTCGATCCTCGTGGGAGTCTTGCGCTCGTATCGAGAATTGTTGCAGAGCAGATAGTCACCTTGGCGAATCTGTATTATAGTCCCGCTCACCGGCATTTTACCCGGGAACTCTTCATCAAAGACCACAATCCCCCCGCTAAGGTCACCTCGTAGTGTCAGGACTACATATGGCAAGGACAGGCTCAGGCTGCCCAGAACACCAAGCAAGCCTCTTTCTTCGCGTGTGCTCATCTCTTTGAAGAAATGGATTATCAGCCTATTTGCCTTCCGATTTGTCTTCACGAAACGCAGGAGGGCATCCCGAAAAGCTCTTCCTAGTGCCTCTACATCCCTACGATGGAAGGCATCAAACTCCTCAAAGGAGCCGTCATTGGCAAAACATATAGCATTGCCTATATATGATTCGCTTGAATGCTTGTACGCGCCGATTCCTACAATAAGGTCACGCTGCACCGGACGCGCAAGCTTCCAAGCTTTTCCTCCTATCTTGGCGAGCATCGCAATGGCGATATTCGGCAGATAGTAATTGAAGTTTGGGGACTCAATACTCTTCGTCCATATCGCCTGGGAGACGATATTTTTCTTTAGCAGCGCCTCTTTTATCTTGTAGTACTCCTGCCGTTTTTTGTGCTCTGGGTCGTCTCGGTGAATTCGCGATATGTAAATTGCAAGGTAACGATGGTGGGGATTGAAAGCCATAAGTTGTAAGGCCCCTTTGATTTCTTCGGCAGGTTCCTCCGATTCATATCTTATAGTCTTGTCGCTGTCAACAAGATCTACGTTGAACGGAAGCCCGACAAACGCTTCCAGGCCCGGAAAGCCTTTGAGCCCGCCATTTAGATATGAATACAACTGATTCGCCAAGTCCCTATCATCCTTGTGGAATATGAAGATATAGCGCAGACGGCCGACGTCTGGAATGAACAGTGGACCATGCTGTTTAATCCCGGTGTATACATTGAAGCTTGTCTGCTCGTGACCAAACGCGAGCAAGTTGCTCCGCGTCGAGGCTTCCATGACTTTCTCAGGTGGAACATGTTTGAACCCGGTATCCGCTATTCTTATTGAGTTGTCGAGAAGCTTACCAGACAAGTACTTCCTGTAGAATTCGCTGATGGTGGAATAGTAGCTTTTATAACGGTTTGGATCCTTGCGAAACAACACTTGGTGAGGGTCGACGCCGGTATATGTAGCTAGCGTTCTATTTGGCACGAGGTATATGCTTTGCTCGTCCTTTTGCTCGTCTGGAAGAAGATCACCATACCTAACAAGGCGATTCTTGTATCTAACTCGTTTTATCAGATCACGAGGTACTTCCGGAAGCGCCGCAAGGTCCTTCTTGAGCACGATTATCTTACCGGCGTAAGATATGACCATATAGTATGCCCTGCGGTCTGCGTCGTAAAGAAAACGGAGTGGATACTCGTCATACACACTACAATATTCCATCGGAATGGTGCTGTCCTGCATATAAGCAATCGTGTCCCCAATAAACCCAAAACCCCAGAGCAGAGACTTGCACTTGGAAAGGTAGCGTTTGAGCACATGGGACATGTAGTGCTTGGTGATGTTTGAGCTATTAAAATAATCGATAGCGACCGCCTCCTGGGGCCTGCCGGTGAAGTTCCAGTAGAATTTGTCGTCTCGCGAGAAAGCTAACTTGCTGGGGTCTACAAAATCGCGTTTGTCTGCGCGGTAAGTGTCTCGCTGCCCCGGTGGGCTGGGATATATCTTGAAAGAGTCCCCAACCAGTTCCATCTCGACCCAGTTTAAGGTTAAGTTCATATCGTCTCCGTCATTATGAAAGAATCGCATCTGTCGAGCTCTTTTCAAGGCCCGCTCGGTATTCATCATTCGCTCTCCGAACGATTCTAGTGTAAATTATATGGTATTCCGGAAACAAAGGTATCTGATAAAATTATAACTGATCCGTGCCTGAGTGCAAGCCACAACTACGCAAACAACGATTGCTAAATAGACTTATCGGTGGGCATTGCCTACCCTTCCTTTTCAAATGATTATTTACTATTGATTATTGACGATTTGAGTCCGCTTGGCGGGTAGTCTGAATAGATTCCTCGACCCATTCGACTACGCTCAGGTCAGGCTGCGCTCGGCATTACGGGGGTGGGAGAGTGGAGGGGATTAGTCTTTAGTGCTGAGTTTTTAGTTGTGAGTTGAGGTGTGAGAGGACAAGTGAACGCTCATGCGGTGGCCAGATCCTTGGGCTTGACCTCAGGATGACAAGGAATCGTCGGAAATGGTCTTCGCATTTTCGGTATCTTGACTCATTTGGGCGATTCGAGTAGACTTGTCGAATTATTGATGTGGTGGGCGTTTGCCTGGAATATCTAAACCGTATTAGTGAAAGGGAAAATCATGGTTGCACGAACTGTAGTAGGGAAGCTGTTATGTTTGGTTCTTGTTGTTTTTGTCTCGGGGTGCGAAATGGTGCAAAGGCAGGTTGATATTGTTGCGGAGCCGTATCTGCTTGATACGGGGCTAATTTCTCGCTCGATTTCGTTTGAGAATCCGACGGGAGCGCCGGGCGAAGGTGGTAAGGCGGCCAGCAAGCTTGGTGTGGGGCGAAAAGGTGCGCCGGCAATAACTTTGAAGGGCAGCCAGGATGTTCAGCTTTGCGATATCCAGGGGTCAGGCACAATCCGACATATCTGGATGACCACCAGCAACAATCCGGTCAACCTGCGGAGCCTGGTGTTACGGGCCTGGTGGGACGGGCAGGAAAATCCGAGCATTGAGTGTCCAATCGGTGATTTTATGGGCTTTGCGCATGGCAAAGTGATGCCGTATTACTCGGCGGTGCATTCGTTAGGCAAAAACGCC
>Ga0209636_10008584_pt1 | contig 10403 bp, 4 predicted proteins | sample DeeMarSWOR152_54_FD_187464 | JGI IMG/M metagenome (GOLD analysis project Ga0209636, IMG submission 187464) | Marine sediment microbial communities from White Oak River estuary, North Carolina - WOR-1-52-54 (SPAdes) (version 2) | ecosystem: Environmental > Aquatic > Marine > Intertidal zone >... | reverse complement strand
CTAACACAAAGGCCCAGAGATTGATGCTTGTGCGATAGGCGAACCCTTGAAGCCACTTGTTCATGGCAAAGTAAGCAATCGGCCATGCCAAGATATTGGCCAACAAGACCCATTTAGTGAATTCGGAAGAAAGAAGCAACATGATGTTGGACACTGTCGCTCCAAGTACTTTTCGGATGCCAATTTCCTTTGTACGGTTTTCGGCGGCAAAGGCAGCTAGACCGAACAATCCCAAGCAGGCGATCAGAATGGCTATTATGGAAAATGTTTGAATGATTTTTCCTGCTTGCTCTTCTTCTTGATAAAGTGTATTGATATCCTCATCCAAAAATGTATAATTGAACGGATATTCAGGGATAAACTTATTAAAGGTTTTTTCTATCGTAGAGAGGATTTCTGGGATATTATCAGACTTTATTTTTACATTCATCTCCCAAAAATATTCTGGATCATAACTCATGACCATCGACTCGATTTCGCTGTGGAATGAGGAGATGTGAAAATCTCTCATGACACCTATGATCGTGCCTTGTAGACCCATTCCTGTTTGAAACCTTTTATCAATTGCTTCCTCAGCAGAAGCAAAGCCGGATTTGCGGACTGTGGCCTCGTTGACAATAAAGGCTTCCCTTAAATCTGTTGAATGTTCTCTAGAGAATTTTCTCCCTGCAATCATCTCGATTCCGAAATTATCGATGTAATTCATATCGACAAAATTGTGATAGACTTGAAAAGCATGCTCCCTTGATGAGCCTTCTGGATGACCATACGTCACAATGACGTTCCCCGAAATGGGAGCTCGCAAGCAGGCTGTTGCTCCTATCACTCCAGGCTGGGTCATAAGCTCATTTTTAATCGACTCATACAGCTTTCGTCCCGAATCAGTCTGGATGGGCACAACAATCATGTATTCTTTATCAAAACCCAAATGGGCATTCCTCATATATCTCAACTGTTGGTTGATAATCAGGGTACAGATGATCAACAGAATCGAAACAACAAATTGGACAACAACCAAAGATTTCTTAAAAAAGACCTGCCCGAAGGAGGCTTTAACCGATTCTTTCATACCTTTTAATGCCTTGATTGGCTGATGCCGGGAAAGGAAGGCTGCCGGATAAATGCTTGAAATGATTCCAACCATTAAAGTTATCAGAAAAAATCCGGCTAGAAACAGTAGATTCTTTCCGTAATGGAAGTCAACAGGCTTTCCCACCAGAGAAGAAAAGACCGGAAGAAGCAACTCAACAGTCGCAAGCGAAATGAAAATGGCCAAAAGAGTGAGAAGAATAGATTCTCCCATGAACTGCCTTACGAGTTGGAATCGCTGCGCTCCCAAGACTTTTCTCATACCCACTTCCCTGGCTCTTCTGGCTGATTGGGCTGTGGCCAGATTCATGTAATTTATACAGGCGATGACCAAGATGAGAAATGCGATCGTAGAGAGAATGAACAGGTTCGAGACAAAATTATTCGCTTCGATCTCATCTTCAAGATGAGAATGCAGATAGATGCTTTTTAAGGATTGAAGAAATATTTTTCTCTCGACGTCGGGCCGTTTCCCTGCACGGCTGGTGATGAAGTCCTCGATTCGGCTCTGAAATTGCTTGATGTTTATATTTTCAGGGAGAACAGCATAGGTATAAATGGTTGTGTATCCTGTCCAGAGGTTTAACCACAAGCCAAAGTTTTGTTCGTTTTTTGCAAGAAAAGAGATAACAAAATCGAAATGATAGTGAGAGTTCACCGGAATGTCTTTTATTACTCCTGTGACCATGAAATTGTACTGTTTGTTGACCTGAAAGACTTTTCCTATGGGATCCTTATCACCAAAATATTTTTCAGCCGTCGATGCTGTGATGACCATAGATTGAGGAGTATCTAGCAAGTGAGAGGGATCACCTTTGAGGAGATGGAAAGGAAAAACATTAAAGAAATCAGGATCTGCGTATATCACCCCTTCCTCATAAATTCGCATGTTCCCATACTCAAATAAAACTTGAGAGTCAAAGTAAATCCGGGTGATATGTTCGATTTCTGGATATTCCTCCTTGAGCGCTGGTGCAAGAGGGGTAGGCGTTGAAGCACTGATGCTTGTATGCTGAGGCCGGATGACTTTATGACCTACACGATAAGTCTCCTCCGCATTGGAGTAAAACGTGTCATAGCTGAGTTCCTGCTTGACATACAGCATGATGAGAAGGCAGCAAGTTATGCCAATGGCTAATCCTATGACTGTGATAATAGAATATATTCTTTGTTTGATGACGTTCCTTAAGGCAATTTTTAGATAATTTCTAAACATGAATAACCCCGATGCTTTCGTTTCCTGTGATTTTCACATCAGTTCGTTCTTAACTTAGAAAAAAAAGAATCAAAAAAATAATGAGTGCCACAATCCAAAGCAATTTATTCATCTTAACGACTCCCCTCTGGGATATTCTTCACTTCCAATAAACAGATAGATAACATGATTCATCTCTATCCATTCAGTATGATGAAGCAAAAATTATGCCATCACGGATTTCAGGTATAATAGAGAAGAAAGTCTGACACATACACCAGAAAAGTGTTCGCTTTGGCAACAGAAGGTGTTCGCCAGCGAACAGATGGAAGAAAGTGGAGGAGATTCTTGACATTCTCGTCCAAGAGATTAAAGTTAATGGTAGAATTAAAGTTATAATAGAGATGGAAAAGAATAAGGCCAATAAGGCAGAAGCATCAACAAAGAGTCGTAACGACTTCGAGAGAATCCGTCATCTCTCTTATCAAATCATGCAGTTAGCCCTGCAAGGTCTCTTGAGAGTGGACTTTTTACACGAAGCTTCCAAGATACTTATGGAATTTTCTGGATCTGAATCTGTGGGGATGTGGTTAAATGAGAGGGGGAAATTCTACCGAAGTGAGGTTACCCGGTCCAAAGTCCGTCCCTTCCGCTTCGAAATCATGTCTGTGGAAAAAGATAAAGCCGGCAGAATGATCCCTGAATTAAGGGAAAACACGTGGCAGGAGCGGTTAAGTCGAGATATTTTTATTGGACGGTTTGATCCATCCTTGCCCTGTTTCACCAAAACAGGCAGCTTTTGGACGGTCGATCTCGAGAGGACTCTTCCTCTCCTTCCAGTAATGAAAAACAAATCTGAAGGCGACCGATTCGGTTCTGGCAGAAAATTTCGTGCTCTAGTCCTGATTCCTATTCGCATAAAGAGAAAGAATATTGGCCTATTGCTGCTAAAAGGCCGGTCCAAAGACTTTTGCACAAATCTAGATGTTGAGATTTTCGAAGGTGTTGCCCAAACCCTAGGAATTGCTTTAATGCACCGGAGGGCTCAGGTGGAGCTCAGGGAGCGGGTCAAGGAATTGACCTGCCTATATGGTATTGCTAAGCTAGAAGAGCAGGAGGACATCTCGCTGGAAGGGATTCTTGAGGGAATTGTTGAGCTTCTTCCGCCCGCTTGGCTCTATCCAGACATTGCTTCGGCCAGGGTTATTCTGGATGAACAATCCTATGAAACCCCCCGTTTTCGAGATGGAGGTGAAAGGCAAGCGGCTGAGATCGTATTGGACGGCCAGCAAAGGGGCACAGTGGAAGTGGTCTATGCGGAGGATAAGCCCGAATTGGACGAAGGCCCTTTTTTAAAAGAGGAACGGAGTCTGATCGACACGGTTGCCCGGGAGATTGCGCTCATCATCGAGCGGAAGCAAACCGAGAGGGATAAGGAAAAGCTGCAGGAGCAGCTCCGGCATGCGGACCGGCTGGCCACGATCGGCCAACTTTCGGCAGGAGTGGCCCACGAATTGAACGAGCCCATTGGCAGTATCCTTGGTTTTGCCCAGCTTATCCAGAAGGCTCCAAACATCTCCAACCAGGTCAAAATAGACATCGAGAAAATCATGAAAGCCTCTCTCCATGCAAGGGAGGTGGTCAAGAAACTGATGCTCTTTGCCAGGCAAATGCCACCCCAGAAGATCAGCGTGAATCTGAACCAAATTATCGAGGAGGGTCTTTACTTTCTGGAATCGCGGTGTGCTAAGGAAAATATTAAGGTGGTCCGGCTTCTATCCGAGGATCTTCCAGACGTGACGGCTGATGCCGCTCAGATGACCCAGGTCTTGGTCAACATCGTCGTCAACGCCATACAGGCCATGCCGAACGGGGGCCAACTGACCATACAGACAAAGGAGACCGACAAGTTTGTTTCGCTCATCGTGGAGGATACTGGGACGGGTATGGAGGAGAAAGTGGTTAAGCAGATTTTCCTCCCATTTTTTACCACCAAAGACGTGGGGAAGGGAACTGGATTGGGCATGTCTGTGGTGCATGGCATTATTACGTCTCACGGAGGCACGATCCATGTGGACAGCCTGGTGGGACGTGGAACGAAATTCAAGATCCATCTGCCCATTGCCGACTGAGCAGGGGAAGCGGGAGGTCATGAGATGAAAGATTCATCAGGGAAAGAGAGGATTATGATTGTGGACGATTCACCTGATACCCTGGAAGTGCTGCAGAGGAATTTGGAATCCAAAGGATACGGTGTCTTGACTGCACCTGGGGCTGTTGAAGCGATTAAGGTGCTGGAATCGGTACCTGTCGATCTGGTCATAACAGACCTGAAAATGCCAGATGTGGATGGCCTGAGCCTGGTAAGACATGTCCACGAAAATTACAAGAACACAGAAGTGATGATGATCACCGGCTATCCCTCGATCGAAGGAGCCGTGGAAGCTGTCAAGACAGGAGCCGAAGAATATCTTGCCAAGCCTTTTACAGATGAGGAGCTTTTTGCTGCTGTCCAACGTGTTCTCGAAAAGCTGCATATGCGCCAAGTGGCCGAGAAGCCCCCCCAGCCTTCCCATGAATCCCGGCATGGCATGATCGGCGAGTCTGAGGCGATGCAAAAGGTTCTGGCGGCCGTCGAGAAGGCAGCATCGAGCTCGGCAACCATTCTGATCACGGGAGAGAGCGGCACAGGAAAAGAGCTTGTGGCCAGGGCTATCCACTACAGGAGTCCGCGTGCCTCGGCTCCCTTTGTTCCCATAAATTGCGGAGGGATTCCCGAGTCACTTCTCGAGAGCGAGCTTTTCGGATATGTCAAGGGCGCCTTTACCGGTGCTGTGGAAACACGGGCAGGATTTTTTCAGACAGCAGAGGGCGGCACCATTTTCCTTGATGAGATCAGCGAGACAAGCCTGATGATGCAGGTGAAGCTGCTGCGTGTATTGCAGGACAAAGAGATCTTTCTGGTGGGAGCGAGGCAGCCGCATAAGGTGGATATCCGGATCATTGCTGCCACCAACAAGGACTTGCTCACACTGGTGAAAAAGGATGAATTCCGGGAAGACCTCTACTACCGGCTGAATGTCATCACCATAGACATCCCTCCTCTGAGAGAAAGAGAGAAAGACACTTTGCTGCTTGTCAAACATTTTTCCACGAAATTCGCCCAGGAATTCGAAAAGACCATCCCAAGTTTCTCAGAAGAAGCCCTCCAGGTTTTGAAGAGCTATGACTGGCCTGGAAATGTAAGGGAATTGGAGAATATCATCCAGAGACTCATCATTATGACAGAGAGTGATGTGATCGATATCCCTGACCTTCCCTCACTCATGCGGTTTTCAGCGCTGCGGGGAGTGAGCCCAAACCGAACCCTGGCTGAAGTGGAGGCCGAGCATATCCGCATTGTGCTGGCTAGTGTGGGGGGAAACAAGACCCAGGCTGCTAAGATACTGGGAATCACCCGCAAGACACTACGGGATAAGCTGATAAAGAGGTGAAATTTTTCCCGGTGGATAAAATCTATCCACCTGTTCTCGATGTGCATCCCTCTTTTTTCTTTCTGATAAAGATGAGTCGGAAAACTTGATAGGTTATAACCTCCTTTTTTTCAATGATTTACTGAGCCAAAGCCTCGTTGGGATCAAAAAGTCCTCCTTTCGGCGTAACAGTAAAAAAAATGGCACTGAAGTTGCATTAGACTGAAGTGGAAAGGAGAGAAACAATGAGAGAAAAAAGACGAAAAGATGCGGATGGGCTAACACCCATCGCCACAACAAAAGATTGGAAAATGTTGTATTTCCAGCATGGAAGGCCAGGGCTGGAAGAGAGCAGCCCGTATAAAGGTTTGTGCAAGTACTGCGAGATTCGAGATATCTGTTCTATCGTGAAGCCGAAGACCGGGATCTGGCGCTGCGAGTATTACCAGGCAAAGGTAAGGAGGAAGACGAGTCTCTATGAGAATGTCATCAAGCTGCTTGATAAGGCAGAGGAAGTTGTCCATTTCGATGAGAACATCTGCGATATCCTTGCCGGGACGATGAACGAGCTTGTGGTTCATTTTCCGGTTAGGATGGATGACGGCCGAGTCAAGATGCTGACCGGTTATAGGGTGCAGCACAATAATGCCCTGGGTCCATTTAAAGGTGGTCTCAGATTTCATCCAATGGTCGACATCGACGAGGTGCGTGCATTGGCCACTCTGATGACCTGGAAGACAGCGCTGGTTAATATCCCTTTCGGCGGCGCAAAGGGTGGAATCCAATTCGATCCCGCCGATTTTAGCCCAGAGGAGATCGAAAGAATCACAAGGCGTTTCACCTATGCGCTAGGAAACAATATCGGACCGGAGTATGACATCCCTGCTCCCGATGTGAACACCAATCCTCAGATCATGGCCTGGATCTTGGATACCTACATGTCCACCATGACTCCGACCGAGAGAAACCGTTGTATCCATGTCGTTACCGGGAAGCCTCTTGAGGCTGGGGGAAGTCAAGGGAGAAATAAGGCCACAGGACAGGGCATCGTTTTTCTGATCGAAAAATGGGCACAGGATCAAGGATTCAACCTGAAGAGTGCGACCTATATTGTCCAGGGATTCGGAAATGTGGGCTCATGGGCCGCGCAGTTGATGAAACAGCATGGATCGAAGCTGGTTGCCGTGGAGGATATCACTGGTGCTATCAGGAAAAAGGAAGGGATTGATCCCGATGATCTCACAGACTATGTGAAAAACCATGGGGGTGTACGCGGCTATCCCAAAGCAGAATCTATCAACCACGAGACATTTTTCAGCACCAGAGCAGATATCTTCATCCCTGCTGCCCTAGAGAATCAAATCACGGCCGACACAGCGGAAATCCTTAATGTCAGGCTCGTGGCAGAAGGAGCCAACGGACCCACCGAACCAGAAGGAGATAAGGTCTTACAACAGAGAAAAATCGATGTGATCCCAGACATTCTGTGCAATGCCGGAGGTGTCATTGTTAGCTATTTCGAGTGGCTGCAGAATAAGCGGAGCGAGTTCTGGGAGATCGAAGAAATCGACAACAAGCTGAAAAAGATCATCATCAGCGCCTATGATCGAGTACGGATGGCGGCTGAAAAGTACAAGGTCGATATGAGGACCGCAGCCCAGATAGTTGCTGTCTCCCGGTTGGAGATGGTTTACAAAGAAAGAGGAATCTTTCCGTGATCTTCGAACCTTGGAGTGACTCAAGGTTTGTTACTCATAGCGGAGGGAGTCGATCGGATTGGCCAGGGCTGCCCGAAGAGAGTGATAACTCACTGTAGCCATTGATATGAGTAAAGTGAGACCTGCAGCCAAGGCGAAAACCACAGGTCCGATACTTACCTTGTAGGCGAACTCCTTCAACCACAGATACATCACGTAATACGCCACAGGCCAGGCAATAAAATTGGCCACCACCACCCACTTGATGAACTCCCGCGTTGTCAAACTCACAATCCCAGGGACTGAGGCACCCAATACTTTCCGGATGCCTATCTCCTTGATCTTCTGCTCGGTAATGAAGGAGGCCAAACCGAAAAGACCCATACAGGCGATAAAGATCGAAAGCAGGCTGAACCAGTTGAATAACTTTCCCAATTGACGCTCTGAGATATATTGCCGATTAAAGGCTTCATCCAAGAATTCGAAACTGAAAGGATACCCCGGCGTATATTTTTCGAACGCCGCCTGTAGTTGAGCTAATGTTTTTTGAATCTCAGTCCCGTCTATCTTAATGAATGCATATTGGTGCCAGGGTTTGTACATCCGGAAGACAAAAGGACGTATGGCCGTGTGGAGCGAGCGGGCGTGGAAATCCTTAACAACACCGATTACCTGGGCGGGTCGAAAAGACTCTTCCCACGCGGGATGTGCCATGTAGATATTTGTTCCAACGGGATTCTCCAAGCCCATCTGCTTGGCAGCCGTCTCGTTGATGATACAGGCGGTTTTTTCGTCTGTCCCAAATTCCCTGGAAAAGCTGCGGCCTTGGAGAATTTTCATATCAAAGGTTTTGAAAAAATCGTAATCAACAACAGTGTAATCCACAGATAGCATATTTTGGGCTGGGTTACCTTCCCAGTCGATTTGTATGCTCTGTCCTACCTGAGTGGGAAGCTGTGCTGCGGTTGTTACATCTCGTATCCCTGAATGGGTGAGCATAAAGTTTTTAAATGCATCAAACCGAGGACGAAGTGTGGGATTGTTGTAGAGGATAATCACATGCTCCCTGTCAAGACCTAGATCCTGGTTTTGGATGAAGCGCAACTGGCTCGAAACAACCAGAGTGCAGGTAATCAATCCCACAGAAATGGCGAATTGGGCAACAATCAGGATTTTGCGAATGCCTGCTCCCTTATTTCCGATCGGGGAGCGACTTTTGAGAGTCTGGGCTGGCTGAAAGGACGAAAGAAAAATTGAGGGATAGGTTCCTGCTAAAAGACCTGCTCCCAAAGTTATGAGCAGAAGGGTAAGGATTGACGTAAGATTGGCTCCTGATAGGAGGACCATAGATTTTCCTGTAAATTGATTAAAATACGGAAGGACTGACTCAACGACGATTAGAGCCAGGATGAGCGATATAAGAGCATTCAACAAAGCTTCTCCAAGAAACTGCCGGACAACCTGCCGCCTCATAGCGCCGATCACCTTTCGAATACCCACTTCCTGAGAGCGTTTGGCGGATTGGGCTGTGGCTAGGTTCATAAAATTGATACAGGCCATAAGCAGGATGAACACGGCTATGATTGAGAAAACATAGACCTTTCTCACCTGTCCTGGACGTCCGGACTCGTAAAGATGAACATTGGTCAATTGCTGAAGAATCGGCACATAGGTCGCTTCTGGACCTATATTCTTTTTGTAGATATCGGCAATCTGATTCCCGAAATCGGTGGGCGACACTCCCGGACGCAGGAGCACATAAGAGGGGGCTACCCATTCCTCCCAACGGGCCAGGCGGTCCTCTCCGAGAAAATCGACTCGAGCCATCAAGTCAAACCGGAGGTGGGAATTCAGGGGGATGTTTTCGATGACACCTGTGACCCTAAAGTCAGCCTCGTACTGAGTAACGTGGAGAACCTTGCCAATTGGGTCCTCATTCCCAAAATATTTGTGCGCCGTCTCTTCCGTGAGGACCACAGAGTACTTATCAGCTAGGGCAGACTCGGGAGTGCCCTTGACCAAAGGGAAGGAGAAGATCTTAAAAAAGCTGGGATCGGCCAGGTAGATGTTGTCTTCCTCAAAACTTTTGTTCTGGTATTTTACCAGTGAACCACTCCATGGCCAGACGCGACAGGACTCCTCGACCTCAAAATACCCCTCTTTCAATGCCGGTCCCAAGGCATAGGTGACGGAAGAAGATGATTGTCCGTCTGACATTCTGTTCAAGAGGCGATAAATGCGGTCCTTTTTCTGATGGAAACGGTCAAAGCTCAATTCGTCCTTCACCCATAGGCCAATTAGAATGAAACAGGACAACCCGATCGCCAATCCTGAAATGTTAATAAAGGAATACCCTTTTTGCCTTTTTATTTTGCGGAACGCCACTTTGAAATAGCTAGCCACAAGCCCTGGCATCCATAATTTATTCTGCCAGGGAGGTTTTCCACTTAAACGACGCGTGTTCGTTTTATAATATTCGGCTCCGATATTTTCAACTTCTCCGATTTCCTCAACAGCTCTCTTAAACGCCTCTCCCCTACTCAACCCCTCGTTGAGTTGTCGATCAATCTCATCCCTTAAGTGAGATTCCAGTTCTTCAACATAGCCATCCTCTATGGCCTCGTTTTTTCTTAATTCCTTACGCCATTTTTTTATTTCTTTATCCAGGTCAAACATTTTATTTCTCCGTTTCTAGAATCTAGAAATTTGATTCATCAAATCCACAAAATGTCATTTCTGCATATAGGCTTGTTCAATGAAGGGCTCCAACAAAATCATCATACCGGCAAAGGCTTCCAGAGTTTTGAAAGGGTTTCATGCACGCTCAGCCACTGTTTGCGTGCTTTTTCCAGCTCTTCCCTACCCTTATCAGTCAAAAAATAATACTTGCGGAGTCTTCCTCCATCCGAAATTTTCCATTGCGAACGGATGAATCCATCCTTTTCCAAT
>Ga0209636_10008583_pt1 | contig 10403 bp, 9 predicted proteins | sample DeeMarSWOR152_54_FD_187464 | JGI IMG/M metagenome (GOLD analysis project Ga0209636, IMG submission 187464) | Marine sediment microbial communities from White Oak River estuary, North Carolina - WOR-1-52-54 (SPAdes) (version 2) | ecosystem: Environmental > Aquatic > Marine > Intertidal zone >... | reverse complement strand
CGGTTGCGTAAAATAGATGGCAGAGCTATTCTTCCCTGACCATCGAGCGAAAGGCTGAAAGCTGTACCGAACATGGCTCGGTTCATCGTCCTGAATTTACTCGATGGCAAAGCCTGAGCTGACAAAATGTCTGCCACCTTGTGCCATTCAGCCACTGGATAGATGACGATGCACTTCTCTAGTCCTTTAGTCAAGACTAATTCACCCACCAGTTCTTGTCTGAACTTAGGGGGTAGGGGCAATCTGCCTTTAATGTCGACCTTGTATTCGTATTCGCCTAAGAACATATCTGCTTCCAACTAGTGTTTAGACCAGCACAGCTTCGCCTTCTAGCTGCTTTTCGAGGACTCTTATTTCGTTCCAGTCTAGTCTAGCCAGTTCTTCGATGTATTCCTGTGTCTGCGCGTCATTGACCAGCGAGTAAGTGATCAGGCCATTGCCATCTTCTTGCTCCTCGAGTATACCTTTTTCGATTAGAGACCTGATTGCTTCTCTCAGGTTAATCTTGGCGGTGTCCAGGGCGCTAGCGATTGTGTAGAGGCTTAGCTTGGCTCGGGGATGCCGTGCCCAAAAACGGATCAATTGTAGTTCAAGGTTATTGCGGCTGTTCTCCTTTAGAAAGTGGAACAACCTGCTATTGGCTACCCGATATTGAACGCAATCAATTACCATGACAACTTCTCCTTTTTACCACTATTTACCACTATTTACCATTATGAGCATATTTTACCCACTTTGTCAATACCTTTCCCACCAGATTCCCCAAAATTTCATGAAAATTTCCGGCTTTTAGATTTTAAGTGGATTAAATTTCCCAATAAATAGTGATTTATTTTAGGCATACTCAATATCTTGTGTTACCTCGGTTGGTCATGCTTAATGCAGGGTGGTACCAAAGTACGGGTTTATTTTGTGGTTTTGAGCTTTAGCTTTGGTATGGTAAAATAGGCAGATGTTAGCTGGCATACTTGTTGTTAGTGATAAGGGGTGGCGTGGTGAGCGAGTTGACGAGAGTGGGCAGGTTGCGAAGGAAATTATCAGCCGACTGGGTATCGAGGTGACTAAATATGAGGTTGTGCCTGATGAGGCAGAGATTATTTCAACGAGACTTAGGGAATGGTCTGATGCACTCGGGCTCGACCTTATCTTAACTAGTGGTGGAACGGGATTATCTCCGAGAGATGTCACACCGGAGGCTACGCTAGCAGTGATTGATAAGACTATTCCTGGTTTGACTGAGGCTATGAGAATGAATACGATGAAGAGAAAGCCTGAGGCGATACTTAGTCGAGCTGTGACAGGCAGCCGTGGCAAGTGTTTAATTGTCAATCTTCCTGGTAGTCCTAAGGCGGTGAAGGAATGTCTTGAGGTCATTCTACCTGCTTTGCCTCATGCACTAGATATTCTTGGAGGCAAAACATCTGAATGCGGTCATGGTGAGGCCAGTTGAATGCGTATTGATATATTTACTTTATTCCCACAGATGTTTGATGGTTTGCTTGGCTGTAGCATTATCGGGAGGGCCGTGGAACAAGGGCTAGTTGATATTAAGCTTCATGATATTCGTGCTTATACCCATGACAAGCATAACACCGTGGATGATTACCCCTACGGTGGTGGGGCTGGAATGGTGCTCAAGCCAGAGCCTATTTTTGAAGCTGTTGAAAGTATCAAGGGAGAGCTCGATTTGTCATCGGTGCCGACTGTTATGCTCAGTCCACAAGGTCGACTTTTTAATCAGGAGATTGCCCGGGAATTGTCTGGTGGCCGGAATCTCGTTCTTATATGTGGTCATTATGAGGGTGTTGATGAGAGGGTGGCCGAGCATTTGATTAGTGATGAGATTAGCATTGGTGACTATTTGCTCAGCGGCGGTGAAGTGGCAGCCATGGCAGTGGTGGACTGTGTGATTAGATTGTTGCCTGGGGTGCTTGGCTCTGAGGCATCTTTAGCTGAGGATTCGCATATTGGAGGTCTATTGGAGTATCCGCAATACACTCGTCCGGCAGTATATCGTGGCTGGGCAGTACCTGAAATTTTGCTTTCTGGAGACCACGGTGAGATTGCTAGATGGCGACGTCAGCAAAGTCTGCTGAGGACCGCGAAGCGACGTCCTGATCTCATGGAAAAAGCTGTGCTTTCTCCGGAAGATAAGAGACTGCTTAGTGGATCTTTTGAAATTAAGTCATAGAAGGGATGTAGCTAGAAATGAATGTCAATTCTATCAGTCAAATTAAGATAAATCCTAAAATTCCTAAAATTAGCCCCGGCGATACGGTAAAGGTTAGTTTTAAGGTTAAAGAAGCTGGCAGAGAGCGTGTTCAGACACTTCTTGGACTGGTAGTTCGGGTTCGGAGGGGGGCTGGTGGTGGCAACTTTACAGTTAGGCGTGTTACTTATGGGATTGGTGTGGAGCACACTTTTCCCTTTGCCTCTCCGTTTTTGGAGAAGGTTGAGGTGGTGCGACATGGCAAAGTTCGCCGTGCCAAACTTTATTACATACGTCGACTCAGTGCCAGAGAAGCACGTCTCAAAGAGAGACGGGAGAAGATGGTGGAAGAAGCTACTGCTGTAGGGGCTTTGGCTGAAGATGGTGAGCTTGAAGAGGCTGTGGCCGAAGAGAGTGAGGTTGAAGAGGGTGAAGTTGAAGAGGGTGCAGTAGAAGAGGCTGTGGCTGACGAAGCTGAAAAAGTGGAATGAAGTATGCCGAAGTTGCGGTCAATTCGCCTATCGCTCGACGCCGTAGCTTTTGTTACTCAATACCTCCTGAGTTAGAGATTGATACAGGACAAGCCATTTGGGTGCCTTTCGGCTCTAAGATTCTTCAAGGCATTGTTGTCAAGGTAAGTGATTACCCCTCATTTGAGGTCACTAAGGAAATCAGTGGCCTTATCACATCTTTTCCTTTATTGTCTTCGGCTCATCTTGAGGTTGTCTTCTGGCTGAGTAATTATTACCTTTCACCTCTATTTGATGCTGTGGCCCTGATGTTGCCTCCCGGGTTTGAGCGGCGCTTAGCCACCTTTTTGCAACTTCTGTCAGATCATGTTGATTTATCGCAGCTTAGTCCTGAACAGGTAAAGGTTGTAAGTCTTCTTGAAAATAGGGGTAAGGTTGACATAAGGGAATTGGAGCGGAAGTTTGGGAAGAAGACGACTGAGCTGATTACTAAACAGCTTTTGCAGCGGCATCTGGTATTGAAGAGTCAGCAGCTGGAAGAAACTAAAGTAAAGCCAAAGCTAGTTACTCATTTGAAGCTAAATATTGACCCAGGTGAGGCTGAGACGGAAGTTATTCGTCTGAGGAAAGCTAAAGCTAATAAGCAAGCAGCAGTTCTCGAGTTTCTGATTAAGCGACCTCAGTCTGTCCCTTTGACTGAACTCAGGAAGTCTATACCCTGCCAGAAGGTAGTTATTGAGTCTTTGAAAAATCGCGGCTTAATTTCCGTAGCGGAGGTTGAGGTTAGGCGCGATCCTTTAGCTCATCTTAGGATTGTTCCGACATTGCCACCAAAGCTTACTCTATCTCAGGAGGCAGCCTGGGAGAGAGTTAGAAGTTGTATAGTTCAGCGTAATATGCACAGGTCACCATCAGTTTTTCTGCTTCACGGTGTTACAGGCAGCGGCAAAACTGAGATTTACCTTCGAGCTTTGGCGCAATTTGTAGCTCAGGGCAAACGAGGTATTTGTCTTGTTCCGGAAATTGCGCTTACTCCACAGACAATTGAGCGCTTTGTCTCTAGGTTCCCCGGTCGTGTCGCTGTGATTCACAGCGGGTTGTCTTTAGGCGAGCAATTTGATGAGTGGTATAGAATAAAGGAAGGTGGATGTGATGTAGTCATTGGCCCGAGGAGTGCCCTTTTTGCACCTCAACCTGACCTCGGATTGATTGTTATCGATGAAGAGCATGAGTGGACATACAAGCAGTCCGATAAGTCGCCACGTTACCATGCCAGGGATGTGGCTATAAAATTGGCTGAACTTACTGGTGCCGTAGTTATTTTGGGTAGCGCTACACCTGACGTGGAGACTTTTTACAGAGCGGAACAGGGCGAGTATCAGCTTATTGAAATCAAAGAGCGCATTACGCCATATGGTCCATTACCTTTGCCTGAGGTTGAGGTTGTGGATTTGAAGGATGAACTTAAGGCTGGAAACCGGAGTCTTTTTAGTCGTTCTCTGATTGGAGCCATGACTGAGGCTTTAGCTCGCAATGAGCAGGCGATCTTGTTTCTCAATCGGCGTGGTACGGCCACCTTTGTTCAATGTCGGGACTGCGGCTTTGTTTTCCGATGCTCACATTGCACAGCATCTCTTACTTATCACTCGACGGCAAGGAAGTTAGTTTGCCATCACTGCCGTTATTCTGTTGCTATGCCTGTGGAATGTCCTCAGTGTCTTGGCCACCGCCTCAGATTTTTGGGCATTGGTACTCAAAGGGTAGAGGAAGAGGTCAGGCATTTTTTCCCACAAGCTCGCATTCTTCGCTGGGATAGAGACGTAACCTCTGGTCGGCGAGTCCATGAGGAGCTATTGAATAAGTTTCGAGCCCATGAGGCTGACGTCCTTATAGGTACTCAAATGATAGCCAAGGGATTGGACTTGCCTCAGATAACATTGGCTGGGGTGATAAGTGCTGACACTGGTTTGAATTTACCTGACTTCAGGGCTGGGGAACGTACTTTCCAACTCTTGTGCCAGGTGGCTGGCAGAGCAGGGCGTGGTTTCGCGCCAGGGAGGGTCATTGTACAGACTTATAGTCCAGAGCATTACGCAATAAGGGCAGCGTCAAAGCATGATTATCTAACATTTTATGCTCAGGAGATAGATTATCGTCGTAAGTTTGGTTACCCTCCTTTCAGCCAGTTGGCCAGCCTCGTTTTTAGCCATACTAATGAGAGCACTTGTCTTGGAGAAGTGGAGAGGATGAGCCGCTTGCTTGCTGCCGAGAAAGATAGGAGAGGCATGCCTGAATTGCGGTTGATTGGCCCTGTGCCAGCTTTTGTTCCTAGAGTTAGAGGGCATTATAGATGGCAGGTAGTTCTTTGTGGGGCTGGCTTGAATGATTTCTTGACGGACATAGCGTTTCCTCGGGGGTGGATTGTGGACATGGACCCAGTAGGTGTGGTTTAATGGTTGCAAAATGGCAGTTCGTGATATTCGTGTTTTGCCGGACCCTGTGCTTAGACAAAAAGCTAAAAAGGTAACCAAAATTGATAGGTCTGTCCAGCAGCTTATCGATGACATGATAGAGACTATGAGGGCAGCTCCCGGGGTTGGTTTGGCTGCACCCCAGGTCGGCGTGTCGCTCAGGGTAGCTGTGATTGAGATACCAGGTAGTGAAGTTATGGTTTTGATTAATCCGGAGATAGTCAAGATGCAGGGTGAGCGCATGGTACAAGAAGGCTGCTTGAGCATCCCCGGGTATCAAGGGGAAATTAAGCGTTCGGTTTGGGTCAAGGTCAAGGCTCAGGATAGACAGGGGCGGAACATCCGTCTTAAAGGGGAGGATCTCCTGGCTCAAGCTTTAGAGCATGAGATAGACCATATTAACGGGGTATTGTATGTTGACCGTGTGGAGGGGTCGGATAAGTTGTGGAAGCTAGTATCTGAGTCAGGTCATGAAAGGCTTTAGTTTCTGCCTTCGTTAGGCTATCCCTGCCATTCCATCTCAACAACAAATCTTCCGTTTAAGCCTTCCAATTCCACATTATAGAAACCAGGCTCTTTTTTAGTTATGCTAAAGGTTAGCTTCTGGCCTTCACCTGGATTTAGAGTAATCTCTTCGGTAGCTTCGACGGCGCCCTTTAATTTAAGTGGAATGCTGAAAGTGCCGGCGACCTCTCCGCTGTTGGTTACTATGGCACTGATGTTAACTGTTTCGCCCTGTTTGGCGCGTTCTGGTACTATGACCAGATTTCTCACGGAAAAATTCGCTGGAACCAGTGGTATAACTATAAAGGTACCACTCAATCCATCCACTTCTGCGTAGTATTCACCCCCATCCTTAATTACCGTGATAGTAGCGGTTTGGCTCGCTCCGGGCGACAGCATTAGATCAGTTATGTTTTCGACCATGCCGTTGATTCGCAACACCAAGCTGTATGTGCCTGCTTCCGAGCCATTGTTGGATACTATGGCATTGATGGTTACCGGCTCTCCGGCTTTTACTTGGTTTGGTATTATGGTCAGGTTGCTCACTGCGAAGATAGGCCTTCTGGCATATTGCGCGTATGGCTCAGCTGCTGGTCCTGGTGCTGGGAATTGTCCGGGGGCAGGGAATCCTCCCGGAGTCTGTGTTGGCGCGCCTGGATATCCGAATTGTTGGCCGGTTGGGCCATAGCCTGGTGTTGTAGCTGGTGGTGCTCCCTGTGCATATGGTAGTCCTTGCCTGCCTTTGGTGGCTGCTACGGGTGGTTTCTTTCGGGAAGGCATGGCTAAAATCACTATGACAAGTATAACCAATACGACGACTATGCCCGCAATGACCCACCATACCCATGTGTCGAAAATATCAAAGAATGACGCTTGTCCGGTTACAGTAAAGAAATCGGTTGCGTCACCCAGTTCTACAAAGTTGTCACCGGGCGTATCAGCATTGATCATGAAAATTACGTTTTGGCTCTGTCCAGCATCCAGAGTTAACTGTTGGCTATCTTTGACTTCACCGTTCAGCTTCAACTCCACGAGGTAAGTTTCCCCTGTGGCTTTGGTGTTTGTTACATTAGCGCTTACGGTGACGGAGTCCCCCAATGCAACAGAATCAGGGCTGACGCTTAGGTTTGTCACCTTGAAATCATCCTGGGCACTAACTGAAGCGGTAGCAGCCAGGACAAAAATCAGTATCAGGGCTACTGGCAGCAGCCAGGTCAGCTTTCTCATGCTTGCCTCCTATAGTCCTTCATGATTCAGATGCCTAATACTCTACGCTAAAACGGGCTATAAATCAATAGGCTGAATAGGGGTGGTCGGTTTTCTAAGGTCTATTTGTCACATTTTACCCAAAGCCTGTTGCCATCGGTTATGAACTCGATAGTTCCGTGAGTTGAAGTCATGTAGATTCTGTCGCCTCTCAGTTGCTCGGTAAGTCTGTCCACTACTTCGCTGTCTGGGAGGCCGAACCTATTGCTGGCGCCTACTGAAATGGCTGCTACTTCAGGATTGACTACAGCGAGAAACTGTGGTGAGGTAGAAGTCTGGCTGCCGTGATGGGCAACTTTCAACACTGTGCTCTTCAGATTAGCCCTTTGGGCAATAAGGTACCACTCAGCCTCATGGCCAATGTCAGCAGTGCATAAAAAGCTTACCTTATTCCAGCTTAAGCGTAATACTATACAGTTGTTGTCAATGTCATCAGAAGTATCCTGTAGTAAAGGTGACGAGGGGTGGATTATCTCTATCTTTATTCCGTTCCCTAGGTTGACCTCCTGTCCTGCATGGCCTGTTTCGTGTTTGATTTCGTTGTCACTAACTAATTTGAGCCATTGCTGATAAGTGGCTGAGCTGTAGGCTATCCCCGGCTCTATTATCTGTTTCACTTTATATTTCTGAAGCACTTCTATAAGACCTGCAGTGTGGTCGGCTTGTGGCTGAGTTAAAATCACTAAATCAATAGTTCTGTCCCAGAAAGGTAATTTCTTTCCCAACTCCAACCCTATTGCGTGGGGACTTGGGCCGCCATCTATGAGGATATCTTGGCGGTTTGGCGTTTGAATAAGGATGGCATCTCCTTGTCCTACATTGAGTATGCTTACATGTAGTTTGCCATCAGGCATATTTAGAAAGGCAACCCAAACTAGGATAGTGGCAATTAGAAGTGGGTGCATGAACCATTTCCTGGTAAGTTTGGGGGTAACTCTGGAGGCTCTGCTTGTCGAAGTGCTTATTTTGAAGGCTGTCAGGTGGAAGAAGTCGACTAGTTTTTTTCGGTAATTGATGGCTGCCATAATTACAACAAGTAACACATAGTAAATCCATATCTGCCAGATGTGAATACTGCTTAACTTAGCTGATGAGAATGGCAAGGCATCGAAGACTTGTACGACGAGGATGAGGTAGCTGAGGAAAAGCCAGGCTATCCAGCCTAGAACCTGGGCTAAGAATGGTGCCAAAAGCCCTACCCCAGCGACTAGGGCTGAAGTGATGATTATGCCTGGTAAAGCCAGCAGAGCGAAGAAAGTAGCCGGCAGGCCCACAAAGGAGATAACATCGAAATAGTAGGCGATTACTGGCCATGTGGCTAAGATGGCAGCTAAAGTAACTGCAAAGCAATCAGCGGCAAAATTACATAAAGATACTGCAGTTCCTTCTCTGCCTATGCTGACAGCGATACTTTTCCTAGTCCAGGTTTGGAAGTAAGGTGACAGGTAAATTAGCCCTGCCATAGCCAAGAAGCTCAGCTGGAAGCTTGCATACCATAGAATTTGAGGTTCGATGCCCACCATTACCGCTGCGGCAAAGGCAAGTGCCGTTGAGGCGCTACGCTGTCTGCCGAGATATTCGGCTAGCAAGAACATACTTCCCATGACGGCACCGCGGACTACTGGCGGATGCATACCCGTAACCAAAGCATATAGCCATATAGCCAGAAAAGCTATCCAGATGTAGATTGAGTATCGTCTGCCGAAAAGCCAGATTGAAGCACTTAGTAATATGCCTATGATGATGCTGAGATGAATGCCGGATATGGCTAGCAGGTGGGCAGTTCCAGTTCTTGAAAAGGCTTCCTGTAGAGAATAGGGAATGTTGCCTCTTAAGCCGAGTAAAATACCTTGAGCTAGTGATGCTTGTGGTTCAGGTAAGGCGAGGGACAGACTCTGGGAAAGACGATTTCTTAGTGAGTAAATCCAGGCCAAAGGCTTAAAACCTTTGCCTGTATCGAGGATTTCTATTGCAGGATAATTTATAACCGAATAAATCCCCTGCTGTGCTAGGTAGCCCCTGTAGTCGAAGTCGTCAAATTGTGGTGGCGTTTCTGGTTTGCCGGTTATTTTCAATATATCTCCGTAATGATATTCTTGATATCTGGGCACGCGTATTAGAGCTTTTCCTGATATTTCTATTTTTGTGTCACCTATTTGTATTTCACAGGCTGCGAGCTGGAGGATAGAAGTTGCGTTTCTAGTCTCAGGTTCAGTGCATACCATTCCCTCTAATTCGGCCGTTCCTTTGTCGTTGTAGAATTGGAGGTGTTGCTCGTTGATTACGGGCAGGCTTGATTGGAGGCGAATACAACCACCAAGTAGAGCAAGAAGGCAGAATCCTGCTATAAGCAGGTACTTCTTATACTGCAATAGGAAAGGGATAAGACACAGTGGAAGAAGTCCTATAAAGACAATACCCCAGGGCAGGGCGATTTTTGAGCCCAAATAAATGCCTGTCATCCAGGCAGCGCTGAGGTAAATAAGTGTCACCTAGCTTCAATCCTCTAGGCTTATTAAGTCTCTTATCGTGTCCAGAGTGGTGTTGCCTATCCCTTGGACATTGAGTAGGTCTTCGATTCTGTGGAAATAGCCATGTTGATTGCGGTAGTCAACGATAGCTTGAGCTTTGTCTGTTCCAATTCCAGGCAAGGCATCCAGCAGCCAGACCTCAGCGCGGTTTAGATTTATTCTTTGGGGTTGAGAGACTTCGCCTGTCTTGGGCACATAAATCGTGATTTTGCCCGTGTCCGCATCTGGTGTGAGACCGGCAGCCTGAATGAGAGTCTCTATAGTGTCATTTTCTCTCGACGGATAGAAACCGGGGTTAGCCACAGAGCCGCCGATGTAAATCTCACCTTCGCACTGAATTGGCACAGTCTGGGACAGGGAAATTTCGACAGGCTTATGCCTGCTTTGCTTAATTGCCAGCAGAATGCCGCCACTGACGAGACTTAATAGCAAAAAGGCGATAATTAGTAACCAGTATTTGTTCAGATGATTTGACATAATAAACTCCTTGTCCTTACCTTATTATTATAATAGTGGTAAAATTTTAACATATATGGGTAACTCGAAGACGATAACTGTCAACCGCAAGGCTTACCATGATTATCATATTTTGGAAAGTCTGGAAGCTGGTATCGCCCTTACCGGCACTGAAATAAAGTCCATTCGTGCAGGCAGGGTTAACATTCGTGACGCCTATGCCAGGCCTGAAGGGAACGAGCTGTGGTTGGTTAATGCCCATATCGCCGCCTATCAGGCTGCTAGCCATTTCAACCACGAGCCGAACCGGCCGCGTAAGCTCTTGTTGCATCGTCGTCAGATTGATGAGCTGGCAGGGATGGTATCCCAGAAAGGTTTGACTTTAGTGCCCTTGAAGTTATATATTAAAGGAGGAGTTGCCAAGTTGGAGTTGGGAGTGGCTCGGGGCAAGCGACTTCATGATAAGCGTGAGGCGATGGCGCGCCGGGAGACGGAG
>Ga0209636_10008582_pt1 | contig 10403 bp, 11 predicted proteins | sample DeeMarSWOR152_54_FD_187464 | JGI IMG/M metagenome (GOLD analysis project Ga0209636, IMG submission 187464) | Marine sediment microbial communities from White Oak River estuary, North Carolina - WOR-1-52-54 (SPAdes) (version 2) | ecosystem: Environmental > Aquatic > Marine > Intertidal zone >... | reverse complement strand
AAAATGAGAGAATCAGGTATCCTGCTTTTCTTTCGTAATAATATTATTGATATTATTAAAAAATTATGGCAATTATTTGTTTCAGATAATTCGGCTATACGACCTGGTAGAAAATTTCCACGAAAGTATAGTCCGCATATCAAAAAATATTACTTTGCTTATAAACCGATCTCTTAACTTAATGACATTGATTTGGTAATTGTAATTTATTTGTAATTTGGAGCTTGTGATTTGGAATTTTTTAACTTTCAGAATTTATTATGTAAGTTGTTTTTAACAAAACTTAATATGAATTATAATTTCCCAAGACTACACAGAAAGGTTGTCTTTGGACAATCAAATGGAAAAATTATCTGGCAACCTCGAATCGGCTGCTGGTATGATGATAAAATTTTTTCAGGAGAGGGATTACCTGCTCCTTTTACAGGAATGGACCTTTATGAAGTTTATCGTGAATTAGGCTGTTCTGCCCGACTTTACGAGTTTAATTCCTGTTTTAAACGTATAGAGCATCCTTCAGTGAAAGTAACTGAGGCAAATCTGAATGGGACGGATATAGAAACGATTATTCACACAGCGGTCGGAAAACAAACTATAATCACTCGCAAAACGTCCAGTAGCCCATATCCGATAACGATTAAAAGGGAAGTAGAAACAGAAGAAGAATTAAAAGTTGCTACATGGCGTGAGGAAAATGCTACCTGGGAATGGGAGCAAGGACAATTTGACGAATTAAAAAATAAAGTAGGTGATCTGGGAGCACCGACAATGTACATGCCCAGAATGAACATACAGTGTTTATATATCGAAAAAATGGGTGTTGAAAAAGGCATTTATGCACTTTACGATTGGACAGATACTGTCGAAGCATTTTTCAGAGCATTGGAAGAAAATCATGATCGACTGATTGATATAATTAATGCTTCTCCAATTGAAATTATCAATTTTGGTGAAAATGTCCATGCGGGTACTCTTTCACCCGATCTGTTCCTCAAATATCATCTTCCAGCATGTCAGCGACGCTGTGAACGGCTCCATAGTGCCGGTAAATTTGTCTGCTCCCATTGGGATGGAGACACAGGCCCACTTTTGCCTTATGCTAAAGAAACAGGACTTGACGGCATTGAAGCAATAACACCTGAACCTCAAGGTGATGTGACACTCGAAGAAATGAAGGTGGGGTTGGGAGATGACATGTTTCTATTAGATGGCATCCCAGCGATATATTTTGATGGTCTTTATTCTGTGGATTTGCTAGTAGAGTGTACCCATCGTCTGATAGAACTATTTGCTCCTAAACTTGTGCTGGGTATATCTGATGAAATTTCTTCGAATGGGGATATTGAGAGGATAAGGATTGTTGGAGACCTTGTGAATGAATATAATGCTGTAAAAATTCCAAATTCTAAATAAGTTCCAAAAGCCAAATTCCAAACAGATACAAAATGATATTAGTAATTGGAATTTGAAATTTATTTGGATTTTGGAGCTTGTAATTTGGAATTTAATTGGTAGTTGGAGCATGGAACCTGGAATTTTTCAAAGATAGAAGGATTGTGTATGCAAACACCTCGAGAAATAGTAACTTGCTCTCTTAAATTTCAGCACCCAGAGCGAATGCCAAGAGATTTGTGGATACTTCCGTGGGCAGAAATTCATTATCCTGAAGCAGTAAAAGAACTAAGAGAACGTTTTCCATCCGATTTTGAGACAGCACAATATTTTTATCCGCTATCCCCACGAGTTAAGGGTGATCCATATAAAAAAGGTGAATATACGGATGAATGGAGTTGTGTCTTTCAAAATTTTCAAGATGGTATTATTGGCGAAGTAAAAAATCCGATCATTCCAGAAATAAAAGATTGGAAATCAGTCAAGCCACCGTATGAACAATTGCCAACAGACACAAAAAAGCCCTATGATAGAATTAGCCGATTTTATGATAACACTGACAAATTTATGATGGCGAATTGCTGTCCAAGACCCTGGGAACGGTATCAGTTCTTACGGGGAACAGAGAATGCAATGATCGATATTATGATGCCAGATGAAGGCGGAAAAAATTTGTTAAAAGCCATCCACGATTTCTATCTTAAAGAACTCGAATTCTGGGTGAAAGCAGACGTGGATGCTATCATGTTCATGGATGACTGGGGAGCACAAAATCAACTTTTAATTCCACCTCGCATCTGGCGAGAAGTTTTCAAGCTTTTATACAAGGATTATTGTGACTTAGCCCATGCATATAATAAATTCGCTTTTATGCATTCAGATGGTCATATCACAGAAATTTATGAAGACCTCATTGAAGTTGGTGTTGATGCCATTAATTCTCAACTATTTTGTATGGATATGGTTGATCTTGAAAAACGCGCCAAAGGCAAGATCACTTTTTGGGGCGAAATTGATCGCCAGCATGTTTTGCCATCGAAAGATCCCCGGGTTGGGCGTGATGCTGTGAGAAAAGTTGCATCTCACCTTTATAATCCAGCAGGCGGAATTATTGCACAGTTTGAATTTGGTGCTGGGGCTAATTCTGATACAGCTATAGCGATATTTGAAGAGTGGGAGAAGATTGAGGAAATAGTCATTTCAGATATTTAATATTTTTTCATGAATCAAGTAAGAACATATTATGGAGTAATGGATTACTGGATTAATGAAAAGAATTGTATTTTTATTATTTTCTCTTACAATGATCGCCTGCACTTCCCAAAAGACTCAACATCTAGAAACTTTTAGGATCATTGCCGACAAAATTGATCCGACTGATCGTGAATTTCCTGGAGGGCGAGGGACGGATCAATTAATTGTTTATACTTCTAACTTTGGGAATAAAACCGATCAATGCAGTACTTATGGATCTGGATGGAATGAGCGTTCGAAGTGAGGAGTTCTGGATCTGGATTATTCAGTTGTGCACAGCCAGCTTGCTTGGAGACCAGAAATTTAAGCTAGAACAGGAAGATGTTCCTTATGTATCCGGGCATAGCGTTTCCGAACATCTGGAATACTGTGTCAGGAAGTACTGTCCCGATAAAACAATTGAACAAGCCAGAAAGTATTATTTTGAACACACCTTTCGAGAGATGCAAAAAATTATTGAAGGACGTGGTAGGGTCAATGCCTTTGTACCCACACCAGGTCTTAAGGAATTTTTATTAGAATTGAAAAGAAGGAAGATTAAGATTGGTTTGGTGACATCTGGACTTTATGAGAAAGCCTGGCCAGAAAATTTGTCTGCTTTTCTCACACTAAAGCTTGGAGATCCCAGGGAATTTTACGATGCCATTATCACGGCCGGTTTTCCTTGCCGCGAGACATTTGATGAAATGTTAAATATCATAGATTGAATATGAATCAATGTAACTGTTTAGCCAGATGAAGAAAATATCCCTTCATTGGAGAGAAAAGTTAAATGGAATTAAGACGTTAGCCTTTTAGTCCCACTACTTCCATAAAATCCGCCTAGCGGCGGATCAAATTAATCATCCAACTGGTGGAGATGCGTTATTTAGCACATTGATTGATCCGCTGAGGAGGACTCTCACAGAAATTGAATCTTGTTGAAGTTCTTTTTCTGTGAGGATTCTATTTCTGAGAGCAAATTAGCCCTCTATAAGCTTCTCCTGAGCTCTCAGGAACACGGCGTGGAGCCGACTTTCGCTTATAGAGAGCTAATTTTAATAATAATATAAAAAAACTAAATAATGTTGTCAAGCAATTTTTTATGGAGACGATTTTTTGAAGTCGTAGTTGTACTGCTAATCTACATAGATTATTTAAAAACTACGACAACGCTAATTTGAACGAACGAATGTAATTGCTAAATTTTCAACTTATTTATTTTGAAAACAAAAAGGTTTAATATGAAATTATCGGATCAAACAAGGCGAGAGTTTTTAAGGAAATTTGGTATTTATGGATTTATTGCTACAACTTGTCGCATTGGTATTTTTTATGATCAGGAAAAGAAGAATCATCCCCCAAACATCGTCATCATTTTCATTGATGACCAGGGTTATGCCGATGTCGGTTGCTTTGGCGCTAAAGGATTTGAAACGCTGAATCTCGATCAAATGGCTGCCGAAGGGATGAAATTCACCAACTTTTATGTTTCGCAGGCGGTGTGCAGCGCTTCGAGGGCATCGCTATTGACGGGCTGTTATGCTGAACGGGTCGGCATTCAGGGAGCGCTGATGCCCTGGTCAACCGTCGGCTTGAATCCAGAAGAAGAAACGATTGCCGATATGCTCAAGAAAAAAGGCTATGCCACAGGCATTTTCGGCAAATGGCACCTGGGACATCATCAGGAATTTTTGCCCTTACAGCACGGATTTGATGAATACCTGGGACTGCCATATTCCAACGATATGTGGCCTGTAGGATTCGACGGGAAGCCCGTCACAGAGGGAAGAAAAGTTTATTATCCACCATTGCCATTGATCGAAAATAATGAAAAAATCGATGAGATTCGTACGTTGGAGGATCAGGCAAAACTGACCACGCTTTACACGGAAGGGGCGGTGAAATTTATCGAAAAAAATAAAGATCGACCGTTCTTCCTTTATTTATCGCATACCATGGCGCATGTACCATTGGGTGTTTCGGAAAAATTCAGGGGAAAAAGTGAGCAAGGTATGTATGGCGATGTGATGATGGAGATCGACTGGTCGGTGGGCGAGATTCTCAAAACGCTGAACAGGCATGGTCTGGATGAAAATACACTGGTCATTTATACCAGTGACAATGGTCCCTGGTTGAATTTCGGGAATCATGCGGGCTCTGCCTATCCGCTGCGGGAAGGCAAGGGCACAATGTGGGAAGGCGGCTGTCGGGTCCCCTGCATCATACGCTGGACCGGACAGATTCCTGCTGGCTCGGAAAGTCATAACATTGCCGCAACCATCGATTTACTTCCCACTATTGCTGCTATTGCAGGCGCGCCATTGCCGAAAAAGTCGATTGATGGTGTCAATATTTTACCGCTGTTAAAAGGCGATCAGGATGAAAATCCACGGGATCATTATTTTTATTATTATGGTGGAGAATTGTGCGCTGTGAGACAGGGAAATTGGAAACTCTATTTTCCACACAAAGCTCGATCTTATGAAGGCGTTGAACCTGGAAATGATGGATTTCCAGGTCCATACGCCACACTGGCGGTTGGGTTAGAATTGTATGATTTAGAAAATGACATCGGCGAAACGAACAATGTGATTGTTAAATATCCAGATGTAGTTGCCCAGTTGAAGGCACTGGCAGAAAAAGCTCGGGAGGAATTGGGAGATCGGCTGACCCAAACCAAAGGAAAAGGCGTGCGAGAACCAGGGCGAATTGGGAGTCAGCGTCGAAGTCAGGTCAAACACCTGGCGGTCGGTAAAGATGTGAAATTGAAAAATCTTTATTCTCTAAAATACCCTGGAAATGGAGAAAAGACATTGATCGATGGCATCCGAGGTTCCCTGGATTGTAGCGACGGTAGTTGGCTGGGACTCGAAGGCGTGGATCTCGAAGCCAAAGTGGATTTGGGAAAGGTGGATTCAATTAAGAAAATCAAATGTGGATTTCTCCAGAACCAGGTTTCGTGGATTTTCTTGCCAACTTTTATTGAAATGGCAGTTTCAACTGATGGCAACGATTTTCAAGTCATTGGGTCTTTTGACATGAAAACTGAATTCAATCCCAAACCAGAAATTAAAGATTTTTCAGCAGAATTGGTTCTAAGAGAGGCTCGATTTGTTCGGATCAAAACAAAAAGCGTGGGAACCTGTCCCGATTGGCATCCAGGCGCTGGTGGGAAGGCGTGGATTTTTGTAGATGAGATTATTGTGGAATGAAATTTTCAATATTTATTTTTTTTCACTTTCTAAAAGATGTTGGTGAAAAAATAAATATTCAGGATAAACACCCTGAAGTAGTGGAAAGACTCAAAAAACTGCCTCAAAATATGTTGATATGGGACGCAGCACCCCAGGTAAACTGCGGAAGATTGAAGGTGAATTACATATTTGGAAAAGTTAAATAACTTGTTATCTTTTAGAAAGGTATAAAAGGCTTCATAAATATGAAAACAGTAAACAGACATAATTTCCTCAAGGCAGCAGGTTTGGGATTTACTTCATTATATCTTCCCAATTGTTTAATGGCAAACAAAAATCGAAGTAACAAACCGAATATCATTTTGATAATGGCAAATGACCTCGGTTACGAATGTCTCAGTTGCAACGGCATTACTTCCTATCATACTCCAAATCTGGATAATTTGGCGAAAACAGGAGTTCGTTTTGATCACTGTTATTCCACACCGATCTGCACACCATCTCGCATGCAAATCATGACGGGCAAATACAATCTTAGAAATTACACTGAATTCAGAACATCGTCACCAAAGTAATATAAAATTTTTTTTCAGATATGGTCGCTTACATGGATAAGGTTGTTGGCGACATCGTTAGGAATCTCGACAAACTTGGCTTGCGTGAAGAGACACTCATTCTATTTACAGGTGACAATGGCACACCTCGTTAGATTACTTCTCGCTCAGGTGAGAACGTTATCCAGGGAAGCAAAGGTAACACAACAGATGCTGGTACACATGTTCCTCTAATCGTTAACTGGAAAGGTACAACTCCGACTGGCAGGATTTGCGATGATCTGATCGATTTTTCTGATTTTCTACCGACATTCATGGAAGCAGTAGGAATTGCGAAATCAAAATATCTGTTGATCGATGGTAGAAGTTTTTTGCCGCAAATTCGAGGGAAGGAAGGAAATTCACGGGATTGGATTTTTTGTCATTATGAACCCAAATGGGGAAATTGGCAACTGAAGCGATTCGTACAGGACAAAAGATGGAAATTATATCATAATGGAAATTTTTACGATCTCCAGGGTGATCCTTTGGAAGATAATCCATTAAAAATTGATAAACTTTCTGAGGAAGCGAAACAGGTAAAAAGAAAAATTCAAAATATTTTATATTCGTTTCGAATTGTTTTTTCATGTCATGCCTGTGCATACAGGCATCTCCTAATTATTTGTAAATAAAGAGATTCCTGCATTCGCAGGAATGACAGCAGCACTGAAATTTTTACCCATAATGAGTATAGATCAAATGAAATGAGGGATATTATGAAAAAGTACTTACAATTTTTATCGTATTTTTTTATTGGGATTCTCTGCTCAACGGTTTTCTCTCAAAAAAATAATTTTCCATATTTAAATCCAAATTTATCAATTGAACAACGAGTCCAGGATTTGCTCTCTCGGATGACGCTGGAAGAGAAATTTTGGCAACTGTTTATGATTCCAGGGGATTTAAGCGATGGGAAGGAAAAGTACAAAAACGGCATTTTTGGTTTGCAAATCGCCACAAAAAGTGCGGATTCTGATGAAGCTGAACAAATGTTGGAATATTCCAAATCCGGAAATGCGAAACAAACAGCTACATTAATCAAGGAGATACAACAATATTTTGTTGAAGAGACTCGCTTAGGCATTCCCATTATTCCATTTGATGAAGCGTTGCACGGTCTTATAAGGGAAGGCGCAACAGCTTTCCCGCAGGCCATTGGTCTGGCTGCCACCTGGGATGTAGATTTGATGGAAAACGTTTCAACCGCTATTGCTCAGGAAGTTAAAAGTCGCGGCATTCGCCAAATTTTATCGCCGGTTGTAAATATTGCCCGTGATGTCCGTTGGGGGAGAGTGGAAGAAACTTACGGAGAGGATCCCTTCTTGGCGTCCCAAATGGGGGTGGCTTTTGTAAAAAGTTTTGAAAAAATGGGAATAATCACAACAACCAAACATTTTGTCGCCAATGTTGGTGATGGAGGCAGAGATAGCTACCCCATTCATTTTGATGAACGTTTATTGCGTGAGATTTATTTTCCTGCTTTCAAAGCTTGTTTTCAACTGGGTGGAGCGCAATCGGTCATGACAGCCTACAATTCGCTTGATGGCGTTCCTTGTTCTGCCAACCAGTGGTTACTGCAAAGAATTCTAAAAGACGAATGGAAGTTTGACGGCTTTGTGATTTCAGATGCTGGAGCTGTTGGTGGGATATTGGATCTGCATCATACGGTCGCTAATCGAGAGAAATCAGCTAAAGTCGCATTTGAAGGTGGATTGGACGTAATATTTCAAACAGATTATGACCATCACATTCCACTTTTAAAAGCGGTTAAAGACAGAATGATTAGTGAGAAAGTGATTGATGAAGCTATTTCCAGAGTTCTCAAAGCGAAATTTCGGTTAGGACTTTTTGAAAATCCGTATGTTGAACCAGATGAAGCAGAGAAATGGAACGGTCATGAAAATCATCGCCAGTTAGCTCTTGAAGCAGCTCGAAAATCTATTGTATTATTAAAGAATGAAAACAATATCTTGCCGTTGAGTAAAAATATTAAAAAAATAGCTGTTATTGGTACTGATGCTGTCGAAGCCAGATTGGGCGGTTACAGTGGACCAGGTGTAAATAAAATTAGCATTTTAGATGGCATTAAAAATAAAATTAGCAATAGAACTGAAGTTTCTTTTATTGAGGGCTGCGGGCGCACCAATGTAGAATTGGTTCCAATTCCAACAGATGTTATCAGAACAGATGATAATAAATCTGGATTAAAAGGGGAATATTTTAATAATATTGATTGCAATGGCGAACCTGTGTTGACCAGAATTGATCCCCAAATCAATTTCAAATGGACATTGTTTCCACCTCACTCTTCTTTAAATTCCGACTGGTTTTCAGTTCGTTGGACGGGAAAACTTAAATCACCTGTGTCTGGTACATATCAGATAGGTGTAGAAGGAAGCGATGGTTTTCGATTATTTATTAATGATCAGCTTGTTCTAAACCATTGGCAAAAACAAAGTAATCGAACAGCTTCAATCCCTTTTGAATTTGTAAAAAATATTGAATACGATATTTGTCTTGAATTTTATGAGAATTTTGCAAATTCAACAATTCGTCTGGTATGGAATGTGGGTGTTCCAAATTTAACAAAAAAAATTAATGAAGCAGTAGAATTTGCAAAAAAGAGTGATGTTGTTATTGTCGTTACTGGAATAAACGAAGGAGAATTTCAAGATCGAGCGAATTTAAGTCTCCCGGGACGTCAGGAAGAAATGATCCAAAAATTAACGGCTACTGGAAAACCTCTGATTGTTGTTCTCATCGGGGGTAGTGCAATAACCATGTCAAATTGGCTTAATGAAGTTTCAGCGATTATTGAAGCCTGGTATCCGGGTGAAGTGGGCGGAAGCGCAGTCGCCGATATTCTTTTTGGAGATTATAATCCAGGAGGGAAGTTGCCAATTACATTCCCCAAATCTGTAGCTCAACTTCCACTGTATTACAACCACAAACCCACTGGCAGAGGAGATGATTATTTAGATATGTCAGGAAAACCATTGTTCCCTTTTGGTCATGGTTTGAGCTATACAAGATTTGAATACAGCGATTTGGAAATTATTCCCAATAAAATTAGTGTTAATGGAAAAGCAAAAGTGAAATTCAGAGTCAAAAATACCGGTGATCGATCAGGTGAAGAAGTCGTTCAGCTTTACATTCGGGATTTAGTCGCCAGTGTTACACGAACCGTAATGGAATTAAAGGGCTTCAAGAGAATTAATGTAAAATCAGGAGGAACAAAAGAGGTTGTTTTGGAACTTACATCTGAGCATTTATCGCTGTTGAATGAAAAATTAGAACAAGTAATTGAACCTGGTGATTTTAAAATCATGATTGGGAGTTCATCAAAAGATTTGAGATTAAGAGGATTTTTAAAAGTTGTGGAATAAAAAGCGAGCTCGGATTTCAAATCCGTTTTTATCAGTGTAATTAGCGTCATCCCTATCTGCCGTCAGGCGGGGGCGTTCTAAAAAATGAGGTAATGATAATGAGTAAGGTTATTTTTTTATTATTAGTGATTTTTATTCTACCACTCATAACTGCCGCACAAGAAACTATGGAACAAAAAACCAAAAGGATGCAATGGTTTGAAGAAGCCAGGCTTGGCATTTTTATTCACTGGGGCATATATGCTGTAAATGGAATTGAAGAGTCGTGATCTTTTTACAACGGTTATATCCTTATATAATTGTGAATTCTCGTATTAATGGTTATGGGGACTACAATACTCCAGAGCAAGGAGTCCCTATTACACAACCCAAAGACAAGTGGTGGGAATTGTGTATGACCATGAACGATTCCTGGGGATATCAACACAACGACCATAACTACAAAACGCCCAACCAAATCATCCGAATTTTTGTGGATTATATTAAAGGGTGTTTAAACAAATTTTTTTAAACTAGAGGAAATTCGTCTCCCGTGCTATTTTTATCCAAATTTTTTCAACTCTAAGCAAGCAATATTGTAAATTGTGGAAGTTTACTCT
>Ga0209636_10008581_pt1 | contig 10406 bp, 9 predicted proteins | sample DeeMarSWOR152_54_FD_187464 | JGI IMG/M metagenome (GOLD analysis project Ga0209636, IMG submission 187464) | Marine sediment microbial communities from White Oak River estuary, North Carolina - WOR-1-52-54 (SPAdes) (version 2) | ecosystem: Environmental > Aquatic > Marine > Intertidal zone >... | reverse complement strand
CTTCTGCTGATATTTTCATTCTCGAATTCGATGCTGCCCTTTGTAGGGTGGAGGGTCCCGGCGACGGTCTTCAAGAGCGTTGTCTTACCCGAACCATTGGCCCCGACGATGGAGACCAGCTCTCCCGCATTCACGGAAAACGAGACATCGTGAATTACGGGTACACCCCTATAGCGAACCTCTATTTTTTCGACTCTTAGCATATTTCTCGCCCAAATAAGCCTTAATCACTCGTTCATTGTCGGCAACGTCTTTGGGCCTTCCCTCCGCGATTTTTTGGCCCCCATCCAGGACGATGACACGCTGGGAAATGGGCATGACGACATCCATCACGTGTTCCGTGAGGAAAAGGGTCAGGTCCTTCGCCTTGTGAATTCTTCGGAGAAGTTCCACCATCTCATCCATTTCCCTCGGATTTAAGCCCGCTGCAACCTCATCAAGCATCAGGAGCTCCGGCCTGGTAGCGAGGGCCATCCCGAGACCAACTCGCTTTTGCGTGGCTATAGGCAATTCCGTCAGGTTAGCTTCGGCATCACTCTCCAATTCCAACAGATTCAGTATCTCAGAGGCCTCTTGCCTCGCGGTTTCAGGATCGGAAGTCCTACAGAAGGACCCTATCATGATATTTTCCACGGCACTTAGGTCTCCCGAGATGCTCATAATTTGAAAGGTCCTCCCAATGCCCTCCCGATTCGTCTGGAAGGGCTTGAGCCCGGTGATATCCTTGCCCTTGAATCGTATGGTACCCCGGTCGGGCTTGTGATACCCAACAATGCAATTAAAGAGGGTGGTCTTTCCCGCCCCGTTCGGACCTATCATGCCGATGATCTCCCCCCTTTCAATCTCAAGGGAGATGTGGTCGTTAGCGACGACACCGCCAAAATCCTTGGTCAAATCGATTACTTCCAAGAGTGCCATAGGGAATTCCTCTCCTACCTTTTCCCTCGCGCTTTCTCGATTATGCCCCAGATTCCTTTGGGTTCATAGGCTGATATTATCATCACCATCATGCTGTAAATCATGAAGTCCACCCCGACAATTCCGATCCCTCCAAGCCAGGCGCCTAGGTAACGATCCAGGGGAATGAGGATCATTGCACCGATTATGGGACCCCACATGGACCCTGCACCACCTATCATGGTCATCAAGGCAATCATCACGGACAGCTCCAAATGCATCACCGAGAAGGGGTCGATATAATTGTAGTAGACGGTGTAGAAGGCTCCCCCCAAACCTGCAAAGACGCCTGTAATACAGTAGGCCTTGACCTTCACCCAATGGATACTGATTCCTAAGCTTTCCGCCATATCTTCGCTTGAATTTATCATTCGCAACTGATATCCCAACTTGGATTTCCTGAACCAATTCATATACAAGATGGCTGCTAATACGAGCAAGAAGGCGAAGTAGTGGTAGTAAACGGGGGAGTCGAACTGCATATAGAGGAAGTTCGGGGTTTCCCTCAAGGGTAACTCCACTCCCCGGGCTCCCCCGATCAAGTTCCAATTGATAAATAATTGCTGCCAAACGAGCGAGACGGCAATGGTGGCAATGGCAAAGTAGTGGCCCCTGAGCCGGAACAGGAAATAGCCGAGGATGAAGGACTCGATAGTTGCCACGATCACGCCTAAAGGAGTTGATACCCAAAATGGGATATCCCACCAGACCATGAGCACGGCGACGGTGTAGGCAGACATTCCTACATTTTTCGCCTGTCCCAGGGCTACCTGTCCTCCGTATCCTCCGATGAGATTCCATCCCAGCCCATAGAGGCAGAAGATGAGGAATTGGATCATAACCGCTTGGGCGAATGATCCCTTCGTGATCCAGGGAAAGACAAGGCAGAAGATAACGAAGAGGATGAAACATATCCTCTCGGAGGCAGGCAAATCTTCGAAGGATAGCGCTTTTTTCAGCGTCTTAATGGTCGATCACCACCCGAAAAGTCCTTGGGGCCTCAGTACTACCACGAGAAAGTAGGTGAGATAGATGAGGGCCAATTTATGATGGGGGCCGACATATGTGGCTCCCACATCGATGATCAACCCGATGATCAAGCCAGCAATAAAGGCGCCCTTGATCGATCCGAACCCACCCAGCGCCACCGTGGTAAAGGCGATCATAACGAAGAGGAGTCCCACCGTTGGAAAGACGTAGTAGAAATTGGTTAGCAATGCCCCGGCAATTCCCACGGTGGCTCCTCCCAAAGCCCATGCAAACCCCCTCATCCTTTCCGTGTTTATGCCCATGTAGCTTGCAGCCTCTACATCGAGTGCTGTTGCCTTTAATGCCGCTCCCAGGCGGGTATAGTTCATCAACCAGTAGATGATTCCAAAGGCTAGTAAACTGATGGCGGCAGTCCCTAATCGTGAATAGCTGAGCACCACGGGCCCCCAATTGATAGTTTTGCCGATGAGCAGGCCATGTTCCAGGTTTTTGTAATCGGGGCCGAAAATAGACATGGCCAGATATCTCAGGAAAATCATCAATCCGAAGGTGCCCAGGAGTTGAGCGAGCATTGGCCCCTTCAACAGATACCTGACGAGCAGATAATACGAGGCCAGACCTAATAAAAGGCCAATGATCGCCGCCACTGGCAGGGTCAACAGCGGATCCACGGAGAGGATGGTGGCCGTGAGGAATGCAGTATACATTCCCACCATCAGGAACTCCCCATGGGCGAAATTCACGATATTCATGACGCCGAATATGATGGCGAGCCCCAACGCAACGAGGCCAAAAATCATCCCCATGAGCAACCCGGATATCGTTGCTGGTAGGAGCAATTCCATAATTCGTTCCCGTTTAGATAGATATGGAAATGAACCTACCCGGGGTTTGACCCCGGGTAGGTTCCTCCTCCTGTCTCGCCTTCACCGTTACAGCGTGCTATTTCCATCCCGGCCACGGATAGGTGAACTTCGCCGTAGCCACATCGAGGGGGTAGATGATCTCGGGCTCCTTCTTCTGATACTGCACGATCAAACCGCTGGACCAGGTGTTCTGGTTCGTCTCGCCCCCCACGTCCTCGAACTTGATCCCCTTCCACGGCACGATCAAATCTTTACCCGGTATCTCTATTCTATTGGCAGTATCTCTGATAGCTTCCGGATCTGTCGAGCCAGCTTCATTGAGGACATAGGCCCATGCCTGCATACCGGTGAATGCCCGGGCAGTAGTACCCATAAAATCAACTCCGGTCCTCTTCTTGAATTCCATGTTTATGTGTGCTGCCACGGGCTTTACAGCAAGAAGCTTCGGGGAGAATACGGTACGGTTGAGGATCCCCTCCGTGTTCGCGCCGAACGTCTCCATATATTTCGGTTGGTAAAACCCGACATCCTGCGACCAGAAGATGTTCGCCTTCGCCTTGGACTCCATCATGGTCTTGGTCAAGAGAATAGCATCGGATAGATAGGAGGCGAACATGAGAACCTTTGGTTTCGGCGCCAGAAGCCTCCGAACCTCCGCGGTCAAATCGGGAGACTCATGGGGATATGATACGTCTGATACGATCTTATAGCCGTACTCCTTGGCGAATTCCTTTATGACATCCCTGGTCGCCGCTCCCCACTCCGTGTTCTCGGTGCAGGCGCCGATGGTGTCTATCTCCGACTTGGGGATAGCCCCTACGCCGGACACCTTCCCCTGCTTCAGAAGCTCCATGAACTCGAAGAAGTCTCTCAGGAAAATCCTGTCGTGCGGCGTACACCTAAAGAACCACTGGTAGCCCCTCTTGGTCAATTCAGGAGATGTGGATTCCGGATTTATCATGGGGATCTTATGTTTCTCGCAAACCGTGCTGACTGTCTTGGTTACGGAACTGTGGTAGCATCCACAAATGCCGACCACCTTCTCATCCATGATAAGCTTTGTCGCCAGATCCGCACCCCTGTCGGGCTCTCCCCTGTGATCTGCGTGGATCAGCTTTATCTTCGCGCCCTTGAGGCCTGAAATCCCTTCCCACGTTCCGATGGGAATGGGCAGTTTAGGCCATTTATTGTTGACGTAGTCCACGCACAGATCGACGGCATCCCTCGACATCTTCCCTGCATACCCAACCGGACCGGAAAGTGGATAGATTACGCCGATCTTAACCTCCGCAGGCATGGCCCTTGCCATCCTGAGTCCCGTGGACAGGGCTGCACCCCCGACAAGGGCTCCTCCCGTCGCCTTCAGAAAATCTCGGCGATTTATCTTCTTTTTCGCGCCCATGTTAGCCCTCCTTTCACTGTTACGTTCCATATCGTATGCTGTTCCCGTCCTTTAACTGATCACCCCCCCATCGTGCTTGTTTCATCCATTGCCCGTGCCTCACCCCCTTTCCCCTTTCGAGGTGTGGAATTTCCCACCCTCCACGTGCCACGGTTTTTACCCAGTTCATCTAAGACTTCAACTGATCGCGGCGGCACATATTCATGTAACTGTTTTCCCTTTCAGCTTATCTCCTGCCACCAGTGGGCGGCCTTCAACTCCCCCAATCTTCCCTTTTATGTGAGGGGAACGACCGCCCATTACCACAGGGACAGCGATAATCCCCACTCTTGACGCCGTTGAATTGGTTCCCCATTCTTTCTCAGTTTGTTTTCCCGAATCTTCGTACAACGATGGAAAAATGTCAAGGTATTTCTGGCAGGACCTCGAGGGCACCATGTACCTGTTGACCCCGTTATTTGCACAAAAAATCCTTGACAAACACTTTTTGCAGTGGTAAGATCGCGCGGGCTTAAGGGTAAGGTTTTACCCACCAACGACTATTTCCCGAGGGGGGAAGGAGGTGATGGACAAAGGTTCATAAGAAGAGATTATTAAGCACGCTTTTAACAAGGTGAAAGGAGGCGTTTAAGCAATGAGAAGCAAATGGTTAATGACGTGGATTATATGCCTAACACTGGCAGTGGCGATGGGTTCCCCTGCTACGGCAGCGGCAGAGGAAGTCAAGATTGGCTTCATTCTTCCCTTGTCCGGCGCCCTTGCTCCTACCGGTAAGGCATTGCGGGAAGGGGCTGAATTGGCCGCCGATATCATCAACAACAAATACCCCGACCTCGGAATTTCCATCGCCCAGTGGGAGGGGATTCCAAATCTCGGAGGGGCCAAGATCAAACTGGTTTTTGCCGACTCCCGGGGAGAGCCGGCTTGGGGGGCTGATCAGGCGAAAAGGCTCATCAGGGATGAGAAGGTTATCGGCGTTTCGGGCTGCTATCAGAGCTCGGTAACGAAGACGGCATCGGTGGAGGCCGAACGGGCCGGTCTTCCCTTCATTAATCCGGATTCAACCTCTCCGGCGTTGAGCAAGAGGGGGTTTAAGTGGTTTTGGAGGGTCACGCCCCACGAAACCTGGTTTACCGCCGATCTGTTTAACTTCTTGGATGGCCTCACCCAAGGGAAGGCTCCCGGCGTAAAAGCCATCCCGAAGGCGAAGCTCAAGAAGTTGGCCGTCGCCGCGGAGAACACCGAGTGGGGTGCAGCTGCCCTAAAGACCATCGAGGAGTTCGCCGCCCAACGGGGGTATGAGATCGTGGAAGCCTTCAAGTACCCGCATAAGGCAGCGGATCTGACCAGCGAGGCGAGAAGGTTGATGGCCTCCGGGGCAGACGTTTATCTCTTTGCCCCCTATCTCGCGGATGCCATCCTCTTCATTAAAACACTGAAGGAGTTGGGTGCAGCCCCAACCCTGGTCTGGGGCCAGGATGCCGGATTTGTGGAGCCCGACTTTGCCAAGACCCTGGGAGCCGCTGCGAACGGTATTCTCACCCGTGATCTCTTCTCCCCTCAGCTGGCCGACGTTATAGCGGTGTCGGGTCAAATCAACACAATTTACAGGAGCAGGGCGGGGTATGACTTCCACGGCAGTTCGGCGAGAAACTTCGTCGGGATCCAGGTCTGGGCTCACGTCCTCAACGAGGCCAAATCAACCGACCCGAAGGCCATCGCGGAGGCGCTTAATAAGCTGCACATCCCCAGCAAGGAGCTCATCATGCCCTGGAAGGGCGTTAAGTTTGGGGAACCCTTCCCGGGCGATACCCAGCAGAATGAGCTGGGGTCTGGGGTCATCAATCAGCTCCAGGGATTTCCCGGCGGAAAGTATCAAGTCATCTATCCCTTTGAATTCGCCACCGCAGATCTCATCTATCCATTCCCGGGGTGGAAGTAGGAAGGGTTAGCTTTGACTGATATGGTAACGTGAGGAGCATGGCCAACGCCCGTTGGCCATGCTCCTCACTTGTGTTTTTAAAGGGGGTCAAGGGAAACATGGAGCTCGCAACTCAAATAATAACATACGGCGTCCTTATGGGTTTTGTCTTTGCCTTTATCGCATTGGGGTTATCCCTGATCTTTGGGGTGATGAACATCGTTAATTTCGCCCATGGGGAATTCCTGATGGTGGGAATGTATGTTGCCCTCTTGACCTCGACGTATCTCCCCCTCGACCCGCTTGTTTCCTTGCCCATTGCGGCAGCGATAGGATTCGTACTCGGGGTCTTCAGCTATCGGTTCCTCATTACCCATATTCTCCGTGGCCCCATGGTGGCGCAACTCTTCGGGACTTTTGGGCTAATGCTGTTCCTTCGGTACCTGGTGATGTTTATCTTCGGTCCCGATGTCCGGACCCTTTCCCATGGAGTTCTGGTGGGAAAAAACATTTCCCTGGGCTGGATCAGCCTCGATGCGAGCAAGGTGATGGCGGCAGGGCTCTGCCTGCTGCTCTTTGCGTTCGTCTATTGGATGATATACCGAACGAAGCTTGGGAGGGCTTTGAGGGCCACCTCTCTTGACGCAGAGGCGGCCCGATATATGGGCATCGATACTGAGAGGATGAATGGCTTCGCATGGGGGATTGGCGGGGCTACGGTGGGGATAGCCGGGGGGCTTTTGGCCCATTTCTATTACATAACTCCCACCATAGGGATGCTTTTCGTCCTGATTGCCTTTGCTACCGTTGCCCTGGGGGGATTTGGGAGCATTTCAGGGGCTTTCCTTGCCGGAATCATTGTCGGCCTCATACAGGGCGTGGGTGGCCATTACTTGAGTGAATTGAAGTTTACCTTCATTTACATCGCTTACTTCCTCACAGTAGTCTTTAGACCTCGGGGTCTTTTCGGGTGGTAACATGCGTCGGGTATTAAGGGATATCTTCTCCTTTGGGGACCGCCCCTTCTTTGAAAGAATCGTTCTCCTCGTCTTCGTTGTGGTCGTCCTTATCTTTCCCTGGTTTGTCGAGTCAGCGTATGCCAGGGCAGTTATGATCAAGTTCCTCCTTTTTGCCCTGTTTGCTCTGGGCTGGAACCTCATCGGTGGCTACGGGGGGCAAGTGGACCTTGGGCAGGCCAAGAATGTGGGGTTTGGAGCCTATGCCACCGCGCTGATGATGCTCCATTGGCGTACCCCTTTCTGGCTCACCGTTCCCGTAGGCATGTTTTTCGCCACGGCGGAGTCCTTTGCCGTCGCGTATCCCATGTTCCGCCTGAGAGGCCATTATTTTGCAATTGCCACTCTCTGCGTGGCCTTGGCCTGGAAGGAGCTCTTCGTTTTTTGGGACTGGACAGGCGGGGCGCGGGGCGTGGAAATACCGATCAGACCTACCCCAAATTTCACTTACATGCAGTTCGGTGAGGTGGGCTACCACTACTTCATCTTCGGTCTCTTCATGGCGCAGTTCCTGTTCATGAACTGGTTTCGGAAGGCGAAACTGGGCTATGAACTGCAAGCTGTCAGGGACAATGAGGATGCCGCAGCGAGTCTGGGGATCAATGTCACCGGGACCAAAGTCAAAGCTTACTGTATTACCGCCGCTCTGGGCGCGATCGGCGGTAGTTTTATGACCGTTTACTATTTATATATTGATCCCGAAATGGTAATGCCTTTGGATCTATCCATTTTGATCGCAATGACCGTTATGGTTGGGGGGGCCGGCTCCATATGGGGCCCCATGATCGGTGCGGCAGCACTCATCCCCCTGGACATGTACCTTGGTGCTTGGCTGGCGGGAGGGGGGTATTATGGCATTGATTTTATTATTTACGGGTTTATCATCATGATTATAGCCGCTTATGAGCCAAAGGGGGTTTGGGGTATTATTGAAAGGATAATAAAAGGGAGATGAAAGGGGCCATGTTACTGGAGGTCGAGAGCCTGGTCAAGGAATTCGGAGGACTGGTAGCCAACGCCGACATTTCATTGGAGCTGGAGCAAGGGGAGATTGTTGGTCTCATCGGTCCTAACGGAGCTGGCAAGACAACTCTGTTTAATTGCATTGCGGGGTATTATAAGCCTACCAGTGGTAAGGTCTTCTTCGATGGGAATGACATTACCGCCTGGCCGCCGCACCGTGTGGCCAAAATGGGGATAGCTCGGACGTTTCAGGCTTTGAGGATAATGCCACTGTTGACAGTTGAAGAAAACATCATAGTTGGAGCCTTCTGTCGAACTGCTAATCGGCAGAATGCTACAAAGAACGCCCGGGAGATATTGGAATTAGTGGATCTGACAGGAGAGGCCCATGCATTTCCCCCGGAACTTCCCATAGCGACCCAGAAAAGGATTGAATTGGCACGCGCTCTGGCTACGAAACCGAAGCTCTTGATGTTGGACGAGGTCGCAGCCGGCCTCAATCCACTTGAAACCAAGGAGATCATTCAGACTTTAATACGAATAAAAGAGGAGAGTGACCTCACCCTTTTCTTGACCGAACATGTCATGGAGTTTGTCATGACAATCTCGGAGAGGGTGATCGTTATGGCCGCCGGGGGAAAAATCGCTGAGGGACCACCTGAGCAGGTGGCCAGGGAAGAGAGGGTAATCGAGGCATACCTTGGGGAGAGATATGCTAAAGGTAGATAAGATCAAGGTCCACTATGGGGGAATTATCGCCCTCCACGAGGTCACCTTTGAGGTAAAAGAAGGGGAAGTGGTTGCGATGGTGGGTGCCAATGGAGCCGGTAAGAGCACCTCCCTAAAGGCCATCGTTGGAGCCGTCAGCCCGGTATCGGGAAAGATCGAGTTCGACGGAAGAGACATCACTGGAGAGAATTCCGCGAAAATTGTGCGACGAGGAATTACCTATGTGCCGGAGGCGAGACATATCTTCGGCCCCTTAACCGTGGAGGAGAACCTGCTCTTAGGGGCTTTTACTACCGATTCAAAGGAGGAGATAGAGGAAGGCTTAGACCACGTCTACAAGCTTTTTCCCATACTGAAGGACCGCAGGAAACAAAGGGGTGAAACCCTCAGCGGGGGCGAGCAACAGATGCTGGCCATCGGCCGTGGGCTCATGATTCGGCCGAAGCTGCTGATGCTGGATGAACCGTCGCTGGGATTGATGCCCAAACTTGTTACCGAGGTGTTTGAAGCAATCTCCCTCTTGAAAGAAGAAGGGCATACCATCCTTCTGGTCGAACAGAACGTGCGGGAAGCACTGGAGCTCGCTGACCGAGGATATATCTTACAGACCGGGAGAACCATCGATTCCGGGCGGGGAAAGGAGCTCCTCGAGTCGGAGATCGTGAAGAAGGCCTTTCTGGGATTGTGACCCTGCAGCCCCATCTGAGAGGCGATGCTGTGGGGCGGGGGCGATGGCTCAACATCGAAGAGTATTTCAGTTCGAGTAGGCTTCGGCCTGGCGGGGGATCTTGGGAAAATGGCGAAAGAAATCAAAGATATCAGCAAGCTGAGCTCTAAGGAGGTCCGAGGACTCATTCGAGAAGGGAGGTGGGACAAGATAACCGCGGGCCTGGCCATGGGCTATGCCCAGGCCAACCTGGTGATCCTTCCAGAGCGGTATGCCTTCGATTTCCTCCTCTTCTGCCAGAGGAATCCAAAACCCTGCCCCCTCTTGGAGGTCCTGGAAAAGGGGGTATTTGAGTCCAAAGAAATGGCCCCCGGAGCGGATATCAGGACGGATCTCCCCAGGTATCGAATCTATGAGAAAGGGGCCTTAGTCAGGGAAGTCGAGGATATTTCCCCCTATTGGGCTTCTGATTTGGTCTCCTTCCTCTTGGGCTGCAGCTACTCCTTCGAGTTCGCCCTCACGGACGCCGGGGTCCCCGTCCGACACATCGAGGAGGGCAAGAATGTCCCCATGTACATCAGCAATATTCCGTGCAAAAAGGCCGGGGCCTTCGAGGGTCCCTTCGTGGTGACCATGAGACCAATTCCCCCTGGCAAAGTGGTTCGAGCCGTCCAGATTACCACCCGTTTCTCAGCGGTCCACGGGGCCCCCGTTCACGTGGGGGATCCTTCCAAGATAGGGATACGCGATCTCGGCAAGCCCGATTTCGGAGATCCGGTCCGGATAAATCCGGGTGAAGTGCCCGTCTTTTGGGCCTGCGGGGTAACTCCCCAGGTGGCCCTCATGGAGAGCAAGCCGGACTTAGTCATCACCCATTCGCCCGGACACATGTTTA
>Ga0209636_10008579_pt1 | contig 10407 bp, 10 predicted proteins | sample DeeMarSWOR152_54_FD_187464 | JGI IMG/M metagenome (GOLD analysis project Ga0209636, IMG submission 187464) | Marine sediment microbial communities from White Oak River estuary, North Carolina - WOR-1-52-54 (SPAdes) (version 2) | ecosystem: Environmental > Aquatic > Marine > Intertidal zone >... | reverse complement strand
TCAGTGCCGGAGCTGACGAGCCTGACCTTTTCAATGGAGTCAATGGCCTTGACGATCATCTCGGCGAGCTGGGTTTCAAGTTTCGTTGGTATTCCGAAACTGGTTCCTTTGGTCATTACTTTTTTTACTTCGTCGAGGACCTGCTTGTGTGCGTGGCCAAGTATCATCGGCCCCCAGGAAAGACAATAATCGATGTATCTGTTACCATCGGCATCATACAGATACGGGCCTTTCGCTTTTTCTACAAAGATGGGACTGGCGCCAACAGCCTTGAATGCGCGAACGGGACTGTTAACTCCGCCGGGTATTACTTTGCACGCATCCTGAAACAACCTGGCATTTTTTCTATTACTCATTTAGCTTACCTTGTTGACTTGGGACCTCAGCATCGATATTGTGTTTTTTTGCTTCGTCTAAAGTAGGCAGGCCAAGACAGTATGCTTTGATGTGTGCTGGAACCTGGCCGAACCTTTTTATAAACGCTCGAACAGTTGAGCCGCTTGTAAAAAGTATCTGGTCGATGTAGTCAAAGTCAATATCGCCGGGGTCTATCTCAATGGTTTTATATATGATGAGCTTTTCAATAATAGCTCCCATATCGACTAGGCCCTCGGGCAATTCGCGTGAGGCGATTTCGGACTGAGGCAGCAGAATCTTCTTGTCTTTTACGCCAATAGAGCTGAATTTTTCCAGCAAACCTGCACTTGATTCGGTATCCGGGCACATATCAGCCAGTATCCCAAATTCGGTAAGACTTTCAGCTGTTGTTTTGCCGATGGCAGCGACCTTTACAGAAGCCAAAGCCCTTGTGTCAGATTTAATTGCATTCAATCTTTGAAAAAAGAATCTGACTCCGTTAGCACTTGTAAATACTATCCAGTCAAATTTGTTGAGACGTTTTAAGACGGTATCCACTTGGGAGTAATCTTCGATAGGGACACAGTCGATTATGCGCCGGTGCACGATGTTGCCGAGATGCTTGTATTTTTCCGGGTGCATTCCGAGGACCAGTATTCGCGGTTTTTGTGAAAACCAATCCAACTTTTCCTGAAGTTCAACGACCTTTCCGACAATAAAGACGGCAGGAGGCCGAAGATTTTCTTTTTGAAGTGTTTCGATGAAATTTTCCAGCGTTCCGGTAATAACTCTTTGGTTATAGCAGGTTCCATTTTCAACGGCAGCAATTTTTGTTTTGCTCGGCCAGCCTGCTTTGATAAGTGAAGCGATGATTTTCTGGATGTTCGCTACGCCCATCAGGAAAATGACGGTACCGGCCTTGGGTATGTCAATTTCTTTTTCATCTTTGCGATGTCCCGTTACGATGGCAACATTCGATGTGTAATCACGGTGTGTCGCAGGGATTCCCGCATAGGATGGGCCGGCAAGGGCGCTGGTTATTCCAGGGACAACTTCGAAATCTACTCCCGCCTCGGCGCAAGCCTCGGCTTCCTCAGCACCCCGGCCAAAGAGAAATGGGTCACCGCCCTTGAGTCTGACGACAATATTATTTTGTTTGGTTTTTTCGATAAGGAGTTTATTTATTTCGGGCTGAGGTATCGTATGCCGTCCGGCGGATTTGCCGACAGATATCACTTCGGCAGTTGGTTTAGCGAGGTTAAGCAGTTCAGGTGGTATCAGATGGTCGTGTAGAATTACATCAGCCCGACATATCAATTGATAACCTTTTAAGGTGATAAGTTCAACATCACCCGGACCTGCACCTATAAGATAAACCTTTGCTTGTGACATTGTAGTTCCAAACTAAGAGGTTTTCCGAGCATTTCTTTGACTGATGGGTTTCGTTAACCTTTGCCTTTACATACCAGCCGCTTTATATTAAATATGTAGTGAGTTCTCGCGATAGAGTCAAGCGAAAAGATGAGGTTGTGATATTGTGGAAAATGTCTTGATGGATGAACTGGATTGGCGAATATTGGAAGCGCTTCAAAATGACTTTCCTTTAAGCCCAAGACCTTATGAAACCATAGCCCGTCAATTAAAAATCCATTCTGGGGAGCTGTGGAATAGACTTGAGAGATTGACGGCTGAGGGAGTGCTTCGCCGGATTGGAGCAAGCCTTGATTCTCGTAAGTTCGGTTTTTACAGTACATTAGCTGCTGTAAGTGTCGAAGCGGACCTTGTTGACAAGGCAGCGGAGGTAATAGGTCAGTTTCCTGAAGTGACCCATAGCTACCTCCGTAAGGATGAATTCAATATCTGGTTCACTATAATCGCAGGGGACGAAGATAAAATTGAGTATATTCTTGAGCGAATTCGCTCCGCTTTATCGCTTAAAAGCTCACAGGTGCTTAACGTGCCTATGAAACGTCTGTTCAAACTCGATGCACGTTTCAAATCAGCGTATTAAGCAATCATATCCGGCGAACAGACGGCTTAACTGTGAAGGTTGGAAAATAGCCCGGTCTTGTGATGCTGTTGTGCATAAAGTACTAAATTCTTAATTAAAAGGATTACGGTAGAAGGAAGGTTATTTGCAAGGATTTTTGGTGAGTTATGCTGTGGCAGTGGGTATAATTCTTCTGGCAGAAAATTCATTGTTGGTTTAGCGTAGCGTGATGCTGACTTATTATGACACGGAGCTTGGCTTTTGTAAAAAGTAAAAATCAGGAGGCGTTATGAAACTCGAATATGTTCCCACCACATGTCCATATTGCGGTACCGGATGCGGATTTTATTTGAAGGTCAGAAATGGTGAACTGGTGGGAGTCGCCCCGAGCAGGACACATCCTGTTTCCCAGGGTACATTATGCATAAAAGGAGTCACCGCCTGGGAGGGTGTGATAAACGGCGATAGGATAAAGGAACCATTGGTTAAGAAGAACGGCAAGTTTGTCAAGGTTGGCTGGGATGAAGCACTTGATTTAGTAGCTAAGAGGTTCGGTGAGCTTAAGGAAAAATATGGCCCCGACAGCCTTGGTGTTTGGGGCTCAGCACGCTGTACCAACGAACTGAATTATCTTGCTCAGAAATTATCACGTGCAGTGTTCGGCACGAATAATGTTGACCACTGCGCCAGGACGTGTCATTCACCTACAGTTGCGGGGCTGGTACGCGCATTCGGCTCCGGTGCAATGACCAATTCGATTGATGAAATTAAAGATGCAGCGTGTGTATTCTCGATAGGCTCCAATGTTTGCGAAGCACATCCGGTAATCGGCTGGCGGGTCCGTACAGCTAAGGATAAAGGGGCTAAAATTATAGTATGCGACCCGCGAAAAATCGATATGGCAAAGTTTGCTGATATCCACATTCAGCACTATCCGGGCACTGATATAGCGCTGCTGAATTGTCTGATGAACGTGATTATCTCAGAGGGGCTGGAGGACAAGAAATACGTTAAAAACCGAACAGAGGGTTTCGAGGAGCTTAAAAAAGTCGTCGCGAAGTATACACCTCAATACACAGCGCCGATTGTTGGAGTGGATGCTGCGGCGATAGTAGAAGCCGCAAGAATTTATGCCACGACCAAGCCCGCCTCAATCATTTATACACTTGGGATAACCGAGCATACCGTTGGAACGGAAAATGTAATGAGCGTGGCCAATTTGGCGATGCTGACCGGCAATGTGGGTGTCGAATCGGGTGGAGTCAATCCACTGAGAGGTCAGAACAACGTGCAGGGCGCATGTGATATGGCGGCGCTGCCGAATTTCTATCCGGGTTATCAAAAGGTGGACGTGCCAGCCGTTCAGCAAAAGTTTGAAAAGGCCTGGGGCACCAAACTTAGTCCCAAGCCGGGCCTAACCATCACTGACCAGCTCATACAAGCGCGGGAGGGTAACATAAGGGCTTTGTACATTATCGGCGAAGACCCGATGACCAGCGACCCGAATATTACCCATGTTCGGCAGGCGCTCGAGAAGCTTAAGTTTCTCGTTGTTCACGAAATTTATATGTCCCCGACTGCGGAGATGGCTGATGTTGTGCTGCCCGGAGCCAGCTTTGCTGAAAAAACAGGCACCTTTACCAATTCCGAAAGGAGAGTGCAGTTAATCAATAAGGCAATCGAGCCAATCGGAAACAGCAGGCCCGACTGGAAGATTGTATGCGAGGTGGCCGACAGAATGGGGTACCCGTTTAACTATACCAATACATCGGAGGTTATGGATGAAGTAGCAGCGGTTGCTCCAATTTACGGCGGTATCAATCACGAAAGAATCCGCAAGGTTGGGCTGCAATGGCCTTGCCTTGACAACGAACATCCGGGCACAAGGTATCTGCATAAAGGCAAGTTCGCCCGCGGGCTTGGAAAATTTCACGGCATCGAGCACAAACCGCCCGCGGAAGTTCCGGATGAAGAATATAACTTTATACTGAGCACGGGCAGAATGCGGTTCCACTACAATACCGGCAGTATGAGCAGAAGGACGCATCTGTTAGACCGTGAATACCCGTTTATGTTCGTTGAGGTCAATGATAAGGACGCTGAGGGACTTGAGATTAGAGACATGGATGACTGCAGGATTTCAACGCGCAGAGGGCAGTTGATGGTAAAGGCCAGAGTATCAGACAGGGTCAAGCAGGGTGTTCTATGGATGCCGTTTCATTATGTCGAAGCACCCGCCAACCTGCTGACGAACGATGCTTTTTGTCCTATTGCCCGGACAGGAGAATATAAGGCCTGTGCGGCTAAGTTAGAACCTTTGGTCTGAAAAACGAAAGGCTTACTTATGGGTGTGAAACAGAAAATTAAAGTGAAAAATGCCTCTATAACCAGGGCGAATCTGCTCAAATTATTGACGCAAATAGGTAAAGAGAAATTACTTGTGGCACCTGTGAGGAATGAAGTATTCGGCGACGTGGATTTTGCCTTTGTAAGGACCGGCGAGCAGATATGCTTCGATTATGACAATACTGTAAGCTCCCCAAAGGAGTTTTTCTTCCCTAACTGCGAATGTATGTTTACCTTCGAACGCGCCGCCAACGAAAGCATCAGGACTGAGGACAGCGCCGAAGCGATGGTTTTATTTGGAATCAGGTCCTGTGATGTTAAAGCAATAGATTTGCTGGACAACTTCTATGAGCGCGATTTCCAAGACAATTACTATTTAGACAAGAGAAGAAAATCTGTAATCATTTCGGTTGCCTGCTCGGAATTGTATGAGCAATGTTTCTGCACATCTACCAGAACAGGCCCGTTACTTGAGGAGGGATTCGACATCCAATTGGTACCTGTGGACAAGTTCTATTCAGTCCAGATTGGTTCGGAAAAAGGACTGGAATTGTTTGAGGAGTACAAAGGTTTTTTTGCTGATGGTAAAAAATTCAACGTCAAAGAATTTATGGCTAAAGTGAAGAACGCCGAGCCGAAATTTGACCTGGACAATGTTTATAAAAAGCTGAGAAATGAGCAGGTAGGAGATTTTCTTTGGGATGATATAGCAGGCCGATGTCAAAGTTGCGGCCTGTGTCTTTTTTTGTGTCCAACCTGTTCGTGTTTCTCTGTTACCGACAAGACTACTGCTGCAGGGCTGCAACGGCGGGTGAGGCAGTGGGACGCCTGCTACTTTAGGGGCTTTACACGAATGGCCGGTGGGAACGATGCGGTCAGAAATAATCAGGAAATGGTTCAGCGTAAATACCAGCACAAACTGTTGCAGCAGGTAGATGAGTTTGGAATCTGTGGCTGTGTCGGCTGTGGGCGCTGTAATCTTGTATGTGTGGGAAATGTAAATTGGTTGGAAAATATAAAAAAAATCGACAAGGGAGCCTGAAGTGTTCAACAGCAAATTATATATTCCGAGAGCAGCGGTAATTAGCGATGTCGAAGAATTGACATATGATACCAAACTGTTCAAAGTTCGGTTTAAAGAGGGCCACAAGGGTAACGGCAGCAGTGAGAATGATTATAAACCCGGGCAATTCGTACAGGTTTCCGTCCTGGGTGCTGGTGAAGTACCAATCTCTGTATGTTCAAGTCCGACTGAAGATGACTATTTTGAATTGTGTGTCCGAAAAATAGGATTGGTAACCGGTGCAATGCATAGCCTCAAAGAAGGTGAGGAGTTTGGCATCAGAGGCCCTTACGGTAACGGCTTCTCAATGGAACAGGTCAAGGGACAAGACCTTCTTTTTGTTGCAGGTGGTATCGGACTGGCTCCTCTGCGCTCTGTGATAAAATATGTTCTTGATAACAGAGACGATTACGGCCGAGTAACTATTCTCTATGGTGCCAGAACTAAAGAGGATATTGTTTTCGTTGAAGAGATGCATCAATGGGGCAAAGAAGACAGCATCAAGGTGTTGATGACCATTGACCGGCCTCAGGAAGGCTGGGACGGGCACGTAGGTGTGGTAACTACTCTGCTTAGAGAAGTTCGGCAGCCAACGAAATATAAAGCTCTTGTCTGTGGGCCGGCTATTATGATTCATTTTGCGATAAAGGAGCTCTTGGACCTCGGCCTGAAGGAAAAAGATATCATCACCACTCTCGAACGGCATATGAAATGCGGGGTGGGCAAATGCGGGCACTGTTACATAGGCGGTAAGTACGTCTGCACGGACGGGCCGGTTTTCACCTATGCGCAATTGAATGCGATGAACGTGCCACTTTAAGCGTTGGAAAAGGAAATTGCTGTGTTGCACGAAGAACTCTGGCAGCAGCTTGTCGGCCTCGACCGGCAGCAAACTTCGCAAAGAGCAAAGTGTCAATACCTCACAGACCCTGAGCGTTACGTTATTACACTGCTGAACGCCGAATATGTGGTCAATCTCTCAGATAGACAGATTTTTCCATCTCAACCTGGTTCACAACCTGCTGAATTCCTTGAACAACTTTGCCTTCTTGCATACCTGATAAATGCCAAGGACATGCCGCTTGCTGACAAGCTTGTCACAGCGGAGTCTTTGCCGGGAGGACAATTTTTCTTTCGCGGCCCACATATGTTGCCCACGCAGAGGCTCGAAGAAACCTTTGGAGACAAACCCGAACTGCTATACAAAGCAGGAGCCTCGTTCAATGCTAAAAAATATGATTTTGGAGATGCTTCGGTGCAGCTTCATGTTCTGCCTCGCATTCCATTGACTTTCGTGATTTGGGCCGCTGATGAGGAATTTGACGCTCGCGCTTCTATTCTATTCGACGAAACCGCTGGTTCACACTTGCTGTTGGATGCCTTGTTAGGGGCGGTAAATCTTGCCGTCGATGCGTTGGTAAAATCTTCTCAAGCCAGCAGTTAAGCCACTCCATTAGCCTAAACAAGCTCCACATGCACACTATCCGTGATGGTGAACTCTTCCTGAACTGCTTACGTATTATAAATTGAAAGCAAAATGCTTGACAGCACCAGAAAAAGGTATTATTCTAAGGGGTTCAGGGTTCGCTTCTGGTTAATCTTTTGTGGTTTGCAGCTGTAAAACGAAAGAGATAGGGCTTTTTTTGTATTTTTGGAGCATATGGTACAAATCAAAAGAGTTAGTACCTATTGCCTCCGGTTAATTTAGTGAGATATTCGTTTCAAATGGGAATAAAGATAGCCATTGGGGGCAAAGGGGGTGTAGGTAAAACCACAGCCTGTGCAGTTTGGGCTCAGCTTTTTGCTGAGGATGGGTTTGACGTTCTGGCAATTGATGCCGATCCCAATACCAATCTTTGTGCTGCCTTTGGCATACCCAGTGAGCGAAGTCCGGAGCCGCTGGTCAAAATGAAACAGCTTATCGCCGAACGTACCGGCACCAGGAAAGATACGGTAGGGGCATACTTTAGATTAAATCCTAAAGTAAGCGACTTGCCGGACAGATACCGGCTTGAAGTTAACGGCACGGGTTACCAAACGCGAAAAGATGCGTTTGGGGGCCACTTGAAACTATTGGTCTTGGGAGGTATTAGCCAGGCTGGGGCTGGCTGTGCCTGCCCTGAAGGAGCATTTCTCAAGGCACTGCTTACCCATACCATACTGCAGCGCCAGGAAGTAGTCCTGGTGGACTTGGCGGCTGGACCTGAGTTTATGGGCAGGGCAAGTGTTCAGGGAATCGATGCCCTGGTAGTTGTGGTTGAGCCGGGCAGCAGAAGCACGCAAACCGCAATAAATATAGCACGAATGGCCAAGGAGCTGGGTATAAAGCAGGTCGCGGCCATCATAAACAAAGTTACTGATGTGGGTCAGGTCGAAACAGTAAAATCTCAACTTGAAGGTATGACTATTTTATCCAGTATCGAATACTGCCCCGCCGTGCAGGAAGCGGATTTACAGCGTAAAGCCGTTTTTCAGACCAGTCCGGAACTTGTAAACAAGTTGCGAGAAGCAAAGAACGCATTAAAAAATTTAATTCCTGCAGGTGTTGGTTCTAACGTTAGTAGTAAATAATTCCCTTGATTTTTCGGAGTTGAATATGGACAAAAATATCGTCGTAAATATCGAAAAGTGTCTGGCATGTAAAAGCTGTGAGATAGCTTGTGCGTTAGCGCATTCAAAATCAAAAGTACTTGAACAGGCCGTAGCGGAATCGCCGAAACCTCAGCGAATGGTTACAGTAGAGGCAGCGGGAGAGTTTGGAGTGCCGATACAGTGCAGGCATTGCGAGGAAGCGCCTTGTATAACGGTTTGCCCAACCGGGGCGATTTCTCGGCACCACGTAGAAGACCCTGTTTTAATTAATCCAGATTTGTGTATTGGTTGTAAGTACTGCATTCTGGTTTGTCCGTTCGGAGTTATCAATGTCTCGCGTGATGGCAGAGCAGTAACTAAGTGCGACCTTTGCATTGAGCGAACGAGTACAGGCCAGGAACCGGCCTGCGTTGAGGCCTGTCCTACAAAAGCTCTGAAGCTAAGCAGCGCAAAGGAATTGGCAGCGGACAAGCGTCAGCTCACCGCCTGGGAGCTTGTCCTCTCAAATCAGAAAAATTATAAGAAAGAAAAATAAGAAGAGAATACTTAATGATTATTGTAACCATATGCGTGGGTAGCTCGTGTCACATCAAGGGTGCACGGGAAATGATAGGTCGTTTCAACGACTTTCTAACCAAAGAAGGTCTTGAGGATAAGGTTGAGTTGAAAGGCGCATTCTGCATGGAGCGCTGTGGCGAAGGGATTAATTGGAAGATCAACGACGAGATTATAACCAGCCCCAGCGTGGAAGAGGGGGCCAAAATGTTTCGAAAAAAAGTTTTGAAGGCTCTCAAGGAAAATGCGGTTAAGGAACCTGCTAAGCGGTCCCGCCGGAGGAAAACAAGGAAGACTTAGTATGAAACTCTCCAAAAGCGAAGTGACTGCGCACACAAGCGCCATACTACAGCACACACCCAATGGGGTCCTTCTCGTGGATAAGGCGACCCACATCCGTTTCGTTAATCCCTCCTTCCTATCCATGTTCCATTGTGCCGACGACAAGCTTTTAGGCCGATTAGCAAAGGAATTCGTCCACTCTGACTGCTTTGAACGTGCCATCGCTGCTGGGGGTTCCCTCATGGTCAAAGAGAGCATTCCTGAACACGGGGTCAGCTTCCGTGTGGGTATTTTTCCCATCGAGCGTGAGAACCTCTATTGCGGTATTTTCATCGATATCTCGGAAGAGGAAAAAGCCAGAAAGGACCTTCTTGAGATGAGGGCGCAGACCCTGAAGCGGGCACAGGAGGTAATCTCGCGGCAAATGCAAACGGCACAGGAAATAGCGAAACTCCTAGGTGAAACGACAGCGGAGACCAAGGTGCTTTTGATGAAACTTATGTCCCTTTATCAGAAAGAAGGTTAGTGATGAGGTTATTTTACGAGTGGGGCACAAAGCTGCTTAGAAAACACGGCGAAGAGCTCTGCGGCGACAACGTAGATATTGCCCGTCACGCTGATTACGTCACGCTTGCTCTTTCTGACGGACTGGGAAGTGGCGTTAAAGCTAATATTTTGTCAATCCTGACCACTCGGATCGTTATGCATCTTATGGAGAATGAGCTGCACCTGGGCGAAGTGGTGGAAACGTTGAGTAAGACGCTACCTGTGTGCCAGGACCGAAAGCTAGCCTACAGTACCTTTGCAATAGGACAATTTTTCAGCGATGGACACGCCCGAGTAGTAGCGTTCGACACCCCATCGCTTATTCTGTTGCGGCAGCGAAAGTTTGTCCCTGTGCCGCACGAAGAACGCCTAATTGCGGGAAAGACCATTCAAGAATCAGAATTTCAACTGAAAATAGGAGATTGGATTGTCTTCGTATCTGATGGTGTGATAAACGCAGGCATAGGGGGCCGTTATCCTCTTGGATGGGGTTTGGATAAGATCGTGCGGTTTCTCGAAGAGCACTGTCACCCGGAACTTTCAGCGCAGGAGCTCGCCGATAAGGTTGGACAGGCCGTCTGGGATCTGTACTGTGGCAAACCCGGGGACGATGTGAGCGCGGCCGTCATAAAGGTTCGACATAAGCTTATGGCCACTGTCTTGACGGGGCCGCCGG
>Ga0209636_10008577_pt1 | contig 10411 bp, 10 predicted proteins | sample DeeMarSWOR152_54_FD_187464 | JGI IMG/M metagenome (GOLD analysis project Ga0209636, IMG submission 187464) | Marine sediment microbial communities from White Oak River estuary, North Carolina - WOR-1-52-54 (SPAdes) (version 2) | ecosystem: Environmental > Aquatic > Marine > Intertidal zone >... | reverse complement strand
GAAGCAGTAAAACGGGCATACGAAGAAGTTTCGAAGCGTTCCCCACAACTGTCAGAAGAAGAAAAACAGAAAATTGCAAACTTCGTTGGCATGGGTGCAGTACGATACGCCCTCGTAGAAGTTGACCCTTCCAAACCCGTCGTGTTCACATGGGACAGAGTACTGAACTTTGAGACAAACAGCGCACCATACATTCAATACTCCCATGCAAGAGCCTGTAGCATCCTAAGAAAAGCCCCAAGAAAACCAGAAAAACCAGCATACAACCTATTAAAAGAAAAATTGGAACGTGAAATAATCTTAACCCTAGCAAGTTTCCCAGACATATTCATAGAAGCAGCAGAACTTCTCAAGCCCAACCTAATCGCTGACTTCGCTAACGCTTTGGCAGACAAGTTCAACACGTTTTACAATGCCCTCCCAGTCATAAAAGCCAAGCCACAAGAGCTTAGTGACGCAAGACTCGCCCTAGTTGACGCCGTAAGGATAGTGCTGAGAAACACGCTCAACCTAATTGGTATAGTGGCTCCTGAAAGAATGTAAAAGTTCTATGGTGCTCCTTCAATTACGGCGACTGCTGCGCTTGTTCCAATCCTGTTGGCTCCAGCCTCAATCATAGCCACAGCGTCAGTATATGTCCTTATGCCACCCGCTGCCTTAACACCAAAATCATCGCCCACAGTCTGCCGCATCAGCCTAACATCTTCAACAGTCGCTCCTTTACCAAAAAAGCCAGTAGAAGTCTTAACAAAATCTGCGCCAGCCTCCTTAGCAAGCCTACAAGCAATTATCTTCTCCCCGTTTGTTAAGTAGGCTGTTTCAATAATGACTTTGACAACTATCTCCTTCGACAACATTTTAACATCAACAACAGCAGCAACATCCCGCCTCACAGCTTCGCAATCGCCCGATTTCAACGCACTCAAATTAATAACCATATCCAGCTCCTCTGCCCCGTTCTCCACGGCTTTAACAGCCTCCAAAGCCTTTATCTCCAAAAGCGTAACTCCAAAGGGAAAGCCTATTGTTGAGCAAACCTTAACATTTGCCCCCTTCAAAAGTGTTGCAGCCAATTTAACATAAACCGGATTAACACACACGCATCCAAAACCATATTCCATCGCTTCTCTACACAATTTTTCAATATCACTTTTGGTTGCCGTAGCCTTGACAATTGTAGAATCTATAATTCTTGCTAGCTCTTCCCTTGAAATAGCCAATTTCACCACTTAACGCTTAGTCTAAGCGGCGTAGTCTTATTATTCGTTTCTGCTATACAGCTAGCGCGCGCTTTATTTCCTTTCTTGTTTTGTTTTTCTCGTTATAAGTGAACTTACCATTATGGGTAGAATTACAGAAGCATCCCCCTCAATCATTACACGGTGTGCCTTTTCCTTTATTTTATGCCATGAAACCGCTTCTCTCGGTCTTGCTCCTGATAGGCTTCCATCCCACTCAACAGCGGTGCTTATGTAAACAGCATAATCCAATCCATCCTTGAACTGGTTCCACCAAATAGTATGATGCTTTGATATGCCTCCGCCAATGATTAATGCTCCAGTCTTCTTTGCGGTGAAAACAATGTCGTTCAGTTCGCTTTCATCTTTTAACAAGTTGATTCTGAAGTCATGGTCTTGTGAGAAGAACCATGTTTGATATCCAACTGCCCCGTCTGTAATGCCTGGCACATAAACCGGTATGTTTTGTTTGACTGCCCAATGTAGCATTGAGCTTTCGTTACATATCTGCCTGCCCATTTCTTGGCATAATTGACGTGTGGAAATTTCCCTAACTCCTTCATCCCATAAACTTTGAAGCAACTCCCTCATTTTCTCTTCAATTATTATACCATAACTCTCGTTCGGAACCAAAACATTTCCTAAACGACTTATGTCGCTTTCACGAAGTTTAGCGTCATCCATGAGAAATGAACCTTGATAATATTTCTTCCAGCATCTTGCAACATCATGGTCAAGCGTTCCACAAGTCGTAACTATAACGTCAACAAGCTTTCTCTTCACAATTTCTTTTAGGACTCCTCTTGTTCCCGTAGCCACGATGTTTGCTGGGAAAGAAAGAAACTTTACACATCCAGCATCATTAACCATTCTTTCAAGTATTTTTACACCCATCGCTAGTTTTCCAGCCGTAAAACCCCAAGCTTTTTCCATTTGTAAGACAAGGTCGTTCACAGACATGTCCTCAAACAATTCGTGATCTTCAACAACGTCTTTCAGCATCAAACATTTCCTCCTTTAGTCGTAATGAATTGTTAATGTTAGGATAAATAGCTGTCGAAGCGGTAATATCACATCATTATCGCATTTTATTCTCTACTTGCAAGTATCACGATATAGTCGGCTGTGTCGGCACACATGTCCGCAGCGTGTTCAATAAATTCAACTAAGTTGTCAAATATTACCATGGAGCCACAGTTCATCTGATCTGCATATTTAACGAATAAGGGTTTGGTTTCAAGGTATTCTTCATCGATTTTGCCTTCAATTTGTTCAACTTTTTGGGCTCCTTTTATGGCTCCTGCTGGGTTTACAGCAATTTTTTCAATGCTGCCGCGAAGAGCGTTGGCACATTCCACTAAGGTTGAAACCATATGGACCGTTTTTTCCCAAAGTTCTTTTGGGATTTCGGACTCTGCAAGCATTTTCACGCATCTCGCCGCATCCTTTACATGATCTGCAAGTGTATCAAGGCGATTAACAATGTGCATTAGGTCTTCGCGGTATTCCGCAAACAAGGCTGAGCCCTTTGATAATTCTTTGAAAACTTCTGTTCGTAATTTGTCCACTTCTTTTTCTACTTTTAAGAGGTTCTGAATGTGTCGCATTGCCTCCCTTTTCTTTCCTTTCGACATGTTTTGTATTGCGTGGTGAAGTAGGGTCACAGTGTCTAGGGCTTTTGTTATTTGTTCTTGGGCTAAATCCAACGCTTTTGTTCTTCTACGTCTTTCAAACCATGTATAACTTTTTTTCTCCAAATTGTATCCCGCCATTATCTTACTTTCATAAAACACTTAATAACACTTTGCGGATTTTGATATAAACTCCTTAATTAAGTTGCTATATTTTCTGCTCTGCTCTAACCAGTAAGGTGTTTGCATTATGGTTGTGGCGTGAGTGACTATTGACAGTTCGGTATTATTACACGTTTTATGTATTTACACATGTCTTCCAAGGTAGCTGATGGAACTGGTAAATCCTTCATTGTGAGCAAGCCTGATGGCGCGTTGATCACTTTTGGAATTGAATTAACAATCATTGATGCTGTGCCTTTGTCACCGTGAACACATGGCTGAATCCTCTGCCTAACACTTGGAACGCCTTCAATCGTTACAGCATCATATTCTTCTTCAGCACCGATGTACGCTTGAAAATCCAAAACAATGACTTCTTTATTATTCAAAATTCCTTTGGCTTTCTGCCTTAAACCCGCGACTTCTCCAGCTCTAACTTTTATATTTGTGCTTTCAACTGGTTTTTCTGCAATTACTGGCTCAACGTTTTCAGCCATTATTTTGTTAAGATTCCACTTTAAAGCATCAGCAATCATGGCAATAGACTGTTCAAGTCCCACATGCCCAGTAATTTGTCTACTCTCAATTCTCCGCTTAAATTCTTCAACTGTCAAACCAGCACCTATTTTCTTCTGGAAGGGCAAACGTCTTGTCGCGGCGTCCATGACTCTTACAGCTTTGATTTTTTCGATTTTTTGGCAGACCGCCGTGAGTGTAATTACAAGAGTGTCCATTAAGAAACCTGGGTTTATGCCTGTTCCTAAAACTGTTACATTGTGTTTTTTGGCAAGAGAGTCAAGTTCGATTCCAAGTTTAGGTTCAGTAAGATATGGATACGCGAGTTCTTCACATGTGGATACAACATTCACGCCGTGTTTTACAATTGAAGCTATTTGCGAATATGTGTTTTTGAAGAAGGATGAAGTTGCGTGAACAGCAATGTCCGCTTTAACCTTTGAAAGTACAGAGTCAACATCGTTTGAAACTATTACTCCGATTTTTCTGTTTAAGCCCAAGATTTCACTTAGATCTTTGCCAACTTTATCTTCAGTTATGTCAATTGCGCCAACAATTTTAATGTCTTCCTTTTGTAACAAATACTTTGCAATCAAACTGCCAACTGCGCCAACGCCGTATAGAACTATTTTAACTTTTTCCATGGTTAACCCTTTTTTAGTAATTTCATAATGAGCTTTTCCTTTTAGTGTTTATTATAAAAGAAGCATGTTTAAAGTATGCTTAGTGAGTGGGGGAGTACATTTATTCTCTCAACCGCTTAACCAGGATCCTGGCCACATCGCTAGGTCTCTCCGCTACGTCTACCCCAGCTTTCTTGAAAGCATCAATTTTGGTTGATGCGGTTCCGGCTTCTCCCATTACGATGGCGCCCGCATGCCCCATCCGTTTCCCAGGGGGCGCTGTTCTACCTGCTACGAACGCTACTACCGGCTTACTGTATCCTTTGGTAGAGATGAAATCCGCGGCTAGCTCCTCCAAGTTCCCCCCGATCTCCCCGATCAGAGCTACCGCCTTCGTTTGTTCATCATCTGCGAACATTTTAAGCGCGTCAACAAAGCTTAACCCTATAATGGGGTCGCCTCCTAACCCGATGCAGGTAGACTGTCCCAACCCTGCGGATGTGAGCCCTGCGGCGATTTCGTAAGTTAGAGTTCCGCTTCTAGAAGCGATGCCTACAACCCCTGGCTGGAAAATGTGTGCGGGCATAATTCCGAGCTTACACTCTCCTGGTACGATAATCCCTGGGGTGTTGGGGCCGATTACGGTTGCGCCGCATCGTTTTGCTCGCGCCATCATCTGCATAGCCTCTTTCACTGGAATATGCTCTGTGATTACTACTATAGTCTTTAATCCGTTTTCAAGCGATTCAAAAACGGCGTTGGCGGCGAAGCGGGCGGGAACAAAAACTATTGAGGCATTCGCATCGTGCTCTTTCATTGCTTCTTCCACTGTGTCATAAACTGGGATGCCGTGGACTTGTTGTCCTCCCTTTCCAGGGGTCACCCCTGCCCTTATTTTTGTCCCGTAATTAAGCATGAGTTGCGTGTGAAAACTGCCTTGTGTTCCTGTGATGCCTTGAACGATGACTTTCGTGTTTTTTCCTACGATGAGGCCCACTGTCGTCAACCTTCCATGTTCGCCAGTTCCACTGCTTTTTTCGCAGCGTCTTCCATGCTGTTCATCACAGAAATACCTGCTTCTCTAAGAATACGTCTTCCTTCTTTTTCGTTTGTTCCCACCAACCGAATCACCATAGGCTTGGCAAATCCCTTACGTTCTTTCTCCGCCAAAATGCCCTTAGCCACATCGTCACAACGAGTGATTCCGCCTAAAATGTTGATGAAAACAGTGTTCACTTCTGGATCAGACAAGACGATGTCAAGCGCTGCAGCGACCTTGTCCATGGATGCGCCGCCTCCCACATCAAGAAAGTTTGCGGGTTTTCCACCTTGTAATTGAATAGTGTCTAAGGTCGCCATCACCAGTCCGGCGCCGTTTCCTATGACACCTATGTTTCCTTTCAGTTTCACGTAGGCTAAACCTTTCTCACGTGCCTTCATTTCTATAGCCGACGATTCGGCTTGCTCTTCCTTTGCAAGGCGTTTCTTAAATTCTAGGTGTCGGTAAAGCGAGTTGTCGTCGACGATGAGCCGGGCGTCCGCCGCAACAAAATTTCCATCCATCGTTTCCACAAGCGGATTCATCTCGATTAACTGTGCGTCATAATCTATCGCTACTTGATAGAGTTTCCGAAAAATTGTTGTAAGCTTCAACATCGGACCGTTGGAATAACCCAGTTTTTTGGCGATTTGAACTGCATGGTATGAACGGAAACCGTCTAGCGGGTTGATGAAAAATCTAACGATTTTTTCCGGCGTGGTAGCAGCCACTTCTTCTATTTCCATCCCACCCGCTGATGAAGCAACCGCCACGTAACACTGGTTCGAACGGTCAACGGTGACACCGAAATACAGTTCCCGCTTAATGGAGAGTTTTTCTTCCACTAAAAGAGACTGAACCTTGCTTGCCTTAATCTCTGCACCTAACAGTTTTTTCGCCACTATTTCAGCCTCAGACGGAGAGTTGGCGAAAAGTATGCCTCCTGCTTTTCCCCGTCCAGATACCAAGACTTGGGCTTTAACAGCAAATGGAGGATGGAGCTCTGCGGTTATCTCTCGAACTTGAGATGGAGACGTTGCTAACCCTCCTTGAGGAACCTGTATTTCATATTTAGATAGTATTTCTTTGGCTTCGTATTCAAATAATTTCATAATTTTGGGCCTCTTAGGAATTCATACATTATATCCACATATAAAGTTTACAAAGGTAAACCCCTGAACTGGAATAAAAACGCGGGATATTGGCGATAAAGCAATAAACAAAAACTGAACTGCCTACAAAGATTGAAACAAAACGTTTGAACAAAAAAAGAGGGGCCCGCTTTAGGGTCCGTAGCCTTTTAGAACTTCTTCTTCTGGTGGAGGAGTTTTAATCAACCCTGCCTTCATCAAGGTTTCAGTGGATTCCCTAGCGTTTTTAATGATGGAAACCGCTTTGTCCCACAGTTCCTGTCTGGTGAGCTTCACCCGTGCCACACCATCCTCTATCGACCTCAACGCGCAGGCCACAGCCTCACGCGGATAGACCTCCCACTCGTTCATTCTGGGAACAATGTCCTCTTCGTTGATTCCACGTTCTTCCGCAAACCTTGCCAGCTCCATGCCGGCAGCAATGCACATGTCATCAGTAACAGTCTTCGCCCTCACATCCAAAACTCCACGGAAGATGCCTGGAAAGCCCAAAGAATTGTTAATTTGATTTGCAAAATCCGATCGTCCTGTTGCCACAATTTTAGCTCCAGCTTCCTTTGCCTCCCAAGGCCATATTTCAGGAATCGGGTTTGCGCAAGCGAAGATAATGGAATCCGTAGCCATTCCAGACACCCATCCCTTCTTGATGGTTCCCGGACCAGGCTTGGATGCTGCTATGCATAGGTCTGCATCCTTTAACGCTTCGGCTGGACCACCTGTTCTTCCTTCAGCATTGGTTTTTAGACAGAAGTCCCACTTCCAAGGGTTTTCCTTCTTCTCAGCCTCCAAGTCTTCTCTGTTCAAGTGTAAGATTCCCTTGCTGTCAACCATGATCATGTTTTCTGGCTTGACCCCGGCTCTCGTCAGCACGATGGCGGTTCTTGTGTTAGCGGAGCCTACGCCAATCATGGTTACTCGGGCTTGACTCATCTTTTTGCCTACCAGCTTTAGCGCGTTTACAACCCCTGCTAAGATCACGGAGGCGGTGCCCTGTTGGTCGTCATGCCAGACGGGGATATCAAGCTTTTCTCTTGTCTCCTCTAGTATGCGGAAGCATTTTGGCTTGCTTAAGTCCTCAAGGTTGATGCCCCCGAACGTTGGCTCCAACCATTTGCAAGCGGTGACGATCTCCTCAGGGTCCTTAGTGCCCAAGCAGATTGGGAAGGCGTCCACCCCTCCAAGGTACTTAAAGAGCAGCGCCTTTCCCTCCATGACAGGGAGGCCTGCCTCAGGCCCAATGTCCCCAAGTCCCAGTACGCGTGTTCCGTCGCTCACCACCGCCACATAGTTCCATTTGTTGGTGTGGCGGAAGACCTGTTCCGCCTCTTTCTCAATCTCTCTACACGAGGCAGCGACGCCTGGGGTATACCATATACCGAAGTCTTGGTAGGTTCGGATAGCACATTTGGGCATCACCTGCACCTTTCCCCCGTAGAATGGGTGATAAGCTAAGGCGAGTTGGGCAGGTTTTCTTGCCTTGGCTAAGAGCTGTTCCTTAGTGAGTTTCTTAATTTCAACCGTTTTATTTCACCTCCTATTTAATTATATGCCCTTGATTTTGGCTGTTCTCTCTTATTGTTACTTCTCCGTTGCTGGAGATTGTTGCCTTTGCATGCCTCAGAGCCCAACAGCTGATGACTACTCCTACTGGCAGGGATGCAGGATGCCTTGCAGCCATCTCAATGTGAACATCATACGCGGTTGGTCCCTCGCCCAAGCCCATGGCTCCTATGTTGAGCTCGTTGATTTTTTGCAGCAGCTCTTTCTCCAGCTCTGCCACCTTCGGATTAGGATTTCTTTGTCCCACTGGCTTTAAAAGCGCTTTTTTACCGAGATACATGCAGATGTCTTCTCCACCACCCACACCTACCCCAACGGAATAGGGCGGGCAGCCTAGCGATCCAGCAGCTGCTACGGCTTCTATGACAAATTCCTTTATACCCTTGATTCCGACTCCAGGCTTCAACATTTTGAAGGCTGCTACGTTGCTAGATCCGCCGCCCTTAGGCATGGCTGTTAGCTCGAGCTGATCGCCTTCTACTAAATCGATGTAAAAACGTGGTACGTAACCGTTTTTTCCCACATTATCGCCAGTGTTGCCCTCAAAGATGTCAACAGCATTAGGTCTGAGCGGGACTTCTTCTGTCGCTCTTCTGGTGGCTTTCACCAATACTTCTTTCAGTTTTGAGCGGATTGGAAATTCATCTCCCAACTTGACTACGAAGCTGACTATGCCAGTGTCTTGACACATGGGCAATGATTTTTTTCTCGCGATCTCGATGTTGTTCAAAATGTTATCCAGCTGGGATCTCCCTAGTTCCCCTTTCGTTTTTTCTTTTGCCTCTTTCAACTGTTTAACCACATCTTTATGTAGCTCTGTCACGGAAATCCTAAGCAACTCCACAGCGGTGTCTTCAATTATCTGTTCCAGTTTTTTCATGCTTTATCACTCCAGTGCTTCAATGATTTTCTCTTTATTTTTCATAACCTTTTGTTTCACGTCGTCTGTGAGATTGTGTCTATGAGTATCGATTGTTATGAGCATTGGACCGAAGTTTTGAGTCTCATAGACCCATAGGCATTCAGGCATACCAAGCTCTTCTAGCCAGTAAACCGCTTTCACCGTCTTGATTCCGTTAGCAGCTAAAACGGCGGCACCTCCCGTGAAATATCCGTAAACGCATCCAAATTTTTCGCACGCTTTAGCGGTTCTCTCTCCCATTCCGCCTTTGCCAATTATCATTGCCGGACGAAAAGCTTCGATGAATTTGTCTTCGAAAATTTCCATGCGAGCTGAAGTCGTTGGGCCAGCTGCTATAACCTTCCATTCGCCGTCTACTTTTTTCATGACAGGGCCGCAATGGTAAACACCTCTCCCTTTGAAATCCACAGGCAATCGTTCACCTTTTTCATGCAGTTCTAACGCCTTAAGGTGAGCTTCGTCCCTTGCGGTGATAATTGTGCCGCTTAGGAAGACGATGTCACCTACCTTTAGTTTCCGGATGTCCTTTTCTTTCACCGGAGTTTCTAGATGGTACTTCATTTTTTTAAACCCCAAATTGCTTTTCAAATGTTTTTCCTAATATTTTTATCGTATGTGATATACCCTTTTCTTCTTTATAATTCGGTAGTTTTGCCGGCTTTTTCTATCCGTCTTTACATGTGCTTCTTCAAGCATCCTTTCGTACTTCACCACATGGTTCAAAGTTGATTTGCCGAATGTCGCTTCAGAAGTGGCTCTGAAACCGGTTGGAAAAAGAGCCTGTGACATCTTGCATTCTGTGTGTCTGTCTGAAATCTTTACGTTTGTAAACTTTTATATCTGGGAGTAACTCCAATACTAGGGAGGGCTCAATGCTTGCAAACGCCGAAAACCCTAATCTGCAAGGAAGTTCTTAAAAGACTTCTAGATGTTGAAAAACTCAAATACTGTTATGAATGTGGCATCTGCACAGCGAGCTGTCCAATCACAGAATTATTGGGCAAGCACTACAATCCAAGAGGGCTCCTCGAAAAAATCTTGTTAAGCCCCGAAAATGTTTTGGCTTCAGATGAGCTTTGGCTCTGCGCCTGGTGTTATCGCTGCTACAAACGTTGTCCCCAAGGCCTAAGACTACCCGAAATATTTTTGTCCATGCGAACAATCGCCAAGGAACAAGGACATACAAAGCCCTTTGAAAAAGCTCTCCAAAAAATTACAGAAAATGTTCCCTTCCCACTCGTAACAACACTAGTTTGCTTCCATCCAGAACGTGCAGGACTAGACAAGGAAAAGGTCTTAGAAAAAATTGAACAGATACGTAAAGAAAATTTGAAGGCGAAAAAAGAAAGGATGACAGCAAAGAGTTCCGAAGGAAAAGTTGCGGTCATAGGCTCTGGACCAGCAGGGCTCACGGTTGCATATGAACTAAGCCGGAAAGGGTATGATGTCACGATTTTCGAAGCCCTTCCGGAACCAGGCGGAATGCTAAGAAAATGCATACCCGAATATCGGCTACCAAAACGAGTTCTAACTAAAGAAATTCAAGCGATAGAAGACACAGGTGTGAAA
>Ga0209636_10008574_pt1 | contig 10412 bp, 3 predicted proteins | sample DeeMarSWOR152_54_FD_187464 | JGI IMG/M metagenome (GOLD analysis project Ga0209636, IMG submission 187464) | Marine sediment microbial communities from White Oak River estuary, North Carolina - WOR-1-52-54 (SPAdes) (version 2) | ecosystem: Environmental > Aquatic > Marine > Intertidal zone >... | reverse complement strand
CTGCCTGGCAGGTGTATCGCCCTGACCAAATAAAGCGATTCGATTATCATCATTATCGATTGCCAGATCAACAATTAACGCCGCATGTCCACGACTGCCTTTTTTTACAATAAAGTCCCCAATTTGCACATCCTTGATTTTCACCTGGGGATAATTAAAATAAGCAGTTTGTGTGTTGCTGTGATAAAATATTTCCCAAAGATATTTTTCAAAACAATCACGTGATGAATCAGGGGGATGATTCTTCACTAAATTAATTCGAATTCTCTGATAATGGGGTCGAAATCCTTGTTTCCAATCGCTCCATTTTAACAGAAAATTGACCGGAAGATAAAAAGCAATTTGTTCTGATCTTTTTTGAGAAAATAAATACTCTGCCCAAAATCTCAGGATGATATCCATGCACTGCTCTAATTTTTTGCCTCGGATGTCATAATTGACTACGGCTGCCAGCGTGGAATCTTTCGTCGTTGCTTTTATTCGTCCTAAATAATCTTTGACGGGTGTTCCTTCAGGAAGTAGCGGTAGATTTCGTAACCAGTATCCGAAACTATTGGGCTGTACAGAAACTCTATGGAACCCTTTTGGTGGTTGAAATCTTGTTTGAATGGTTTCGAAATCGATATTGTTTTTTAACCAGAGATATTGGCTGTAACTCATTTGACTGGTTAGAAGGTAAATAATGATGAAGAAATTGCAGATTATTTTTCCCATGAAATCAACCAGACGTTTTCTTTTATGAATCTCCCCACTGATTGAAGTTTCCCACAGATGAACGATTACTTAGGGAAACCATCTGTAGGTCTTATTCAATCTGTGGGGAAAATTGATTAAAAGAACTGCTCCACAGATTGAAGAAATCCACAGATGAAAAGTTGCATAAAAAACATCTGTGGGACTTATTCAATCTGTGGGGGAGATTTGATTAAAAAGAACTTCAATCGGTTAAATTATTACCCTGGATCCTGAATCAGTATTAATTAAGATTAAATATAACAACTTATCAGAAATTTTCAAAGAACTTTTTCTCCAATTTATTCATCTACAATCGTAAATCTAAAATCGTACATCCAATATCATCTTACCAGCGCCATCTTCTTTATCGCTACAAAACCATCGGTTTGCATTTTGTAAATATAAATTCCACTGCCGACAGAATTGCCGCTTTCATCACGACCATCCCAGGTTACCTGGTAAATACCGACCTCTTTCTTATCATCAACTAACTTTTGTAATCGCTGTCCCAGCAGGTTAAAAACTTCAATGATGACATGAGAAGGTTGGGGAACATGATAACTGATTATGGTTTCTGGATTAAACGGATTGGGATAATTTTGAGTCAATGCCCATTCGGTCGGAAGTTCTTTTTGATCATTTATTGCTACCGCAGTAATCACTGCTGATTTTTCATCAACCATTATATCGGCGAATTCAAAGTCTGAGGCAGAGGGATTCACAGGATTTTGGGGATTAAATAACAAATTCATCTTTATTCCCTGTACATTTAATGACTGAGAAGATGCGAACGCTATTTTGATTTCCCCTGCCTTTGGATTGGCAGCAAGCAACACATCTGGAGTAGCAGAATTATCTAACAAGCAGGACTCAAAATTCAAATCAGGATTGTGAACCAGCATTGTAAAACTGCCTGAATAAGCAACCTGTGGAAATTTTAAATCCAGTGAAATGAGCCATTTCCCTTCATTGGTTTGCTGAATACTGCCGATAGCCAGCTCAATCATCGGCAGCGAATCGGTTGCAATAGAGCCAGCCCAATTTCCTGACACATCGCCGTATAAAATTCCCATAAAATTTTGATCCAGTTGATCAGATTGCAACGGTGCATAAGTGCGACTGCGGGGTGAGGCAAACCAATTGGTATCATCGATGGGAAAATCATGCGGGACAAATGTCCAATCTACCCTGACAGGAAATTCTGTCACCAGCCCGATGCTGTAACGAAGAATGTAAGATGCATCGAACGCCAGGACATCACCGTTTCCAGAGACATCAGCGGCAATCATCTGGCAGGGAGTTAATGTAATGGTTCCGACATTGTATCGAAGAATTAATGAAGCATCATAAGCGGTAATCGCATCCTTAGTATCGTTATCTTTTTGAGGTGTGACGATATAGTTTCCTGAAACTAAATCCAAAAATTCATAATCACCATTGGCATCAGAAGTGTCACAATTGGAAGCAACTCCACTCAAAAGCACAATAGCATCATTAATCATCGCGGTCTGGTTGTAAAAATAGGCTAATTTTCCTTTGATATCAAAATTTGAAGCGACTCGAAACAGACCATCATCAGTGCTCACTGTTGGATTCCCCTCATTTAAAATTGCTTTATCGAAATGCAAAATGGACGAATCTCCGCTACTTCCGACAATGTTGCAAACAATTTTAATTAATACACCACTACCTGTTAACGGGGTCGTTCCAGCCATGGCAGAGGAAATTTGTCCATTGGAAACATTGAATGGCGGTTTACTCCATCCAGATGCCGCCGCAACTGTTCCTGAAATGTTCAGGTCAGTGGCTTTCAGAACTGATGAATCATACGAAACTGTGAAATTAACAGAATACACTTCCAGCCCGGACAAGTCGCTGCAATTGATGGGAATGGGTATTGTTCCACCAGATGGACCGGCTAAATTATCATCAATCCATAGATTCACCTGGACGGCAGCAGTTATTGAAAAGACAGCATTGCTTTGATCAAAAATGGTATTGTCAGCAACAGAGGTGATTTTAATTTTGCAATTATTGGAAACATAACTTGCCGTTGGTGTCCAGGAATAACTGCCCGAATTGGGCGTATTCCCTGCAACCACTGACCAGGTGCTGCCGGCATCGGTAGAAATCTCAATCTTAACATTTCCCGATACACCAATAGAAGTCCATTTTATCTGCTGCGGAGTACCGACCTGCCAATTTTCGCCACCATTGGGAGAGGTCAATGTAATTTGGAGTGTCGCTGCTTCTGTAATAGTAAGGAACTGATTTACTGCGATGTTGGTTAAGACCTGAACAATACCGCTAGGCCATTCAACTTTAATCGAAACAATGACGGTGGCATCGCCCAGACCGAATTCGGCATTTAAGCTGTTTTGACCGCCGAAGCCACCTCCAGATTGACCAGATAATTCATTTAGTTGCCAAGTAGCTTGCCCACCAATACTTGCTTTTATCCTAACTTTTGTTCCGATTGCTGAGGCATTTGTCACTGTGCCTACACATTTAATGATTATCCAATGATTACTATTTCCATTATTATTAAATAAAAGATCCCAATCATAGTCGGAACATGATACAAACAGATCTAAATCACCATCATTATCATAGTCACACCAGGCTGTACCATTTCTTCCTGCATTATTAACAATAGCACCTGTCGTAACTTTAGAAAAGTTACCCTTACCATCATTCGCATATAAAAATAATGGCTTTTCTACACTATTTGTAACAACAAGATCTAAATCACCATCGTTATCGTAATCACCCCAACTACTGCTAAAAGATTCCCCTTCATCTGATATTATTGCTCCTGAAGTAATTTTTGTAAATGCACCATTGCCGTTATTTTTATACAAAAAGTTTGGCTCACGTTCATTAGCGACGAAGAGGTCTAAATAACCATCATTATCATAGTCGCCCCAACTAGCTCCGTGAGAATGACCTCCATCATTAACAATATCTCCTGATGTTATTTTATTAAACGTCCCATCGCCATTATTTCGGTATAAAGAGTTATTTTGACCATGATTGGCGATAAACAGATCTAAATCCCCATCATTGTCATAATCAGCCCAGCAACCGTAGTGCGAGTTTTCTCTATCATTGACGATGGCGCCTGATACAACTTTAGCGAAAGTACCATTGCCATTGTTCATATATAAAAAATTTTCTTCGTCATTCGCGACAAAAAGATCCAGATAACCATCATTGTTATAATCTCCCCAACTACATCCTTCTGAATTACCTCCATCGCTGATGATTATTCCAAAAACAACTTTAGTGAAGCTACCATCCCCGTTATTTGTGTAAAAGAAATTATTTTCCTTATCAGTATTGGCAACAAAAAGATCCAAATCACCATCATTATCATAATCACCCCAGCTACTACCTCGTGATTGTCCACCATCATTCACTATAATTCCTTCAGTGATGTTCGTAAACGTCCCATCACCATTATTTTGGTATAATAAATTATTTTGCGGAGGCCAACCGGTGGCAACAAAGAGGTCTAAATCATTATCATTATCATAATCACCCCAGCAACAGGCAAGAGAACCTGCTTCTTTAGTGACGATTTCAGTACCTTCAACGCGGGTAAAGGTAGGTCCCGGCACGGCACTAACTTCATTTGAAAATGCGCTTTCTTGTAAAGCACTATCTAAGGCTGTAATTCTGAAATAATATGTGCTACCATTTATCAAGTACTCAATAGCTTTTTTAGTATTAGAAATGCCATCAACAGAATCGATCTTTGTTGTTGGGTTGGGATTTATAGCTCCATAAATGCGGTAGCTTAAGAAATCAGCTTCAGTATTGGCATCCCAGGATAAGGTTACCTGACCATCGTGAGCAATGGCTCGTAAGTTTTGCGGTGCTGCTGGTAGCGGGTCGGTTGTTGTCGTCACCGTTATTTTAAAGCTTTTACTGTCACTGCCACCACGACCGTCCTCGACTTTTACCGTTACATTATGGGTCCCAGTTTGATTAGTAGAAGGTGCCATAACCAGTGTAGCTGTAGCATTGTTTCCAGTTTGAGAGACATTGGTGATGGATAGAAATCCTGGATTCACAGGAATACTGAAGGAAAGCTGATCCCCGTTGGCATCTGATGCCGAGAGTGTGATATTTTTGGTTGTACCAGCCATCACAGTTTGATCTGCAATCGGAGATAAAACTGGGTCGATGTTTGCTGTCCCTTGTTCCTCGATTGTTAAAAATTGATCAGCAGTAACATTAGTCAATACCTGAACTATTCCGCTTGGCCATTCAAATTTGACGGAATCAATGACGGAGGCATCGCCCAGACCAAATTCGGCGTTTAAGCTGTTTTGGCCCCCAAATCTACCTCCAGTTTGACCAGACAATTCATTAACTTGCCAAATATCATGACCGCCAATATTTGTTTGCACCCTAACTTTTGTGCCGATAGCGGAAATGTTGGATACTGTGCCCACACACCTGATATTAATCCAATGATTACTATTTCCAGCGTTTTCGTACACATTATCCTGGCCATCCTTAGCATTTGTAATAAACAAATCTATATCGCCATCATTATCATAGTCACACCACGATACACCATGCGATTCGTTGGAAGGTTCGAAAACCTCAGCAGTAACTTGGATGAAGCTACCATCACCATTATTAGTGTATAATAAGTTTCGTTCACCATTATTAACTACAAAAATGTCTAAATCGCCGTCGTTATCATAATCACCCCAACTACTGGAATATGATTTCCCTCTATCTGTTACGATTACACCTGTAGTAATTTTGATAAATGTACCATCGCCATTATTTTTGTATAAAAAGTTATCCTCAGGGTCATTAGCGACAAAGAGATCCAAATTACCGTCATTATCATAGTCACCCCAGCTAGCGCTATTGGAGTTTCCTCCATCGTTAACAATTTCGCCAGATGTAATTTTACTGAAAGTCCCTTCGCCGTTATTTCTATATAGAGAATTATTTTCGCCCTGATTTGCTACAAAGAGGTCTAAATCGCCGTCATTATCATAATCACCCCAACTTCCACAATATGAATTTTCTTGATCATTGACGATTTCACCAGAAGTGATTTTCGTAAAAGACCCATCGCCATTATTCTTATAGAGTGAATTCTTCTGATGGCCAGAATTTACAACAAAAAGATCTAAATGGCCATCATTGTCATAATCTCCCCAACTACAACCTACTGAATTTTCATTATCACTGACGATAGCACCGAATACAATCTTTGAAAAAGTTCCATTACCATTATTATTATAGAAAAAATTGTTTTCTAGCATATCATTAGCTACAAATAGGTCCAAATCACCGTCATTATCGTAATCACCCCAACTACTACCTCTTGAGTCGCCCCCATCATTAGCGATCACACCTTCCGTGATTTTTGTAAAAGTACCGTCGCCATTATTTTGGTACAATAAATTGTTTTGTGCAGGCAAACCTGTAGCAACAAAAAGATCTAAATCAAAATCATTGTCATAATCACCCCAACTACAGCTCATAGAACTGGCCCTTATAGTAGCGATTTCAATGTCTTTACGACGGTAAAGGTTTGGTCCAGGGATAACACTAACTTCATTGGAAAAACCACTTTCCTGCAGCGCATTATCTACGGCTGTTACTCTGAAATAATATGTGGTTTCATTCATCAAGTATTCAATCGTTTTTGTGGTATTGGAAATACCATCAACAGAATCGATCTTTGTCGTCGGATTTGGATTTATATCTCCGTAAATACGGTAGCGAAGAAAATCAGATTCAGTATTGGCATCCCATGATAAAGTGACCTGACTAACATTGGCAATGGCTCGTAAGTTTTGTGGTGCTGCCGGTGGCGGGTCGGTTGTTGTCGTGACCGTAATTGTAAAATTTTTGCTATCATTTCCCCCCTGATCATCATCAACTCTAACGGTTGCGTTAAAAGTTCCTGTTTGATTAATAGATGGGGCTATCACTAACGTCGCTGTCGCATCATTTCCGATTTGTGAAACATTGCTAATTGAAAGAAACCCTGGATTAGTTGGTATATTAAAAGTCATTTGATCTCCATCGGTATCCGAGGCGGAAACAGCTACATTTTTGGTGGTGCCGACCTGAACCGTTTGATCGGCAATGGGCGACAGAACTGGCGACTGGTTCGTTACTCCGCCGCTTTCATATTTCAAAATTACACCGCTATTTCCAACAACATATCCCAAATCGGCATTAATAAAGCAGACTTCAAAAAGATCGGTAATGATGCCACTTGACTCAAACGTCCAGGTATCACCGCCGTTGGTTGTTTTTAAAATAGTACCTTCGTTGCCAACAATCCTGCCCAGGTTGGCATCCACAAAATGAACGCCTCTCAAAAATACGGTTGTACCACTGGTTTGCGGTGACCAGGTACTTCCCCCATCAGTTGTTTTTAAAATTGTCCCATTGTCACCAACGACCCAACCTAAGTTCGCATCAAGCATCTGAATTCCGATCAGCGTTTCACTATTACCGCTGGTTTGATTGGCAAATGAGGGAGAATTGCTGCTGGCATTGGAAATACGGACGATTCTGCCAGGATTTCCCACTGCCCAGCCATTGTCCTGATCAATGAAATAGCAGTTATGTAAATAGTCTGAAGAAACCTGTGACCAGAATTCTTGAAGTATGCTGCCATCAGTTTGTACAGTGTAACGATAAAATTCCCTGAATTTGTATGTGCTCACCGACCAGCCGGTCCCCCAGGCAAGGGTAGCAGAGACTGGGAACAGTGAGCTGCGCCAGGGATTGGATGTGAGATACTCCAATCCGCCCCAGTTTGTGCCGCCATTCGTAGTTCGAGAAACGACCTTGCCGCCGCCAGCCCAGCCGATATTTTCATCAATGAAGCGGACATCAGCATATCCCTGGGTATTGTTAGTGCCAGGATTCTGAGCTGTCCACGAATCACCGCCGTTACTGGTGAGAAGAATTGTCCAATTCAGCCCGACTGCCCAGCCTTTATTAGAATTAATAAAGTGGATAGATCGCAGGTCATTGGATGTCCCGCTGGTTAGATGCACCCAACTCCCGTTCAAATTTTCAGTTTGAGGGTAGATGATACCCACACAAAAACATGTTAAAAATAATAACATGAAAAATATTTTTTCGTTTTTCATGACAACCTCACTTTTTTAAATTTCTTGGTTAACAATTTTCCTGAACAGCGACGCTATACCTGTCACGGTTTAATTTGTAACTTAATCAGAATCGATTCCATCGCTCCCAGCGATGGAATCGGTAAAACATGTTAAATTTTAATCCGAAATGAGCATAATTAAGTCATAAAATTTTATTCCTGACATCAGCATTACTCGTTGTTCAGATGTTGTATTTTCTGAGCCACCTCTGCATTGAGCACTTCTAATCCCAAGTGCCATTCATCGCCTTCGATTTGATTCAGCGAAGCTAATTTAATAGGCTTCAGTTGTTCTAATTCCTGGCTGCAAAGCCCACATACATTATATTTTAGTGAAGCAAGTGCATCGGGATTGACTCCAACAATCCGTGTCACGCCTGAGGCGAGCTTAAAATTAAAGAAGACTTCAGTTTCTTTAACTCCTTTCAATTGTCCACATAATAAACAATTTTCAGGCAGGTTAACACCAGCGCTGAGATTAATATATGTTCCACCTGCTGCGCCTAGTCCCCCAGTTAGCAATCCAGAAATGACCTTTCCCGCAACGAATGCTCCACCTTTACTGAGTTTTATGCTCATCGGAATGGTGACTGAAGTTGGTAGAATCTTCCCCTGTTCATCTTTGAGTGCAGCAACAATTTTTCTCTGCTCTTTAACCTGTTCAATGATTTCTTTCTGATGTTGTTGCAACATATTAGTATCACATTTTTTCAGCGTATCTGCTGCCTGGGAGGCGACGTCAGCGCTTTTTGAGTTTAGCATTTTAATCAATTTTTGAATTGCTAAATCAGAACCAATTGAGGCTAATGCATTGAGATCGACTTTTAATTGTGGCAAATCAGATTTAAATACAAGCTCACGATGATCAGATAACCATGTCATCGCCAGCTCATTAACTGCTTCGGTCGCTTTTAATTCAGCTAACGCTTTGCCAGCTTCAACACACACAGTCTTATTCCAGGTATAACCATGAGATTTAATCAGCCTGGCAATATCTTTATCACCTTTTAATTTATCTACAAAAGATTTGTTCTTCAGACGGAACTGAATGAGCAAATAGGTGATCCAGGTACCAACTGGGAAAAATAATATACCAAACCACATTAAATGTGGTGATGCTCCTTTTTTTCTTGCTGTCATGATTCCAAGAACAATTGGAATTAAACCAGCGATGATAATTAGAAAAGTTTTAATCGTCGGGTTCATTATCAACTCCCTATCTTTTTTGTGATCATAAATACATTAATTTAAACATTATCTGGTTGTCATTATCCCGGTACCTGTTCTCCTGGTGCTAGTGGATTAAAATCCCAGTAATAAAAAAGTAAATAGCAGGTCGGTTCAAGCGCTGGACATCGGCATGACTGGCTACTCCCATGCGAGCTAACACAGTATGGAAGTCCCTTTGCCTCATGATCCTGTTTCCCGGTTAAGAATAATTTCTCAAGCTCCCCTCTAAGCCCAATTTTTTGAAATGACGCATTCTTTTGTTTTGATAAAATTTTTAATGCTAACAGAACTTGCGCACTCATACCGACATCGATGATATGATCTGTCGAAAAAGCACTGCAAGCCGTTATTTTGATCGATTCATTATATTTCCATGTTTCCGAACGTACAAAATCAGGTAAATATTTGAAACCACTTGAATCGCCAAACACCAATGCCCCATGCACAATATGATTTAAATTATGATGATAATCTGCTGAGCAAATTTTTTCGCTCCCATAAAAGCATTGACGCAATCGCATTAGGCTCTTCCGAATATCATGATTACCTGAAAATAGAGCCAGAGCCGCATACATCTCTGCGACACCCTCTGCCATAATCAGGTCGCATAAATTCGCTTGATGAGCCAACCACGCCAAGATTTCCTGCACAAGATTACCATATTGTTTCGAGCTACCCATCTTTTGGTGATAATAATTTAATGCCAGCAACAACAAGGCTGAATCCGCTTCCCAATGAATGGAGCCTGTATCTGGCAACCCTGTCTCAACGTTCCAGGTTTGAGGAAATCCATGGAAGTCTGCTTTGTTCCGCAGGTAATATTTCTGAAAATTATTGAAAATTCGTTCAGTATCGACCTGATCTTCCTGGTGAATGAACGCCATGGCAACAAGAGCGTTTTTGTAGACGGTGGTTAGTACATCACCTTCAATACCACTAATCAATCCAGTATTCGGATTAATTAGACTTTTGATAAATAGGTATCCTGATTTATCGAAAGAAAGCATGCGCATCTTGTTTATTATTAGATTAGTTAGCAACAAGCTTGATAATAGACAACCCTTTTGCATTTTAATTCATAACTTTCATCGCTTAACTCTGGTTTGTTCATGTTCTTGCCCTACGAAGCAATTGCTCTCTTGTAACTTTAATTATTCATTCCGCAGCAAGCTGCAAAGGTAAAATAAAACACAGAAAGGTACAAACACAGACATTAAATTTTTTTAAATTCATTTTTCTGTGTTTGTTCCTTTCTGTGGTGCTATATCATGTTTTTAAC
>Ga0209636_10008573_pt1 | contig 10412 bp, 3 predicted proteins | sample DeeMarSWOR152_54_FD_187464 | JGI IMG/M metagenome (GOLD analysis project Ga0209636, IMG submission 187464) | Marine sediment microbial communities from White Oak River estuary, North Carolina - WOR-1-52-54 (SPAdes) (version 2) | ecosystem: Environmental > Aquatic > Marine > Intertidal zone >... | reverse complement strand
ATATGATCTTCAAGCCACGCCTTCACGGCATCTGTCAGGTACACGTTCTTACCACAGAGATGAATCCGAGGTAGACCATGTGTGCGTTTGAGATTCTCGACAACATTCCGGTGGTTCCTCGCGTTGCTGATCTCCGGAATTCGGAGAAACCGTATCAGTTCCTCTTCTGTCATAACTGTAGGACACGGGACGAATTCACTATCTGAGCCCGGTAGGATGGCCGTGGATTTGATGTTTTGATGAGTGCTATTCATTATTGTTCCCTCGATGTTTTTTGCGACACATCGGCCAAAAAAGTCCTTGGTTACATAAAAGGAATTAGGATGTGTACCGATCTATTAAACAGGCTTTCCTGAAACAGGTAACCGGGATGAAACTACTGGAACAAGCGATAAAATAGTGATTCTATAAACTTACATACACCCCCATTTTTAGACTAAAAACGCTGGTTGTTTTTCAAAAAAAATAGATGGACAATCCTCGTTTTTAGCCTGAAAACGAAGGTTTTTGTTGCGTCGGATTAAGTAAACGGTGAGAATGAAATCCTTCACATAGATCAGTTTCTGTTGCCATTACGACAACTGTTTGATAAATTGGCGATGTCGAATTTGCCGTTACAGGAAATACCACACTGCCCGATTCAAGATAATACTCAAAATCTTGTGTTTGAGCAGGTATCGTCGCAGAATAAACACTTCTTCCTACGTTCGACACAGTAACACTTGTCCACGTACTACCTCCCAATACACGGTATTTTAAAGTAGGGGTGCCTACGCCCGTGGCAATTATATTAAGTGTTAAAGCTTCATTCTCTTCAACCTGGGTCCTGATTGGCATTACTTTTATGAATGAAGAACCTGTATATTTTTTTGATGGATTTACACCGGGTCCCCAATCGAGTTGTACAAGTTGATGCCAGTTGAGAACGTTATGTTTCATAATTTCTCCAACATCCGCGACATCAACCATGCGTTCGATATCCAAAGTAATAAATTCATTGAATAACGTTGCCATAGTGGAGCGATTGTCATCTCCACCCTCTCTGGCTCCACCGTATTCAGCCTTTTTCCTATATGACTGGAACATTTTTAACCAGTAGTCAAATCTATCGAGGTTACCAGCTCCCACTACCTTAGGGCGAAGTGCTTCCAGATCACTTACAAAGCTGAAACTGCTTGGATTATATATCTCAGCATTAATCGCACCAGGTGATGCATTCACACCTTCATTGTGTGAGTCCCATGTGGAAACAGAAGGAAGTAAGCGTGGATTAGCACTTTTATCAAGTCTGCCCAATATATTTGCAATACCTGATGCCACTTCAGGGCCAAACCAACGGGTTGCCCAGTCTTTATAGGTTGCATCAATCCATGTATTTTTATCTGAAGGAAACGCTTTGTTAACAGGTGAACCGGTAGGCCCATAGCACCATAATGCATCTTTCATTGAATGTGTTGTCGCACTCACAGTTCTTGTTCGCCAGCCTTTAGCTATTAATCCATGACAGTTTCTATCTATTGCTGCCTTAACATCATCATAAACACGATACATTTCGAGTTGTGGTTGAACTAATCCCCAGTCCTCTTCAAGCCAGGTTGCAGCCCATTTTACTCTTTCATTACCCGGAGGAAAAAGATCAAACAGGTGAGCTCTATCCCAAAGACCATAAAATGGACAGTCTTTTGGGAAGATATCATCAAACAATAAGGGATCATCTCCATCACCAAGCATCCAACCGGCATGTGCCATTTTAAAAGGAACATTCACCTCATTTGCAGCTTCCAAGGCCAGGGTTATGTCAGCTTTAAATGCATCTCTTTGCGCGTCACTTACACCATGCATACCCCATACTTCCCATGACCACAACCAAAAGTAATCTAAATGGTGGGTTTTCATAATCCGGTCAAATATACCTTTATATACTTCTTTAACTTTTGTTGGTAATGTAGGATCTGAAGGCCGTGTAATTCCTAATTTTGCTTGTAATTCCGGAGGCATTACTCGTACCCAACTATATTCGACTTCAGGACCTTGTGGTTCAAGTCCCATTGGAAGCTCTGTTCCTAATGCGGTTTTTACACCAATATCCTTAGCAAAACCAAATGATCTTTTGAACATTTGTCCTGTTTTATTAAATACCGCATTATTACTCACAACATCTGCAGGCATGGTACTCGTACCAAAAACATCAGATCCCCAGAAATCTCTTGGGAATATTTGATCTGATCCTCCGAAGTAATTACCTGTATTCCATGGAACAGTACCCCAAATTTCATGTGGCCTGTGACTATGAGCATAATATGCCGGATACGACCAGCTTACATTTCCATTATTGTCATAATCGCCTTGTACCCCTATCCAAACATTTGGTTCAGGGCCCGTACGAATATCTTTAGTTCTCTCCAGAGGAGTTGAATGGGTAGGGTATGTATGAAGCCCAATAAAGTTCATACCAAGCTTAGATAGCTGATTAATAACTACCATATATTCATCTGTACTCCACAAATCTGGTCCTTCATAAAAATCGTGAAATGGTAAAAGACCAGTTGTTTCAAAACGTCGTTCACCTACTTCATCGAAACCGGTAATGGATATTGTAATTTTCTTATCTGGAATAGCATCGCCAGCCAGATCGAAACCTACACCTAAATGCTCTGCAAATCGGTAAGCTGCAATTAGAGTTGATTCAGAATTATTTCCTGTAATAACAAGAATATTTCTGCCTCCTGAATTAACCGATTTAAGGATAATACCACCAGGTGCAGTAGTATGGTTAATTAAGCCACGTAAGCTATTAACCATGGCATTGTCATCATTTGCGACCAAAATCAGATCACCTGATGAGGGTAAGCTTGTTACTCCCTGAACTGTGAGCTTTTGATCTGTCCGGAGATAAATGTAACGTCTTACCTCTTTTGCCGCAAATAGTTCAGTGTTAGATCCATTGCTCGGATAAACAATGGTTTGCGAAATTGCTGTTGTCAGCATAGTTAAAATAAAACCAATCGTGAAAATTAGTCTTAGATTTTTAAAAAAGTTTGTTTTCATAGAAATTTGGTTTGGCCACGACTGTTCCGATTTTGTTCCTTTGCCTCCACAAGTCGAAGATGTGCCTCATAAACTAATGCAGTGGCCTGAAGTGTCTGATCCGGTTTCTCCCGAGCCATCTTCTGAGCAGCTAACATACGCAATTCCTCATAAACTAACTGAAGCAGTTCACCAGCAGTTTTTTCGTCACCTTCCTCAATAGCGTTTAAAATGCGTGTGATATCAGTCATTATTCTTCTCGAATTTAGACGTCAAAATGTATTTATACTATTATAACGTGAACGGAAAGATGACTCAAATACTACTAAGTTCACCAAAAAGTCACCTCTTTCAGGAGCTAAAAAACACCCTGATTTTCAAGTGACATTATGACTCCATTTTGTCACCACAGATGTTGATTTTGCCTATATCGAGTCCGAGAAATGTTTGTTTTTGTGAAAATATCGATATTTCATGATAATTTTCTATGTTTAATCGGATTAAGTAGACGGTAAAAAAACCGATCGGCTTAATATTGAAACGGTGCTTTGGATTGGATTGAAGCCCAACTAACGAGCTTTGCTTGTACTTAGGGTTATAGAAATGCTGCCGCCCTGATTATCGTGCGTCTCGGTAAAACGAGGTGGGAAAACTTTGATTCGTTCATGCATATCGGAAATATCTCTCGAAGCTAAAATATCTACAAGTGTATCCAGGCGAGCTTTGCCCATCGCAAGACACGCATGTCGCGTTCGACGTTTGGCAATATGCTCTGTTCCCTGTCGCATCATCTCAAGCAGGTCGTCAAGGGATCGTTCAATCAATCCGAGACTTCTTTCGATTTTTTGCAACTGCTTCGTTTTGTTCCAGGCTTGGGTATTGTATCCGGCAGCATAAGCAGCTTGTGTTTCAGATGCGAGTTTATCTCTGTTTATCAAAAGGATTTGCTTATCCAATTTTAGCCGAGAAAACAATTCCATGCTGTCCTTCTGAGAAAGGTTCACGAGAGAGTCAGCACGTTTGATGTCACCTCCGCCAAGTTGGTGTCGAATCGTAGCAGAGATATTCTTGTCCTTCTTTATGCGCGTCAGCAGTCTATCAAATTCCTGAAACTGCTCCTGGGAAACAGACGTAACACCAGAATCATACCGGATGACATAGGTTTCGAGTTCTGCCTTTTTTTCCTTATCCTCTGCACCTAAAATATCGCCAATGGTCCCCGCAATCCGGAATGGCGAATTCGCGACGGCATTTGCAATCAGTGAGGCAGTAGCGCCTATTGCAGCACCGACAACCTGTCCCTTAGAAAGGCCGTCCTCATCGATTTTGAATGACAGCGGAAGTCTTATCGCACCTCCTGCATCCTGTAAAATAAAGAGCACGGTATCAAGTGACGTTGGCAAGCTCAGAAGCTGAAGCAGGAATCCATCAGGAGGTTCTGTAAGTGAAAGGTCTGTGAATACGAGCTGGCTTCTTGTATGTACCGTGCCTTCCTTGCGAAATCGCATATCGACGCTTGCATCCAGCACTCCATCATTCAACGTCACGCCCACCTGGTTTGCGGGTCCCTTGAAGTTGACCAGTTCCAGTCCACTTAAGCCAGCCTTCACCCAGCCATCAGGCTTAGGATAGAGGGACAATCTTCCCGTTGCCGACATTTCATGGAAAAGAAGTTGTTTACCCACAACTTCAGAATTTTTGAGTTCTGTTGCAGGTTGTGCAGGTGTTATGTTACTTAGGTCATTACCGTCAACAGTTTGCCCTTGTCCTTTTTTGGGAAGGCATACTTTGCCGGATGTCAAAATGGCATTGAATCGTATTGGTTTCGTTTTTTCAGTGCCTTGCGTACTAAAGTCACGAACTTCGACATCCAGGCCGGTCAAGGGTATGTGCATATTGGGAGTAGTTGTTCTGTCAACAAAACTGAAATCAATCCCATTAACAAGGACCTGATCGATACGTAAATCAGGTCCTTTCACATTGCCTGGAATATCATTCTTATCAGGAATCGTGGTATCTTCTTCATTTATTCTTTTGGAAACCTCTATACTGTTCGAATCTTCAAGTTCATCTTTAGCAGGAGTTTTAAATGTCAAGCCGAGTACATGCAATCCATCATTCTCTCTGGAAACAATACCACGAGGCTTTACCAATCCGACCTCTTTCACGTGAATGTTTTGTTGAGCTAAATCCAGTCTCGAAATATCAGCGTGCAGTTCCTCGATACCCGCTAAGATAATATCCTTGTCGGTATCGACGAATTGAATATCCTTAAGAAGCAGATTAAGACCGAATGGCTTGCTGAAATCAAAGTCCACGACTCTTCTGCGATCCATAGACAACATCATTTCGGCTTTACATGAAAACCGGCCGTTACTCAGGCTGTTGGCATCTACCGCATTTATTAGTTCTGGCACAACGGAAGTCATCCCCGAACCTCTAATTTGCTCTATGTTTAGTTCAGCTTGAATTCTTGGTTGTACAGCGAACGGAGACAATTCTGTTTTCAAAGTCAAAGATTCTGTAAAAGGCTGGATTTTCCCGACGATATCTATTTTAACAGCCGGATTTGTATCGGGATCCTCGCCGAGCAGCTTTATTGGTTGTTTATTTTGTATTCGTAAGTTGGATAAAATGACAGGACTTGTTGCAGGTCTTGCCTTATCACTAAAGGTGAACTTTTCGAGTTGTAAATCGAGGTTGTCGAGAGTGATGAGAGGAAGCCGGCTTGGTCTGCTTCGTTCGATTTTCGCTGTTTGTCGTCCTTGTTCCGGGGTGCTCGTATCTGCTATTTGTTCTTTTAGTGTCGATAATTTAGTCACATCTGGAGTTACATCGTCAGTTTCACGAGCGTCATCAGAAGGAGCCTCTTTCGATTGAAGTTCAAAACCCAACATGCTCAAAATCTCCGTTTTTTTTCGTTCGCCGATCAGCTCAAGCCCATGGAGAGAGAGTTCTTCAATTGCAATAATGTTTGCATTTGGATCGAATCGGGTAAGTAAGGCCCTTGAGGAATCAAGTTCCAGTAAATGCGTTTGTCCGGCAGCATCACGATAATCAAAGTTGCTCAAACTGAGACTTGCCTGATATCCACCTTCTCGATGTTGTTTGATTTTTCCTGTGAATTGTCCTGAGAAACTACCATCCTCGAGAGCCAACTTAGGACCAGTAGAAAAATAGGGAGCCAGCTTTTCCGCCTGGATTCCTGTTACTTTGAGCTTCAGGTCCGCTCCCTGCTCTGATGAATCGAGATGCAGTTCACCGGATAAGTCCGCCTTCTCGATGATTCCAGGAGCTTCGAGGATTATGTTCACTGTGGAAGGTGTTGTATTTGTCCCCAAAGCAAAATCAATCAATTCGGCATTTGCTATCAGCGTCTGTGAAACTGTTGGCTTGACCGCATGATCAGACCAACGAAGCCGGCCGTCATTTAGGCTGAATTGTGATATTCTTACATTAGGTTGTGGTGACGATGATTCTTTTTTGGGCTTAGGTTTTAATTTTTGTCTGGGAAGAGGATTGATCCCAGCCAAGTTGAGAACATTGGTCTGCTCTCGAGAAACAGTTAGATAGGGTTCATCAAGCTCAATCTTATTGACAACAAGACTGCCATTTCGGGTTTGTAGTTTATCAACTTCCAAACGCTTAAGTCCAGCTAACTGTAAATCGCTATCTTTCAGGGCTACATCCCGGACAATAACAGAGCAATTGACACCCTCCTGTGTCCAGGAAAAATCTGTTTTCAATTTGGCTTGCAGGCTGCCATCGGTGACTGTCGATTTTATCCCCATGGCCTGGAGATAGGGGGCAACTTCTGTTGCGGTCAAACCTTCGCTCGTTAATTCCAGATCGAGTGACAATCCTGATTGTATAGATAAGACTGAACCATTTAGCGCAGCTTGTTTTATAATTCCAGGGACACGAAGCCATGCGGTTAGATTTCCCGGGGAAGCTGACTGGCCACTGAAGTCCAGAACGAGATCTTTAAGCTCGAATCCAAAATCGGGTACAGTTATTGATTTGGCAGGTGAGATCGCTTGATCAACGAATGTAACCTTGTTATCATGGAAGGAGAATTGCCCAATTTCAATTTTATATGTTGGGTTGTTGTTTGTGTTGGCTATAACCTCATCTTCCAAAGACAACTGGGCAACTTCACTCACTGGCGTTGAACTTGAATCGCGGTTAGTATCCAGAACTTTGACCTGCTGCGGAATTTGCTTTTCTTTAAATCGGAAACCAAGAATGTTGAAACAGCCGATCTTGTCTCGACCAAGGGCCAGATGCTGGCCGGATATATCCACATTTTCAATGCGGGTAGTTCTTGAGTTCGGGTCCGAACTTATTCCCTGGATACTGATTGCCTGGAGTCCAAAAAGCTCGTTTGTATCTTTGAGTTGAATATCAGTGATAGATATCTCACCTGTGAAAGGGCCGTCCTGCTGTGAATCAAAAGTGGCATTGACATCACAGGTGAACTGTCCGTTATCGTATAGGGACTCAAGACCGCTCATATCAAGATAGGGTGTGAGGGCATCCGGACGGATCCCGCCGGCAGATAGTTTAAGGGTAACTGCTTTCTGGGGTGGGGAATAAGCGATTTTTCCATTTAGATCAATGTTCTTAACTACGCCGGGGATACTCAATTGTCCCTGTATATTAAGCTGCCCCAGATTCTGGGGCTCCTGTGAATGGGCCTCCTCAATGATAAAGCTTTGAATCTGGGAGGTTAAATTAGTCCTGGGTGAAACTGACTCATCGTGAAAAATGAATTGCAGGTCCTGAAGGCTTATATTGTCTGTTGACCACTTGAAATTAGAAGTGTTCTCACCATTAAAGTCCGTCTGCTCATCTGTGGCCGGAGAATCGGAGATAGGCCGGGAACGGTTAGCGGACACATTACCAGGTTTAGATTGACCGACGAAGTTCATTCCAGCTATGGACAGAACATTATTTGCTTTTCTGTAAGCATGTGCACGTCCTTCTGATAGTTCGATCTTAGAAAAATCGATAGTGTTAAAATTAGGCATATTTGCATCGATAGCGATGTGCTTTAAGACAAACTGCGCCAAACCATCTGAGGACAAGACGATATCGCTCAAGTCGACATGAACACCAAGTGTTTTTAAAACAGAGGGTGGTTTATTATCCTCTGTTAGTGTTGTCCTGTCTTCAGGTTCACTAAACTCATCTTCCAGGATATTCTCGATTCCCTGAGTACGGATTTGCCCCTTACAACTGAACATAACGCTCTTAGCTTCCGGGAAGATTCCGACAGTAGCCATATAGTCCTTCAACCATTGAGGGTGAAGGCCATTCACAACGATATCCATATCAGCTAAAAGGTCCATGCCGAGGCTCGAACCTGTTCCATCTACAATAAGCTGATTTAGCACAGGGGGTGAAGAAAGTATAACCTGAAATCTTGTTTTTCTCTTTTTTGATCCCAAGTCGGATAGACGAACATTCATGTCCAGACGGCTCTCAAGAGCTGGCGATATACTTTCATCTCGGAAATTCACATAGACATGTTGAAATCTGAGTGCGTCCATCTTGAATGGCGGTGTAAGATCGATTTCACCTGGTGAAGCAGATTCGGCTGGAGTTTCTGTGCTTGCTATTTCTTCTTCACTCTTCTTTGCTTTGAGAACATTCTTCAAGTCTTTGAATTGTGGAAACGTGCCGTCTGCTGCCCTGGTCACATTAACGTCCATCCCATCAATCTCGATACGTCGCACAACAAGCCTGCGTGTCAGTAAGGTGACTATTGACACATCCGCTCGACAGTATTCTACATGTGCCAGAAGTTCTTCGTTTTCGTCTGGCCTTAGTTCGAGATGCCACAATTCAGCGTCCCCGGTAAGAAGAGAAACGCTCAGTTGCTCATAGGTGCAATGTAAATCATATTCTTTCATCGTCTTCCTAATAATCCAGGGCAAGCAAGCCCAAAGTATTACCCGAAGAAGGATACAAATTGTGATAAGGATTGCGATACTCCAAAGGATACGACGGGACCAGCGACGACGTGCTTCTTTGCTTTGCCTGCTTTTATCGTCACCGGATAATCGAGTGGAAGAATCTGATTTACTTCGCTTTCGCAGCAATTATAACTCCTTCGCTTCTAATCGAAGTTCATTTCAATACTTTTCAAAACATCCCTTCTTTTCTTAAGTGGGGAAAGTGGATCATATCCATCCGGTGCTTTACCTCTTGCGGATAACCAGTCAAAAGCACGAGTCCTTGCAGCAGGTGATATGTCTTCCAGGAAAATGAGGTTTTCTCTGACAAAATAACTCTGTAATTCTTCTATAGTATTAGAGCTGGCAATAAGTTCCTCAAGCGTTGATACATTGCGGCCGACCTGACCTGTATGACGAATTAGAATAGCCTCCAACTCAGGGTTTGCCTGTTCTGTAGATAATAAGCGCGCTAAAAGACTATAAGCTGTTTTCTCTAATACCCATCCCACCATCTCACTATTATTAATGGAACCTGATAAATATTCGTTCGTTACTGCCTGGGAAAGTTGACCGACAACTATCTCTGTTCCGGATAATGCAATATCTTTCACCAAAGGTGCATTTGTCTGCTGCGCAAGGTGGATTAGTGCTCGTCGTTCATTATTCGGTGATAGAAGCGATTGGATCGAATCCTCAAGGCCAGCCCATTTAATATCAGGTTTCCCGTGCAGGATACTATCTCGAGCACTTTCACGCTTTAGATATTCAAGACACTGGTTAAAGTACGTAGTATGCATTGCAATACTTACTCGATTTTCTTGCGGGGGAGATCTTACGTCAATAATAATGGCGAAGGTCTCGTTCTCCTCTGATGTAAACGGGGATTTTAATATAATAGCAAATTGGTCTCGTTTTTCAAATGCTCTGGTATTCAGGAAAACAGTTTCAGTTGTTTGAATATTTTCACCTTCAGGCTCAGAGTCTGTAACCTCCTCATCCGCACGCTGCAAATTCTCCTGATTATTTTCTGAATCCTGTTTAAGTTTGCCAGTGGCAGCTATAGCAATATCGAGTGAGGATTCAGCCGATGGTTCTTGTGTTTGTGGTCTGTTAAATATTTGGATATTAAATCCATCCGGAGATTGAGAGTCGATTGTTTTTTTTTCAGTAAAGTTAAAACTTGTTGTTATTCCCTGCGGCAGAACCGCATTGATTTTTCCAATTAATATACCTCCATTTGATCCATTATTGGTTATGCGGTTGATGAATTGTGTGGGATTCTCAATAGTACCGATTCTGGTTCCTCTTGTAAGTTGGGCAACTGGTGAAACGGGTTTTTGAGCTGGAAAGATTTTTATCATTCTTACCTGAGATTCTGCCGGATACAAGAGATTCTTGGGAAGCTGTTTGATGAGAGCCCATGAC
>Ga0209636_10008572_pt1 | contig 10413 bp, 7 predicted proteins | sample DeeMarSWOR152_54_FD_187464 | JGI IMG/M metagenome (GOLD analysis project Ga0209636, IMG submission 187464) | Marine sediment microbial communities from White Oak River estuary, North Carolina - WOR-1-52-54 (SPAdes) (version 2) | ecosystem: Environmental > Aquatic > Marine > Intertidal zone >... | reverse complement strand
GCTGCGGTCAACGTGGCTCTCAGCAGCAAAGTTCACAATGACATCGAACTCCTGACTAAGTAGCTCGTCTACCAGCTTTCTATCAGCTATGTCTCCTTTGACAAAGTGGTAGCCTGGCTGGTCTTGCATATCTTTTAAGTTTTCCAGGTTGCCGGCATAGGTAAGCTTGTCCAGATTGGTTATCTCCCAATCAGGGTGTTCCTGCCGGATATGGCGAATGAAATTGCTGCCGATGAAGCCAGCGCCGCCGGTGACAAGTAACTTCATTTTGCTTCCTCCTCGTAATAAAACCTGATATCAGCATTCTTTAGAGTAGGCAATTTTTTATCTTTTCCGGATAGAATCGGCTCTTCAACAGGCCATTCGATATTCAAGTCTTTATCACTCCAGATAATACCAGCTTCAGATTCAGCGGAGTAGACATCAGTGGTTTTATATATAACTTCGGCAATTTCTGAAAGGACACAGAAACCATGAGCAAAGCCTGCCGGAACATAGAGAATATTCTTATTTTTTTCCGATAAGATTACCCCTACCCATTTGCCCCAGGTAGGCGAGCCCTTTCTTATGTCAACGGAGACATCAAATATCTCACCCCTTACCACCCTCACCAACTTACCCTGTGCAAAGGGTGGGTTTTGATAATGCAATCCCCTCAGAACCCCTTTACTAGAACGAGAGTGATTCTCCTGGACGAAATTTCCCTTTATGCCAGCAGTAACAAAATCCGGCATCTTGTATGTTTCCATAAAGAAACCCCTCCCATCCTCAAAAACCTTTGGTTCTATCAAAACTACCGCTGGAATCCTTAACCTTTTGAAAGCAAATGGCATGTCGTTCCTTCGTTTCTAGAGTTCCACTTTGGCATCGTCGCCAACGAAAAGCCTTACCGCCTTCAAATTCTGCCCACATTTTACTACCTCAGTGCTTCGGCCGATAACACTATCAGCCAAGCGCTCAATCCCCAAGATACGACAACTCTCCAGTATCACCGAATGCTCTATCGAGGCGTGCTCAATCACCGTGCCCGCTCCAATGCTTGTGAAAGGACCGATAAATGAATTCCTGACTTGACACCCTTCGGCGATAGATACCGGTCCCCTGATGATGCTGTTTTCTACGCTTGTCCCTTCGCTGATCTCGACTCGGCCTGCCACCTGGCTGCCAGCATCAATCTTACCTCTCAAATTTCGTTTCATAAATTCATCGAGGACAATACGGTTAGCTTCCAAGAGGTCATCTTTCTTCCCGGTATCCAGCCACCAGCCAGTGAGAATGTGACTGCGCACCTTTTTGCCGGAATCAATGAGCTGTTGAATGGTATCGGTTATTTCAAGTTCTCCTCGCCATGAGGGTTTTATCTTGTCTATTGCCTGGTGTACGTCTCTAGTGAAGAGGTAAACGCCGGGTACCGCCAGATTTGTTTTCGGTTCGCGTGGTTTTTCCACAATCCTGGTTATCTCGCCTTTTTCGTTTAGTTCGGCAACGCCGAACAGGCGTGGGTCGGGAACTTCTTTGAGCAAAACAAGTGCATCAGCCTTGTTTTTAGTAAACTCTTTGACAAAGCTCTTGACGCCGCCCTGAATGAGATTATCGCCAAGGAACATCAGGAAAGAAGAATCGCCAAGGAAATCTTGCGCTGTCTTCACAGCATGGGCAAGACCCAAAGGTTGGGATTGTAAAATGTAAGTAATTTGAGCATCCCATCTTGAACCATCTCCCACCACTTCCTTAATCTCCTGTCCTGTTTCCGGTGAAATAATAATACCAATATCCCTTATTTCAGCTTCAGCGACTTGCTCCAAAACGTAGTAAAGTATTGGTTTATTAGCCACCGGAATAAGTTGTTTAGACAGAGTGTTAGTCAGTGGCCTAAGTCTAGTTCCCTTACCACCAGCCAATATTAATGCTTTCATTTCAAATGCCGTTCCCTATGGCGCAACAAACTATTATATCACCTTGCCTAACTCTGTTACTCACGACTGCTAACCTACTACCTTCTTACTTTGTAAGCAGTTTATCAAAAGAGCGTTTGGCAACGCAAACTGTCATTGCGAGTCCTGATAAATCGGGACGAAGCAATCTCCCGGAGGAGTATAAGTTTACCACGCGGAGTTTATCCTGAACGGAGGTAAGATTCTTCGCTCCGCTCAGAACGGCAAGAAGCGAAGGGCTCGCAATGACAAAAGAGGGGAGGAGCAAAATGCCAAGAGGGCTCAATAAGCAGTCTTATGTTTTCCAGCCTCCCTGCGGAAAGGTCATCAAGGATTATTACCTTGCATCGACGCTTCAGCAGTTACACAACTAGGTGAGAGCCTACAAATCCCACCCCACCGGTAATGATTGCTGTGTTTTTACTCAAGAATCACCTGAGCCGAGATACTCGAAAATTTTTACAGCGGGCAATGTCTTTCCTGGTAATGGTTTTGTGGCCTCGGATTGATATACGAGCTCATAGTGGTTCAACTCTTCAAGAGGCACGGGGCTATTAAAGTAGCTAGTACCCACTATTCTATAGTTTTCAGACTCCTGGCTTGCGACATAGGCCTCGGCCTCTTCATAAGTAGGAAAGGTCCAGGCATTGGTGATTACCTTATAGTTTATTCCTTCTTCCTCTGCGTAGGAAATGACTACCGATTCCGTGGGAATTACAGCTTTGCCATCAAAGTTGTAGAGCCTGACCACAGTGGAATTGTAGTAAGCTGGGTAGTATAAAGCTACCACTTGCCCGCCATCTTGTTGCGGCAGGTAATAAGCCTCGTAAAACTCATCCAGGCTCCCGCCAGCCCACTCCACCATGGCGTAGAACTTTATAGTTGGCATTGCATGGTCAATCACCACATATTTCGAACTTAATCTGTCCGCGAGTTCGTTGGCTGAGCTTTCATTCTGGGCGGTAAAGAACTTGCCAGCCTCGACAGCCCCAGCCTGGCCAGGATTGGCGTTAGGTATGCGATGGGAAATTTGCATTATAAAGTAGCCATAGTCCCACCAGGACATCACGCCGTAGGCAGTTTCGGGATATCGGAACGGAGTTTCGTATAGCTCATAATAGAAATCGGGGTCATCAAAAGGCTCGGGACTGTTATCCTTTAACCACAGAAGCGAGCTATACCACCCCTCATCCATAATAAATGGCATCCTGGCAAGTGCTCCTGCTACGCCGATATTGGGGAAGAAGACCACGAAAAAGATAACTATTCCGACAACGATGACCCTTACCCAGGCGCCTCGGGGTTGCATAAATGTTTTTGGTTTCGCTTTCTCCCTGGCTTTCTTTTCCCTCTTCTTGAATTTTTTAACTGCTCCCACTACCTCTTTGGACTTAGCCAGCAATTTGCTTAAGCCAGCAATGTCCAGCATTTTCCAAGAGAAATACCCTGTGAGCAAGGCAACATTTACGGCATAGTAGTAACCGAAGCGGCGCTGCCCCAAGGCTGCTATTAACATTATCATGCTCCATACCAGGAACAAGGTTTTGTCGGCACTCTTTTCCTTAATAACGAGATAAATAAGCATGGCAAAGGAAATAAATGAGAAAAGGAAGGAGGTGTTAAAGTTATACCAGGCCATCTCTAAGGTCAGCGGATGCACCTCCATGACAGTCAACATAGCACCGGCCGGGGTGAAGATACTGAATTTGCCGAGCATGGACTGAAACAAAGAGGGATTAATGGCATGAAAAGCAGCAAGACCGATTCCAGCCAGTCCCAGCAAGGTCAAGGGATAATAAACTGGCTTCCAAGCCCTGCCCGCCATGAATCGTGAAATAGCGCTTAAGATTATGGGTACCACTATGGCAATTGGCAGAGCTACACGAGAAATAGTATCCAGGTCGCCCTTGCCCAATATGGGGAGAATCATAAGGAAAGCAATAAGGAAAAAAGGAGTGCCCACAATACACAAATAGTCGCTTGATTTATGCCTTAAGTGGTCCACGATGAACTGAATCACCAGGTAAGCAAATATAATGAAGGGTAACAGCAGCCCACCTTGCCAGGTAAGGAGATATATACCCAAGAAGACGCCAGCGAGAAGGGTATAGACGAGAGGCTTGGTGATAGCTGACCAGTCTCTATTTAGAAGATGGCCGAAGGAAATCTCTCTTTCTCGAGCTCGTTTAATAGCCATTATTAGAAAGAGTATGCACACGGTGCTAAACAAAACCTCAGCTATATGGTGGTCGGTAAAGCCAAGCAGGGAACGATGCAGAAATTCGCCAGGCAAGATGACAACCAGGGCGGCTGAAATTACGCCCACCCAGCGGTTAAACAGTTCCTTGCCAATAAAGTACACCGGAATGAGTGTCAGAGTGCCCAGAATAGCAGGCATGTAAGCGCCCACCACTTCTATGGTATGCGGAGTTGGTGCCCCCCCGCTAACAAGCAGAATGATGCCAGCGATAAGCCAGTCGAAGAATGGTCGAATAAGTCCTCCAGCACCACCGGGGTAGAGCACGTAGGGGTCAAAAGAATTGAAATGGGGAAAGTTATTAACCAGATTTTCTATGTGCCGCATGTGATAATAGGCATCAGTCTCACGGAACCAGACCCAGTCATTGACAAAAACTTGGTCATAAGGCAGAGCTATGCGTATGTACAATGAGATGCCACAGAGGACTGCCAGAATTATGCCTACTATAACTATTGGGGGAAGTTTCCGTTTTTGCTCTGGACTTTGCTCGCTCACTTAAAATTCCCGCAAGGAAAATATCTTGCCAGCCTGAATATCTTCTCCATTATAAACTTACCGCGCCGGGTATTATAACACATTATAACCCACCAGCCCATTGAGACAATCTGTTGAACCAAAAGCCAGATTTAATCTATAATTGCGCAATGCGAACTTATCGCGCTGTCAATTTAAATGTCCTGTGGTTTTTAATAGCTCTAAATGTCGTAATCTTCGTAATCACCTTGTTAAGGCCAGAAACAATCTATTTTCTGGGCCTGACACCCGCGCTGCTCTCTCAACAACCCTGGACCATCATAAGCAGCATGTTTGTCCACGGCAGTGTTTGGCATATTATAGTCAATATGATATGTCTGTATTTCTTGGGGAGCTTCATGCTCCGAGCAGTTGGAGAGAGGAGCTTCCTGGCGGTATTTTTTCTCGGAGGGTTGGCGGGGAATATTCTCTTCGTCCTTCTTGCTAACCCACTTTCAACAGGGGTGGGAGCCTCGGGAGCCATTTTCGCCCTTGCTGGAGCACTGGTAGTAATGGTACCTAGAGTGCCAGTCTTTATATTTTTCATCCCTGTCCCCATGCCACTCTGGGTAGCTATCTTAATCTTCTTCTTTATCCTTATCATCTTGCCTATGCTCATCCATGTCAGGATAGCCTGGCAAGCTCACCTCGGAGGTTTGTTGCTGGGGCTCGCAGCGGGTCTCATTTTTAAGAGAAGAAGGCGAATCTATTATTTTTGACCCTTAAAAAGCATGAAGGTAAAGGAAATTCGCTTGAAAGCCGATGGACTTGAGCTTATCGGCGAGCTTCATGTTCCGTCAGGGGACAAGGGTCATCCCGCCTTGTGCATCTGCCATGGCATTCCGGCTGTTCCTCCCGACCCCACCAACAGGGGCTATACAATACTGGCGCAGCGCTTCTGCCATGCTGGCTTCATCACCTTAATCTTTAACTTTCGGGGAGCAGGAAGGAGCGAAGGTAACCTGGACATACTGGGCTGGAGTCGAGATTTACGAGCCGCTCTCGATTTCTTGCATAACTTGAAGGAGGTAGATAAAACTCGTTTTTGCTTACTGGGATTTAGCGGAGGGGCGGCGGTTTCCGTTTATACTGCCGCCAACGACCCCAGAGTATCCTCAGTGGTAACCTGCGCCTGTCCTGCAGATTTCCGCTCTCTCTCACAAAGAGAAACGCCTTTGGATACTATCCAACGGTTTCGCCAAATCGGGTCAATCAGGGATAAAGATTTTCCACCCTCGATAGAAGAATGGCAAAAAGGATTTGATACCATCTCCCCAATCAAGTGGATTGACAAAATTTCTCCCCGTCCCCTGCTTCTGGTTCACGGAGATGCCGACGAAGTAATACCCCTGGAGCACGCACATAAGCTCTACCAGAAAGCTAAAGAGCCCAAAGAGTTAAAAATAATGCCCGGCGCCAGGCACAAAATGCGCCTGGAAAAGGCAGCAATGGCTTTTGTTCTGGACTGGCTAAAGGCGCGGTGCTAAAAGAGGAAGTCAGCCCTTACGCCTTCCCGGCCTGCTTTATCAGCCAGTATTCAATGCTGTCGGCCAAGGCCAGCCAGCTAGCTTCGATGATGTTAGTGGAGCTGCCTACCGTCCGCCAGTTTTCTTTGCCGTCGCTGGATTCAATGAGCACCCGGACCTGCGATGCAGTGCCTGCGGTTTCTTCGAGGATGCGCACCTTATAATCAATAAGTTTTACATCAGCCAAGTCAGGATAGAACTGGAGTAAAGCGCTACGCAGAGCCTGGTCGAGGGCGTTGACCGGGCCATCGCCCTCGGCAGCCGTATGCACTATCTTGTTATCCACTTTGACCTTGATAGTGGCTTCCGACAATGGCTCTTCTTGATTTCCCCTACTGGGCGGGCGGCGCCGTTTCTCCACCACCACCATGAAATCAACCAGCTCAAAAGGTGGCTGATAGTCGGGCTGAGCCCGGCGGAGCAAAAGGTCGAAGGACGCCTCGGCAACATCATATTGGAAACCCTGCTTCTCTAATAACTTAATTTGCTTCAGGACTTCCTCAACTTCCTTGCCTTTAGGGACAGGTATTCCACGCTCTTTAGCCTTGAAGATAATACTTCCCTTCCCGGCCAGCTCGGAAACAACAACATGCGGGCGGCTGCCTACTAGACTCGGGTTTATGTGCTGGTAGCTATCTTCCCATTTTATTAAGCCTGATACGTGAATCCCACCCTTATGAGTGAAGGCATCGTCGCCTACATAAGGAAGCCGGTCATAATGAGGCATGTTAGCCAGTTCTGATATATAGCGAGAGACGTCGCTGAGCTTGCTTAGCTGCTTGTCAGTAACACAATCAATGCCCATCTTAAGTTTCAAAGTCGGTATGATGGAACAGAGATTGGCGTTGCCACAGCGCTCACCATAGCCGTTAATGGTTCCTTGAACCTGAATAACCCCTGCCTCTACGGCAGCCAGAGAGTTAGCCACAGCAAGTTCGGCATCATTATGGGTGTGAATACCTAAAGCGATAGTGCTTGCCTTTTGAACAGCTTTAATAGCCTTCTCTATCTGTTGCGGCAGGGTGCCGCCATTGGTATCGCAGAGAACTACGCATTCCGCGCCGGCTTTAGCCGCTGCCACCACCACCTGCAAGGCATATTCCGGATTACCTTTATATCCGTCGAAGAAGTGTTCGGCATCGAAGAAAACCCTGAGCCCTTTTGACCTGAGATAAGTTATGGAATCTGCGACCATGCTGAGGTTTTCTTCCAGCGTTGTTTCCAGAACCCGGGTTACCTGCTTATCCCAAGCTTTCCCCACAATAGTGACCACCCTGGTTTTGGCTTGAAGTAAGGCCTGTAGATTAAGGTCCTTTTCCGCCCGAGAATTCGCGTGCCTAGTGCTCCCAAATGCCACCAAGGTTGAATGGGTCAAGCGCAAATTCTGTGCCCGGGCAAAAAACTCGGTATCCTTAGGATTAGAACCGGGCCAGCCACCCTCTATGAAGTCAATGCCCAGCTCATCCAGCTTCTGGCAAATCTTGAGCTTATCCTCGACAGACAAAGAAATTCCTTCCTGCTGGGCACCATCCCTCAGAGTGGTATCATAAAGCTGCACTGTTATCATGGAAAATTCCCTTAACCTTTCACTTTTTGAGCAATAAAATCTCCCATCTCTTTTGTTCCCACCCGAATCTTGCCTTCCGACATTATATCGTAAGTTCTATAATCTTTCTCTAAAGCAGCAAGGACGGCATTTTCCACAGTCTGGGCTTCAGTTTCCAGGACAAAAGAATAGCGAAGCATCATAGCTACACTCAATATAGTGGCAATAGGGTTAGCCAGGTTTTGCCCTGCACGACCGGGAGCGCTGCCGTGAATTGGCTCATACATGCCGAAGGTTTTTCCCCTGGGAATTCCTGCCAAGCTGGCTGAAGGGAGCATGCCCATAGAGCCAGCCAGCATTGAAGCCTCGTCGGTGAGAATGTCACCAAACATGTTTTCCGTGACCAAGACATCCAACTCAGCAGGACGCTGAATAAACCTCATAGCACAAGCATCAACCAGCATATGCTGAAGCTCAACATCGGGGTAATCGGCAGAAATTTCTATAGCAATTTGCCGCCATAGCCGGGATGACTGAAGAACATTGGCTTTGTCCACCGAAGTTAACTTTTTACGGCGGCTGCGAGCCACCTCAAAACCGACTCTTAATATTCGCTCAATTTCCATTTCGGAATAAGCCATGGTATCAACAGCCTGCCTTCCCTCCCGAGTTCGCCACTGTTTCTTGGGCTGACCAAAGTAAAGTCCGCCTGTGAGTTCTCTAACTACCACCAAGTCAACCCCCTTCACCACCTCAGGCTTGAGGTTAGTAGAATTCACCAGCATAGGGAAAACTTTCACGGGGCGCAAATTAGCAAACAGCTCCAGCCCTTTGCGCAAAGCCAGAAGTCCGTCTTCAGGGTGGATTTTGGCTTGAGGGTCATCCCACTTAGAACCGCCAACTGCGCCGAGCAGTACTGCATCACATTGTTTACACATCTTCAAGGTCTCATCGTTGAGGGCTGTGCCCAGAGTATCTATGGCAACGCCACCTATGAGACCGTCTTGAAGGCGGAAGCTATGCCCGAATTTCTCACCCACGGTCTGCAAAACCTTTAGCGCCTGGGTTGTTACCTCAGGGCCAACACCATCGCCGGGCAAAACCGCTATATCAAATTCCATACTACTTACCTCTCATTCTTCGCTACCTATGACGAAACCAAGCTTGTTATGATGAGTGCTAAGTTCATCATAAAGGCCTCTCTTTTTCACTTAACAAAATAATGTTATCGGCTACCTTATCATATAAATCGCTCAGCGTGAATATGATGATTTGATAATCCGAGGCCAGTGTTTTGAAAAAGTTTAGCGTGTTAGCCAGACGGACAGAGTCAAAATTAACAAAGGGGTCATCCAATATCAAAGGCGGCTTCTTATCTCCAAATATCAACTCCGCCAGGGCAAGCCGAAATGCTAGGTAGAATTCATCAATTACCCCCCCGCTCAATTCCTCGGGCTTAGCCCAGTCACTTTTTTCATCCGAATATACCCAGAACTCCAAGGCTTCTTTGTCAACTCTTACCTGCTTATACTTGTCCTTGGTAAAGACAGCTAAATATCTCTGAATTTCCTTCTCCAAAGCTTCCTCAACTGACGAAAGCACCTCCGTTCTCGCCCGGGAGAGAAATTCCCTGGCTAATCCATAAACTCTCACTTTTTTATCTTCGTGTTTCAAAGTTTCCTGAAACCCCTCCAGTTCCTCTTCCAGTCTAATTTGGTCTTCTATATTAAACCTTGCCTGCTTGATAGTTGTTTCGCATTCTATTTCTTGCTTCTCAAGCCTAGCTTTCTTTTCCTCTAAACTCTGAACCTCCCTTTCCAGCTCGAAATGTCTTTCCGGGTTCAGCTCCATGGCTTTCAAATCATCAGTGAGCTTTTCCCTCTCAACCGCCAAATCCCTCGCTATTTCTCGTTCTTGCTTTTGGAAATCTTCGGTCGTCTTGCCTCTCAACATCCCTTTTAGCTGAGCTTCTAAATCCCTTTTCTTTTTGAGCGAAGTTTTAAAATCACTTTCTTTGCTATCGAACTCGCCAACCGTGTTGCACTTAGCTATAGCCAGCAACTCTTCCTCTTCCCTGCCAAGCTTACCAAGAGCTTCCTTCATTTTCCGGAGGCGCTCCTCAATATCCGAAACACTGGTCTCATCGCGAACGAGGGCAGTGCTCGCCCGTCTAGTTATAGCGAAAAGAGCTATGCCAAGGATTGCTAAAATCAAGAAGTATAAAGACCCAACCAAAGCCCCAATTATCCCACCTATCAGTATTGTTAACGCAGTAGCTATGCCACCCCCCGAACCGAAAAATCTCACAGATTTTCTTTTATCCAACTTTCCCTTCGCTTCAGCTAGCTCCCTCTCTCGCACAGCCATGTCTTTCTCAATATCGTCACGTCTGTTCTCAATTGCATCCAGCTTCTTTCTGAATTCCAAGACCTGTTGCTCAGCTTCAAATCCATCGAAAGACCTGAGTGTCTCGTCTGCCCCTTCAAGTTTGGTAATTAGTTCGTTTATCCTATCAAGTAGCTCTCTCACTTCATCATATTTCTGCTCTAAGCCTTTTATAGACGCCTCGATCTTTTTACGCTTTTCATTTTTATCCAACAAACCCTTGACATTCTCATATCGCTCTTTGACCTC
>Ga0209636_10008571_pt1 | contig 10413 bp, 11 predicted proteins | sample DeeMarSWOR152_54_FD_187464 | JGI IMG/M metagenome (GOLD analysis project Ga0209636, IMG submission 187464) | Marine sediment microbial communities from White Oak River estuary, North Carolina - WOR-1-52-54 (SPAdes) (version 2) | ecosystem: Environmental > Aquatic > Marine > Intertidal zone >... | reverse complement strand
CCCTCTCTACCTGGGGCGCGTGGCCTCCTTCATAAACCAAACCAAAAAAATGAGCTCAAGCCAGGCCGAGGAAGTCGTTGAAGAGCAGGCACAAGTCTTTGAGGATCACAAGGACTACCTCATCGAGATCTGGGACAAAAGGCCCATGTAACTTCCTCGGGATCACGAGAGCTAATCCCACCACCCCTCCGCTCACAAAGCGGTGGGCAATCAGGATCGCGTTGATGGCGACCGCACACAGCGAGCTCCCAAGAGTAATGATCGCCAGGTTCCAAAGAACCTGCTTTATAGATCCCATCGCGGATTTCCAAGACTGTTTTAACATCTTCATCAGCTTCTATCTGCACTGAATTTCACAGCGTCAAAGCACAATTCAGAATCCGTGTCAAGCATAATAGGAATCTCAGAGCCACGCCATAAGGATGCTCACCTCACAAGACCCCCAATAGGGCGTGAAATGAGTCTGGCGATTCCCGAATCAGGCTTGACTGAGGGTCGTGAAGCCACAGATCGGCTCAGAAGCTCTTACCTCTGTAGGTATAGCGATGATACCCCTTTTTCTCTTGTGTTACTACTGAGAGCATCAAATAGTTTGCAGTATCGAAAATACCAGGCCGGGAGCCTCGGAACGCTTTCACTCACGCAACGATCGCCCTCACAGGCCACCCATCTCCATCCTTTCCTGTTCGATGGCGATTACCGGTCAGCTTCAAAACAGTTCACCCAGCCACAAAGCCCATCAGCATTTTTAATGGTATCAGAACAACCTGAGCAACCAGTGTGTTTGGAATAAGGATAATGAGGAATAGAGTTTCCGGGATTACGAAAACAACGACTTAGAGTTTCACGATGAACCCTTACGAAAGGTCCACGCTCTATGCATTACTCTGAAACTGAAAGCACAGTACCTCACTCAGGCAGGGGGCTTGTCCAGGTCTAAGAAGCGATATGGAGTTCTGCAGCTTATTGAAACAGACAGGGCGACCGAGGATAACGCGAGCGCAGACCTATCCCTCTATACATCAACGTACCCTGCCAGTTGGAGTCAGCAAGATCCGCACCGGTCGGGACTATGCGTGGGACAGCAACACAGCCTTACCTGCGTGCCCTACTCCTTTTCTGTAGCCTCTTCTTTTTTGCCGATCTTTTCCGCAGCCTTTTCTAGAGTCGCAGCCAATTTTTTCCTGAGGTCGTCTTCCCCTTTCTTGAGTTCAACAATCCTGGCCTTCAGGGCAGCAATATCCTCCTCAGCGGTCCTGCCTGCCCTTTCATAGGCGAGGAGCGAGATTACGAGCGCAATAATCGCTACAATCAGGGCCAAAAACGCCATAAACCCTCCACGTCTCTTCGTCTCCCTTTCAGCCATGATAAAGCCCTCCTTTATTTAGGGTGAAAAGCGGTGAGACGCAATACACCCCCTTGTCTCTTGACGGTTCTCTGCAGGTTTTGGCTATTTCTTGCTCTTTTCACTTTCCTTCTTTGTCCCGGTTTTCGGGCCTTCTTTTTTCTCCTCGACCCCCCTTACAGCTGCCTCCATCCTGTCTAAGATATCTGCCGTCTTATCGCGCAAGGAATCGGTAGCCTTGGCAACGGTCTCACCAACATTAGTCAAAACCTCCGTCTGTTTCTTCAGATCTGCAACTCCTCCAACCTTGTAGTAGGCCAGGATAGCTATAATGAGGGCTATAATCGAAATTATGAGTGCTAAAGTCTCCATGATTTATCACCTCCTCTCTCTTTTGGCTATGTTATGTACTTACCTAAACTGAACTCGCGACAGTCAGTCCGGCAATGGCTTATGCATGTGACGAATTCAAAGAACTCACGTAAGCAATTCCAGTTATTTCAAGGTGTTCATTAGCCTAAGGCTTTCGTACGAGGAGCGCCCTGGCTGTTCAGAATGCTCCGTCACTATCCAAAAACGAGGAATCCTATTTTTTCAATATCCTCCATCCTCGCTACCCTGTCAACGGCAATCCGTCGGAGACATCATTTGTACTACCTCTTTATGACTAAAACAGGTCTCTTGGATTTTCTGATGACCTTTTCCGAAACAGAGCCAAGAAGCATTTCTTCAATGTTGGTTTTCCCGTGCGACCCGATGATTATTGCTGAAACTCCCTCCTCCTCCTCAATCCTCAATATTTCCCTCAACGGAATTCCCCTTTCAATTCTCACCTTCACGTCAAAACCCCTTTCCCTTAACTCAGCCTCCATACCACCGATTTCCTTATAGGCTTCCTCTTTTATCCTCATTACCATCCCTTCAGAACCCCTCGATCCGTATAATTGACAGATATCACCAACTGCTCTTTCATCGATGACGTGTAGAATGATTACCTCCTTTGTCCCAGCGCCTTTTAATTGTTCAATATAACGCAAGGCCTTCTTTGATACGTCTGAAAAATCAGTAGGATATAGGATCTTCTGTAACATGATGGTTTCTGTTTTTGTCACACACGAGCCGCTGCCAACGGTCACTCCAATTCATTCTTGGCTACCAGGCCTTATCTCTGTGGCTCCGATAACACCGCTGGAAATAACCGCCTTCAATGCCTCTTCAAGGCTCCAACCCGAATCTCCTGACTGCGCGTCCCTTACAACAACCATCGCACCAGATAGCGGGTTGGGGGGCGCTGGAATAAAGAATTTAAGCAGTCTCGTGGTTCCTCGCCTTCTGGGCTAAAACACCAAAGTGCTTTTGCGCAAAGGCTACACGTTCATCAACATCATGTAAGCCCTTGTGGTTTTTTTCAACCAAAATCAGGCGTGGTAACAAACCAGTGCGGTTGGCGATCTGGATATTGAGCCCCGGGCGTGCATTCAGTTCTAGAACCATCGGGCCCTTTTCTTGATCCAGAACGATATCCACACCCTGATATCCGAGGCCAGTAAGCTGATAACAGTTCGCAGCCAGCATTAATAGAGCTTCCCAATCTGGGATTTCCAAGCCGGTTATTCCGTTTCCTGTATCTGGATGTTCGGTGACAATATCATTGCCGCACACCGCAGTGAGTGTTGTACCGGTTGCGATGTCGATCCCAGCACCGAGCGCACCCTGGTGAAGGTTCGCCCTTCCACCAGATATGCGCGTCGGGAGACGGACCATAGACATCACAGGCACACCGAGAAACACAATGACACGGACATCAGGGACTCCCTGGTAACTGATGGTTTCAAAAAGAGGATCAGATCGGACCCGATATTCAATCAGGGCCCTGTCTGGTTGCCCACCGAGGCTGTACACACCGCTGAGAATATTAGAAACGTGATGGTTGAGTTCTTCCTTGCTAATTAACAGGCCATCTGTTTTACGGTACATCTCCTTCAAGCGACCGGAGATGATCAGGATTCCATCTCCCCCACTACCATGTGCCGGTTTGACAACAAAATCAGAATGCTGCTTGAGCATGTCAGGCAGGCTACGCACCTGATATTCTCCCTCAACCACGCCATACAGTTCCGGAATCGTTATGCCGGCCTCTCGCGCAAGCCGCTTAGTCTGCAGCTTATCATCAACCAAGGGGTACAATCGGCGCTGATTATACCGCAGCGTATACTCCGCATTGCGCCGGTTCAATCCGAGCACTCCTCTATTCGCAAGCTGTCTAGCAAGCCCGAACATTACGCGTTTCCTCCAGCGAGAACCTTAAACCGGCGCAGCTCCAGCAGGCGGTAGCCATAGTAGCGCCCCAGGAGCAGGGTCACTGCCAGCAACACCAGCAGTAGTTCCGGAAATATGAACACGAGGTGCTCAACATAGCTTATGCTCATAATAAGGTAGGCCAGGGCGGCAACCATCAGACTGCCTACTGCTTGCTGTAAGGCCTCACTCGCACCGCGCTCTTCCCACACGATTGACATCCTTTCAATCGTCATAGTCAAGATGACCATGGGAAAAAGTGCTACGGACAGCCCGCGCTCGAAACCGAGCTTGTGAGTCAACACACTCAGCAAACCCATCGCCAGAACCACCACGAAGAGCACCGAGGCTAAGCGGGGAACCAGCAATAGTTTCAAATGTTCAAGATAGCGGCGTACGCTCAGACCAAGACCAACCACTAAACTAAAGAGTATGATGCCCCAAAGCAATTGGGTCTCTCGGAATGCAAGAGCGATGAGCACGGGCATGAAAGTTCCGAAAGTCTTTATTCCGATAACATTCCGCAGAATCACCAGCAAAAAGGCACCCACTGGCACAAGGAGTAATACTCGGTACACGGCCTGAGTATGGATGGGCAGGCTGAACAGGGAGAATTCCAGCAGCAGCGGACTCCTAATCTTACCACTCTGGATGGCAGCCCGAACTGCCTCTTCCTGATTCAGACTCACCGACAGGGTTACCTGCAGCTTATCCCCGCCTTCTAACCTCACGAGCGGCTCTGCTCCTCGCCACCACGGCAAATAATCTTCAAGGACACCTGAGTCTCCCGAAACTGGATCGTAAGACCGCCATTGCTTTTCGTCATATACCTCCAGCCAGTAGAGGAGGAGAGCATTTCGATTTTCCTGTTCCAAACGTATACCCTGCACAACCCGTGCAGATATCCCAGCTTGCGCCAGGATTCGGACCGCAATCTTCACCTTGTTTGACACAGCCGTTTGCTCGCCGAGCAGTAAGGCTGTATTGTCGTCCGGCTGAGGCTTGTTGAGGCGTTTAATCAGCTCCTTCACCAACGTATCAACATCAGCGGATTGGGCACGTATCTCTGCAATCAGAGATTCGGCAGCTGTAATATGCGGACCCTCAAATCGAGGGCTTTCCACCTCCGGTGGCCTCATAATAGTCAGCGGTTCCTTAATACCAATTTGTCTGACCACAGCACGATAGTATAGAGTCTGCTGTCCCTTGGCCTTTCGGATTGACCATACCGCCCGGCGATTACTGCCCTCGGTAGCCGTAGAGATCCCATAGCCTTGAGAAATGAAATTTTCGTTCACTATGGCAAAGCGCCGCGTAGTGCGTGGGATGAAAAATGACACCTTAACAGGTGTATCGCGTGCAATAAAGGTAATACGACCCTCAACGTTCCATATATCAGAAATCGTGTGAGGTGCCAATGGAAAACCCAATACCAGGGCCTTATACAGAAAGAGGCCCAAGCCAGTACCGGCCAGGCTGAGTACCAATACATAGAGATGACGCCTGCTCATTTTTCCTGCAGCCCTTTACAATCTGGTTTAGTCGTATATTTGGCAGACGGGTCTACGATGAACTTGCCAGCCAAAAAGCTGCGGCCAATAAGCATTTGGTAAAGAAAATTGCTGCGCTCCGCAAGGTTTACCTCCACTTCCTTGTAAACGGTTCCTAAGCAAATTCCAAGGCTGACGGCAAACCGTGCCTGGGGTTTCGCACCATGACGTTTGATTTTTACCACGCGGCGAACCTCCCGCTCAATGGTTACCGTTTTGCCATACCGACTGGTCACGTTGAACCGTACCCACTGTTCGCCATTACGGTGGAAGGCCATTACATGAGAGGCGTTCAGTGATGAATTCTTCGCACCTGTATCCAGCTTCGCATGAATAACCAGATTGCCAGGATGGATGTGAACTTTCTCTAACCAGCCGACCACCTCTTTCTCCTGGGCATTTACCGGTGCTGTAAACACAAGAGCACAGGTTGCTATTGAGAGCAAGAAAAAGAGCCTTTTCATCACATACACTCAATGACCGGCATTACAGAATGATAAGAGGACATTTCTCAATGTTCAGGCCCTGTGCTTCCGTAAAAACATCCTCGTCGCGCCCTTATCTTTCCCCAGCCTTCTGTGAATCCTGAAGGAGACCTGTGATCGCCGCAATTTTGGTTGGCGGCGCAAGCATAATAAGAACATCATTAGCACGAAGCCTTGTTTCCCCATCTAGATCAGAAAGTATCTGTAAATCACGGCGTATTGCCAATAGGGTCACACCATGTTTCTTTCTCAACTCGATCTGAGCAAGAGATCTTCCAACAAGAGGTGATCCCTGATTGAGTCGGAAAATACTGATCTCAGCATCTGGAATGTGAGATTTTAAATCGGAAAAAGATGTTGATTCTTGAAACCGGCTTCGAAGTATTTCGTAACCATCTGCACATACTTCGGCGCTGAACTTGTCTATTTCGTCTCTGGGTATAAGATATCTTACCAAAACACGAGTAAAGATTTCAACGGATGTTTCGAACTCCTCCGGAATAACTTCACTGGCTCCTAGCTCATACAAAAGGGTGCATTTCTTGAAGAAAGCGGGTCCGGGCGATTTGATACATGAGCGGTTGAACAATCCATTTGGAACTGATGATTACTAAGAGTATAACAGCGATTCCCTTAGCCGAAAGAATGAGCAGGGATTGGGACAAATCCCCTTTCACACCGGCTATGAGAGGTGTGAACAACATCATGTGAACAATAATGACATCCTGAAATATCAGGATGGCAAGGGATGTTCGTCCCTGAGGCCCTGCCAGAACTCCGGTTAGTAGGTAACCAACGATCGCGGGAACTTGAAATCGGTGGCATACAAAGAGAACAGCAATGGAAAGCCCAAATATAATAACGATGTCTCTGAGCAGCGGTATTTCCATGGATCACGAAGCCACTTATTCCATACCAAATTCGTTCTCAACCATCCCGACTCAGATTACTATTCTCATAGCGCCTTTGTCGATGCCCGTGCTCCTATTCGCCTCCTTGAAATCCTGATTTTCCGACCAGGGAGTCTCGTGAATCTATGATTCCAGATTCGCTCAGTGCTTACCGTAATATCGCTATTGGCAAATCCCAACACCTCGATCCATCAACATGAATCTATTCCATCTCTCCCTTCTCCTCTATGGCAGGGGTCACTGGCACTTCCCCTTCCTTTTCCTCCTCCGCTACCTTCTCCTTGAGCTCCTTGTTCTCCCGCTGTAACCTCTTCACCTTTCTCCGCAGATCGATTCTGTCGTAAATACCCACAATCATCCCGATAACAATCCCAATAACAATGGAGAGGTAAGCCAAGCCGTAGAGGGGAAAGGCCCCTGTCTCGAAGTTGAGATAGTAGTAGAGCTGTATGAGTTGGCTGTTTTTTACCCCAAAGGTTATGAAGAATAAAAGGACAACAACGAGAATGATACTCTTTACATAGCTTCCCATCTTCTGCCTCCTTTGTTCTTGTTGGCATAGAGCGGCGGAGAGCGCTGCTCTGCGCACCAACAGTGAAAAGGAGAAGAGAGCACACCTGCTCCCCTCTCCCGTGTATGGCGGATACTGGTTATCCTGGCCGCTAGCCCTGCTGTCTCTTGCTCGGAGTCTTTTTCTCCTCCAACCAGCGCTTCAGGTACTCGGCAGCTGCATCCCTACCGCCCAGGCCAAAGGCCAGCGCGAGGGCCAGGGCAACCGCCCCAAAGGTGATTATGAAGGCAGCACCGACAATCTCCTCACCAACCCCGAGCTGGTCGAGGGCAATGGCTACCGAGAAGAGCACTATAGCATAGAGGGCGAGCTTTCCCATGCCATCAGCAGCCTTCAGCCCGGCATTGGAGGCAGCGGTTCTGACAACCGTGGCAAGCAGGGTCCCAACGAGAAACCCCAGGATCAGTACAATGATTGCTGCCACCACATTGGGGATGTACAGGAAGATGCTATTGAGCAGATCCGAGACGATGGGCAGGCCCAGGGCATCCAGGGACGCGATGATCACCAGGATCATGATGAACCAGTAGACCAAAATCCCGAGGAGCTCGGAGGGGGTTTTGGTGATATCCCCCTTCTTGAGGAACTCATTCACCCCTCCCTTCTCGGTTGCCTTGTCAAAGCGGACGAGCTTGAGCAGCTTCACAACGGCAAGTTTGACCAACCGGGCAATGATCCATCCTATGACAAAGATGATGATCGCTCCGATCAGTGCAGGGAGGAATGCCGTGATCTTGGTGGCAAAGGCATTCCATGCACCGGTAACAACGGTTGTAACTTCCATAGTCTACCTCCTTTTTTTATGGTTCCTGTGGGGTTTGTCCCTGTGCTTTGTTTTGCAATCGGCCTGGGGAGGGCCGAGAATGAGTTACTGAGCCTTTTTCCCCTTTGATCCTGATCTCGATCTGTTTTTTCTTGGCCTCCTCTACCTTTGGAAGGGTTATCTTGAGGACACCCTTGTCAAAGGTGGCATCAACCTTTTCGCTCTTCACCTTAGAGGGGAGCCTGAAGAACCGCTGTTTCTCATCTGATCCTCTCAAGAGGATCCTTATTGCTTCCCCAGGTCGTATTTTGTCCCCTGGCGGTCCATGGATTACTCTTCTTTGTTAAATGCGTGGGTCTTCATTCCGCGGGGAAAAATAGACACATCATAGTAAAGCCCGTCATCATTAATGTCATATCCCCATTCGCCGACTGATCGTAAACCCTTGTGTATGCACTGAGAACAGTTCCATGACCGCCAGACACACTTCACGGCGTAATCAAGGCAATCATTGTAATAGGGGCAATAGATATTTCTCTGCCCTGGCTTTTGTCTTGGGTTGGCTTGTGGCTCCATGGTTTATCCCCGGAAGCTCATGCTCCTGTCCTTTGATTAAGGCTTCCCCTGATTAGCGAGTCCAGACAGGCCCTGAGGACTTAAGCTCTTTTTCTGTCTAATCCCAGCTGAACCCTGATCCCCTTCACCCTCTGTGAGAGAGCACTATCTACGAGAACCAAGCCTACTCTGGTTCAGAGAGAGACAATCAGATCTCCACAAACAGGAATCTTCATTACAAGAATCTACCCGCTGTGTACCGTAGCACTCAATGTTATGCTCTGCTCGTTGTATAGCGCGGACTACATCGAGTTTTCTCATACCACGGGTATTAATACCCATGCCTTTGGCCGTAGTTTTGATCTGGTTAAAGTTCATGGTATTCTCTCCAGAACATTTGATGTTGATTGATCAGGATATTTATCAAGGTTGCCATACTAACTCCATGTTGTTGCTGGACCCTGCGGACCCTCTTGCCAGAGCAACATTAAATCGTCACTTTGGTGTCTGCTTATAGCAACGAATGTGCCAAGCAAATAACCTATTGATATCGCTTACTTTTATAGTAGTTATGGGAAGGCAACTGGAATTCCTGGTTCTGAGGATGGGTGTATCATAGCGATTTGGAAGTACGAGAGCTCATCAGAGATAATTTAACCTATTGAAATAACAAGGTAAGTCACTGACGAGAACCTACAGTTCCGCTTTCCTTAAAATCGGAACTTCGAATTCTGCTTGTTGATTTCTTTGAGAGAAATAGAGGGGCGCGCATGCCGGAGCCCCTACCAGTGTGATGAGACTCTGTGGGAATGAAATTCCCGGTCGGTTTTCCGCATCGGAGGGTAGAAAAAAGTTGTTTAACTCAGGATGGGTATATGATATGGATATTCACCGAAAGAAAAGGAGATCAGAGATCAGTGAAATACGTTTTGGTTGTTTCAAAAGAACATGAGGTCTTCCTGGCACTTCGCAGATCCTTTGGCCAGGAGTATAGACTTGAAAACGCGGTAACTCGAGATATCGCCCTGGAAATGCTTCGTAAGAAACGTTCCGACTTCGTCTTTATTGATCTTGAGATGCTCAGAGAAGCCGTACCTGGTAATGGATATCGAACTGCCCTTGAGCAATTCTGGCGCTTGTACCCCACCATCGAAATTATCGTTATGACCCCTCAAGAGATGATTAGGGAAGCCGTAATGGCCGTGAAGGCAGGCGCCAGTGACTACCTCACCTATCCCATAAATCCGGACGAGGTCAAACACCTAACCGAAAGTGTTCACGAATCCTTAATTTCCCAATACGAACTCGACTATCTGCGTGATCAGTTCTGGCAAAGCGACTCATTGGAATTTGTTCAAACGAACAGCACCGTGATGAAAAAAGCCTATGAAAAGATACGCTCCGTTGCACCAACCAAAAGCACTGTGCTGCTTATTGGTGAAACAGGAACGGGGAAAGGTGAGTTGGCCAAGCTCATTCATAGGCACAGCAACCGGCGCGATGCCCAGTTTATCAGTGTCCACTGTGGTGCAATTCCAGACACCCTTTTGGAGAGCGAACTATTCGGTCACGAGAAGGGCTCCTTCACTGGCGCTGTCCGCAGAAGGCTGGGCAAGTTTGAGGTGGCCAAAGGAGGGACGATCTTCCTTGATGAGATTGGAACCATAACTCACTCCGCCCAGATCAAGCTGCTACAGATCCTCCAGGATCAAACCTTTCAACGTGTTGGCGGCGAAGAAACCCTCGAAGCCAATGTGAGAGTCATTGTTGCCACAAACACAGATCTCAAGGGAATGTGTGAAGATGGTCAGTTCAGAAAAGACCTCTACTACCGACTAAATGTATTTCCCATTGAAGTCCCTCCTTTGCGGGAACGACTGGAAGATATCCCTCATCTTGTTGAAGTGTTTTTGAAAAAGATGAACCGGTTCAGCA
>Ga0209636_10008570_pt1 | contig 10414 bp, 9 predicted proteins | sample DeeMarSWOR152_54_FD_187464 | JGI IMG/M metagenome (GOLD analysis project Ga0209636, IMG submission 187464) | Marine sediment microbial communities from White Oak River estuary, North Carolina - WOR-1-52-54 (SPAdes) (version 2) | ecosystem: Environmental > Aquatic > Marine > Intertidal zone >... | reverse complement strand
GAAAAGCCTAGAAGACTAAGCCTAATCCACCATGATAAATCAAGTAGCAGGGCAACGGCAACGCCCACAAAAATGAAGAAAAACCACAGAGCCCAACAGAAAAGGGAAAGCGCAGCAGTTCTTCTCAAATCATAAATTGGGTCTCGCCTCAAAACCAACACGCTTACAACATAGTCAAACACCAGATCTGTCATGAAAAGGGAAAAGCCTAAAAATAATCCGTTAACCAGTCCGTCAAATGAAGGGAAAAGAACAGTTGTGGAAAGTGTCCCTCCGCTTATGCAGGATATTGCAAGAAGTAAAAGCACTTTTCTGTATGATGGAAGCTTGAACAATGACGAATAATGTTTAACTGCCTTGTCCATAGAATGGTTCAGCGAATTCTCAGCAGTCACACGCACCCTCTCAGGAATTTCTATCAGAGAACAACCACCATATTAAAGTGTCGTGAAAAAGCATCGACATTGCTGACAGGTTAAAACACTCTTAACGTAACTACTCCACTAAGCAACCTAACGTTTTTAACATAAACACCGAAAACTAGAAAGACACAAAATACGGCAGAAAACCCTTCATATGCATCCTCCGACACTGCATAGAAGGGCAATTGTTTTATCCTCAAAACTCTAATCTAGAATCTTGCGAATCGTATGCCAGAACAAAGTATACCACCAACAATATTTCACATGCTCGAGAAAAACGTAGGTAGAGAAATACGGGTGATACTGGATCCCTCCTATGGCTTTGAAGGAATACTGTCAGCTGTGACCCGCGAACCCCCTGGCATATGGCTATCAGATGCAGATGCCGTCATACTCCGCGCGACCATTGCCCAGCCTATACCGCAAATTGCAAGAAGAGAAGAAAGAAGCGAAATATTCCTACACCTTAACTCTGTTCAGAGAATAGAAGTCTTACATGCGGCTTCTCGTCGTTAAGCATCGGTTTCAGAAGAACACGTGGGCTAAAGCACATACAACTATCAATGCAGCTGCTGAGACCACAAGCAATTCTGGTCTAACCTTGATACCTTCTGTTTCTTCCTCGAAAAATCTAAGTAAACCTGCACTTGCAGCAGGCATGGGTGATGATTTATCTTTCCTCTTTTTCTTGCTCACAACAGGGCCTCTCCCTTAATCTAACAATTAATTCGTACTGATTTCTCCATTATTAATGTTACGTCACGCCAAAAGAGTTTTTATTTCTAAATATAGGATAGAGTGATACAAGAAGGTGTTTGTAAAATGTCAACCGTTCGAGACGAATATGACCGCGTATTTAACCTACTCCAGCAACATCACAAATGGTTTAAAGAATGTATTCCGCTAATAGCAAGCGAAAACATTCCAAGCCCAGCCGTCCGTGAGGCCCTCACAACGGACTTTGGAAACCGTTATGCGGAAGGATGGCCTGGAGAACGGGTCTACGCAGGCTGCCGCTTCATAGACCAAGTAGAGTTTAAATGCATTGAACTGATGAAGAAGCTTTTCAACGCAGAATTTGTGGATGTCAGACCCATTTCGGGTGTTGTAGCAAATCTTGTTGTTTACACAGCTTTCACAGAACCAGGCGACACTATGATGGCTTTGTCAATTCCGGCTGGCGGACACATAACTATGGGAAAAAAGAAGCTGGGAGGCACAGCAGGCGCTGTTCACGGCTTAATCGTTGAATATTTACCTTTAGATTATAAGGAATTAACGATTGATGTGGAAAGGGCGAAAAGTAGAATTGAAAAACTTGTAGCAGAAGGTAGGGCGCCTAAACTTGTCATGTTTGGCGCAAGCGTTTTCCCATTTCCACATCCAGTCAAAGACTTAGCTGACACCATTCGTTCGGCGGGTGGAACCGTAGGATACGACGCTGCCCATGTGGCTGGACTAATTGGCGGGGGACAGTTCCAAGACCCGCTTAGAGAAGGAGCTGACGTTGTCAGCTTGAGTACGCACAAAACATTCTTTGGACCTCAACATGGCGGCGTATTGTCATGGCAGAAGTATGCAGAGAACATAAAAAGTGCTGCTTTCCCCGGAATGTTAAGTAACCATCATTTACACGCGGTTGCAGGCGTCACAATCGCTTGTGCGGAATTGCTTGAGTTTGGAAAGGAATATTCAAGTCAGATAGTGAAAAACGCGAAGGCTTTGGGTCAGGCGTTATATGAGAAAGGATTCAACGTTTTGGCAGAGCATAAGGGCTTCACAAAATCCCATGTCATCCTAATAGACATTACAGAACATGGCGACGGAGGCACGATCGAAGAAACTCTGGAAAAGGCAGACGTAATCATAAACAGAAACTTGCTTCCCTGGGACATCAAAGAGGGCAGACATTTCATGCATCCAGGCGGCATAAGACTCGGTGTTTCAGAGGTCACGAGGCTTGGAATGAAAGAGTCACAAATGGAAGAGATAGCAGAGTTCATAAAGCGCGTAATAATAGACAAAGAATCACCGGAAAAGGTGAGGACAGATGTGGCAGAGTTAAGAAAGGATTACCAAAAAGTGCATTATTGCTTCGAGAGTGCAACTGAAGCCTACAAATACGTGAAAATCCGCTAAACCTTCTTTCACCATTTTTGCAGTTCTAAGAAATAGAGAAAATGATGAAAGAGTCTCGGCTAAAATCTAGAAGAGAATAATTGAAAGAGGGAGACATGTTGCATATACATGAATTTCAGAACATGATGCGACGCATATATTTCCATAGAGATTCTAAACGTGGTATCGAAGGAACGTTTGACTGGCTTGTGGATGAAGTGAAAGAGCTGGAGGAGACATTGAAAACAGATGATAAGAAAGCTTTGGAAAATGAGTTTGCAGATGTCATTGCATGGTTGGCTTCGCTTGCAAACGTCACCAACGTAGACCTTGAAAAAGCAACACTAAGTAAGTATGACGGTAAGTGTCCAAAATGTGGACATTCACCCTGCAAATGCATCTCTTAAGATAAAACTCGAATTACACCATTCTAAATCTCTTAGCGCGCTTACTTTTCTATGGCTTTCCTTATTCTGCGCAGTTCTGTTAGAATTTGCTGGTTTAGATCCTTCGAAGACTCAACTTCAGCTTCTATTGCCTCTGGCTTCATTCCTCTCACGAAGTTGATTATTATGTCTTTTATTTCTTCAAAGTTCTTAACCCCAAAAACTACTGCTTCTGCGATTTTAGCACCGCTACTGCTTGTTCCAGAGAACCCGGCAGTTTGAATTGAAAGCTTGCCCAAACCAAAACGCCTAGAAATCGGACCTTGATAAATATTGATGTTAGTTATGCGATTGTAAGGCACGAAACTCTTAGTCTTCCACCACACACCCTTCGTAACCGTAATCTTATCATCCTCTAGCGTGTAGGTTATTGAAGAACAAAACCTAGGAATCCAGTATAAAGTAACCCCAGCAGCAACGAGAATTGGAACAAAACACAACAAAGCAACTGCGACTCCAATCCACATCTCAAATGAAAAACCGACAAAGACGACAACCGGAACCATCCACCAAAGAAAACCGCCAACTATTACAATAGCAAAATAAACAAGATAAAGCATCTTTAACTCGGAATCAGCCCCAAACTCCTTTACAACAGGCATGACAACATCAACTCGACACGAAACAAAAGTCTATACAAGCTTAAAAACATTCAATCACATTACCTGAAGCCATCATCATCAAAACTGTATATAAGGAGGATTGCCTTTTTATCAGAATACCAGTTTAGGCTCCTCAACTCACTCCGAACCTTCTTCCTTCTAACCACTAATTGTTAACGGTTCCTCAGACATAGTATGACAGACGAAAGTTCACGAAGCTTAGCACTTCGCGCACGCATGAAAAAATCCGCAGGGCTTCATCATTGTAATCTTTTTTGTCCCAGGCCAGTGAGCACCCATATGGATGGTCTGCTTCCTTTCCTTTGGATTATCTCCCTTGCTTCCAAAAGTTTCAGATGGTGCATAACAACCCTGTAGTGCAACTCTGTTCGTTTTGCGATGATTTTAGCGTCAGCGGATCCTTTCTCTAAAGCACCCAGTATGCGGGTTCTAGCCCTTAAACCAGGTTTTACGTTTCGAAAGTCAAGCAAGTAAGCATTAGGGTGAAAAACTTCCTTAGCCATATGTCCCCAATAATCATTGTATATTTATGCATAGAAAAGGTTTCACCCTTTAGACGAAGTCTACTAGACTGATTTGCTTTGGTTTCTTACCCTCAAACAAAGCATTTATCTCTTCTCTTATGAGCAGAATTCTTTGGGCATAATACTGCGGCAACCCATATTTCTCCACCAAGTGCTGCGCGGCGTCCAAATATTTTTCTATTCCGCCTCGATAGACGGTTAAGGTTAGTGATCCACCGCATGATGAGCATTTCCCGTGAAGCGGCAAACGGCGGAAGCGTCTATTGCACGATTTGCATCTGAAGCCTTGTGTTGAGAATGCTCGCAGGTTTCCAGCAATATCTCGAATGAAGTGGGTTGTTAGAACCTTCAGGGCTACCTTTTTGGCGTCGACAGCCTCAATCTTCTCGGCCAACTCAAGCTGACTGTTCATCTTTTCAATCATCGTTTTCAACTTTTTGTATGTACTTTTAGTATTCCCAAGATTGATATTTGAGACAGGTGTAGTGTAATTGAAGCCTTCAAATTGTGCCTCGGTTCCGAGCCTATTTTCGATAAGGTCTATGAGTTGGCTGAGATGTTTGGCTTCTGCGTTTTCCCAAGTCTTTTCATAAAACTCAACAGGATAAGTACAAGCAACATCAACGTCGTGGGCTTGCCTCTGCACTTCTTGGGTATTAACAACAGGAATCAAAAGCAGCGGTGCGTCCATTATCCCCCCTATTTGTGCAGGCAGGTATTCACGAGAAAAGTCAAGCAATGTCTCTAACGCAAGCATTAACGCGTCTTCGTCTCCGTCACAGTCCCTGCGTTTGGCCGAATGCCAAACTGGATGTGCGTAACAAACGTTCAGAGGTGTAAAACCAATAATGCGCCCCAAAATACCCACCGAAGTATGAGGAGCCAGACCGACAACCAAATGCCCTACAAGCTCTTCCACACGCTTAACCTTATAGTAGGACGAAAGACCATAAACCTTCGTCAAAAGTTCATCAACGAAGTTCGCAACCCGTACAAAATAATCGGCGCATTCTTTTGGAATAACAACATCCTGAATCTTCAGTTCGCACATCTGATTCGGCCTTGTTAAAGGTGAACCATAAATATCGTGGGAATAGCCAAGGCGCTTAAGCTTCTCAATAGAAACGCCAACTTCGGAAGGCATAAAATGGGTTAACGGAGCATTGGTGGCATCAAAACGGATTGTTCCATCCTTGTAAACCGATAAATCATATTTGGCACGGAGAACACCTTTCTCAATGATTTCAGGAGTCTTCGTCTCATTTATTAAGCCTTTAACGCCCTTCAAAACCTTCGGAACTGAAACGCTTAGACGGCTACATGCGCCTTCAAGTAGTTCTCTAAAGTTTACAACCTGTTTTCCATAGGATTTGGCAGATATCTTACAGACTGGGCACATATCTCCCTTCAATTTCTTGCCGCATCTGGGACAAATATTCTCGAGAACTGTTTCAGAACCACACGCTGGACATTTTATCCGAAAAGTGTAGGTTTTGCAAACTAAACACTCGCGCTTGACAACTTCCACGAAGACTGGTTGCCGTTTTGCTGCCTCAACGATGTTCCTTTGAGAACCGCCAGCTAAACCAACCGGGAAAAGAACGTGCACGAGAGGTTTCATTTGACGCCTTCTCGCCTTTTCAGGGCGTCCCATCCTGGCACCAACAAGTGTCGGAGCTTTTTTTCTGATCAGTACGCCAGAAAGCAGTCTAATTGCTTCTAAAACAGATCCAGCAGAAGAGAACTCCACACTCGAAGCTTTATAGCCAAGACAGAAAGCAAACGCGTGTGCGTCATCATCCTCAACAATAATTTTGCTATCCAGAATCTTATGCGGTAGACAAATTGTTTCTAAGCCTTTTTTGACGTCTGCCTCTATCTCTCCAACAATTTTGCGAACAAACCCGCCCTCCCGCCGTATCTCGGAATTAAGGAGCCATTTCCTCAACATTCTTAGTTTTTCCACTGAAACAAGACTCGACCAGAAAAACGTGAAAGATGGGTGTAGCGGCACACGCAAGGTTAACGATAAGGTTATTGCTTCTTCAATGTTGGGCCTATCAACAAATGAGTCTTCTGAAAAAGTTCTTAACCTTTCCAATGGAATCTTGACAGCTTCTGCTGCCTCTTCAAAACTTCCATTAAACTTTTCCATTATAGCCTTCCGTAAATCCTTAGCCCACCATTCCTCAACATACCCGGAAGGAGCAAGGAGCTTGCTATTGTACAAAAAATCACCAAAACTGATCAATATGTCACCCAGAAACAGAATCTTATCAATCCTGTTCTTTATATCACCGAAATTTTTGACTGAAACTCGAACAACTGAACCGTCCTTCAACCTAACGATAGGAGGCTCTATCGCATCAACTGGAACGGCAATGCCGCCCTTTCCTGGAAGCTCTAAACGCATCTGGGTGCCTGCAGCTACAAATCCTCGAAGCGCAAGCATGGTTGCTGGGTGAGTGCCTACAGCAGCCAAGCCTGTGTTTCTCGCCCTGCCATACCTGAGACGAAAACCCCCGCGCCTCGATGGAAAGGAAAAGATTGGACGCCCAGCGATAACATCATCCATAAATCCCGCGGGTTTTTTTTCAGATGCCTGATGAATTTCTTTAAGCCAATCCCAACCTTGAATCCCTAGTTTTTCTATGATAGTAAAAACTTTTGAAGAACGCCCCACGACGCCGTCGTTTACAACACGTAGGGCTCCACCCCTCACACGATTTGTCTCTATACGTGGAAGATTCCGATAAGAAGAAACTTCAACGGGATTGGATTCCGTGCCCGTTACTTCCACAGGTAGCCACTGAAGCGCCCTAGTTAATTCTTCGTCCGAAACATGGTATTGAAAGCGGCTTACAGAGCGTTCATAAAGTCTAATCTCCTCAATGAAACGTGCAATTTCCTGTTCTGTAGCCTTGTAATGGTCAAGCCCAAGCAGTCTACGCACAAAATCCCCAATGACCAGCGTTAAGGCTTGATCCGTTCCGCCGGCGGAACGTATTGGACCGGCAAAATAGATTGCAAGGTATTTTGTTCGGTCATGGTTAGTTTTGATTTTCACCTTTGCTACTCCTTGCAAAGGCGCGGCAGTGAGTCCTTCTGTCAGAATGGCAAGTGCTGTTCGCACAGCTTTTTCAGCTGCAGCCTCAGGCTCCATGTGCCCAAACTTTCCATAAACAATTTCCTCGGCAACCTTGAAGGTTAATTCTTCTCTTGGAAGTTTACTGCTTAATTTTCTAATGCTTTCAGCAACTCCTTTTGGCCCAACAAGCCCTTCCACAAGATCAGCTAGATCCTTAGCGACGTCACACTCAGGCTTAAGTGCTGGGTCAAGTCCCTTTTCCCTAGCTTTTCTGCTTGTAGTATACAATTGTTCGAGTTTGCCCTCTAAATTCGCTACGTACTGTTGATATACTTCACTCATCTGAGCGTTCAAGTTGTATCTCCGTAACCTCTTGTATCTGTCAATAGTCTATTTTGGTTTTCTGACACAAACAAATCAAAAACTTTTGCTGCTGGAACTCATTTTTCCGTGTGTACCCTGCATAAAAACAGTGTAGACCATTTTTCTTTAGGTCGACCAGTTGTTTTCTGATACGTTTCTTTCGCTATTTCACTTCTCTTTGTAACACATTCTTTGCAACGCACATGCCTTAAATCAGAGGGACCATCGCACACGCCGCAATTAAGTATCAGAACTTCACCTAAACCTCTTAATATGGTCCATGCATATTCATGTTCGTCATACCGCGGTTCGAAATTTGGCCAAACATCATAAATGGCTTCATTCGCTAAAACTTTCTTCAACGCATTGAAGTAGTTTTCAAAGGCTGTCAAAATGTTACGCCCTAAAACTTCTTATACCTTTGATGATTTCAGAAACCCTGCTCTTAACCGCGGTGTTTTCCACAATGTTGCCTGTTACAATTATGTCTGCTCCTGCAGAGGCTGCGATCAATGCTTGCCTCCTAGACTTGATGCCTCCACCAATGACTAAAGGAATATCTATGTAATGTTTAACTGCGCGAATCATTTCAGAAGGAACAGGCTTTTTGGCACCAGAACCCGCCTCCAAGTACACGAAATGCATACCCAGATATTGACCTGCTAGGGCGTGGGCAGCAGCGAGTTCAGGTTTGTTGTAAGGGACGGGAATTGCCTTACCTACGACACCTGCAGTGCCACCTTCACCAACAATAATGTATCCTAGAGGAATAGGCTCTAAACGATACTTTTTCACGACAGGGGCCCCTAAAACCTGCGCACCCATCAGAAAGTAGGGATCGACGGAATTTAGGAGGGACATAAACCATATGGCGTCAGCATGGCGGCTTATACCTGTAACGTTGTTCGGGAAGAGAATTAGTGGAATATTCACTGTACGCTTGACAGCTTTAATCACACTATCAAGATGACTTGCTGAGGCAAATGTTGAGCCACCCACCATTATGGCGGAGGTCCCACTTGATTTTGCTTTTCTAGCAATTCTAGAGGCTTGCGGGGGTGTTACCTTTTCAGGGTCTATAAGAGTTATGTGAATAGCTCCTTCAGACTCGATTTTTTCAAGCAGATATTTTTCGACAGACCCTACCATAAGCGCCAACCTAGCTAGTTTCTTTAATTTCCGGCGTGGATGACCGCCTGTAACTTCCATAAACTTTGTCGGTGAACATGCAGTAAACGTCTATTTCACGTTGCACAGGCTTGATCTGGAACTCTTCTCGCGTATCACAGCTGCTGCAGCTCACAACAGCCCGACCTTCATCTCGAAAAATTTCTACTCTGACTGTTTCCCTTCCGCATTTAGGACAAGAGAAGAATTTTGGTAATCGTTTCTTGGGGATACGAACTACTTTTCTCTTTCTTCGCCCCATTCTCGCATCCTTCTATACCCTTAAAAATCATACCTTCTGACTATTTATATTTGTCCTTGATTAATTACCTAATATCATAAGCAATGGAGATAAACCCATTTGAAATTGACATCATCAGCTTTAGACCTAGACTGGTCGGAAATGGAGACAAAAATAACGTGTTTCATAAAAGACTATGTGGAAAAATCCGGAGCAGAAGGCATAGTTTTAGGGTTATCAGGCGGGGTTGATAGCTGCACTACAGCAGCGTTCTCTGCCTTAGCTATAGATGGAAATAGAGTTCTTGGGCTTTTACTACCAGAACAAGAAACATACAACACTCAGGATGTTGAGCATGCAAAACTTGTTGCTCAAAAATTTGGGCTCAAAACCCAAATGATCGACATCACACCTACTTTAGACCGGTTTTACAACACAATACCAGTTTTTCAAAGATCCGACAACCTTTGCAAAGGCAACATAAAAGCACGAACGCGAATGATCTACATTTACTATTACGCTAATAGGCTTAACCTGCTTGTTTGCGGAAGCTCAGACAAGTCGGAAGTCATGATGGGTTACTTTACAAAATGGGGAGATGTTGCAGCAGACATATCACCAGTCATGGACTTGTTTAAGTCACAGGTTCGAAAACTTGCACACCACCTAGGTCTTCCAGCAGAAATAGCAAGAAAGCCTGCTTCGCCAATGCTGTGGCCTGGACAACTTGCGGAAGAAGAATTAGGCATAAAATATGAAACTCTTGACCTCGTCCTGTACGGGTTAGAACATTTCATGGAGCCGGAAGAGATAGCGAAGCAATTAGCCTTAAAGAAGGAATTAGTAGACAAAGTAAAGCGCCGATGGCTCTACTCAGAACACAAAAGAGGAATGCCATTAACAACGAAGATCGAGTATCGGACTGTAGGGGCGGATTTTAGGCTTCCACGCACAGTTTATTAAATAATTCAGGAAGACAAGTCCATGAAAGAGAAAATAAAAGTAGCTCTTGCGCAAGTAAGCTGCAAAAGAGGAGATAAAAAAGTAAACATAAGAAAAATTGAAGACAACGTGGTAAGAGCAAGAAAACAAGGCGCGGAACTCGTGATTTTTCCAGAACTTTCAATAACAGGTTATGTACTCAGGGACCGAATTTATGAACTGGCAGAAACAATACCGGGACATTCAACGAATATTTTGGAAAAGTTAGCAGGAAAAACGGGAACACATATCATATTTGGTCTGCCAGAGCTCAGCGACAAAACGCAAGCAACAATCTACAACGCGGCAGTTCTTGTAGGCCCAGACGGCTTTATTGGAAAATATCGGAAAATGTACCTTCCAACTCACAGCGTTTTCGAGGAGAAAAGATATTTCCGTCCGGGATATCAGCCAGCAGTTTTTGAAACTGACCTCGGGAAA
>Ga0209636_10008569_pt1 | contig 10415 bp, 5 predicted proteins | sample DeeMarSWOR152_54_FD_187464 | JGI IMG/M metagenome (GOLD analysis project Ga0209636, IMG submission 187464) | Marine sediment microbial communities from White Oak River estuary, North Carolina - WOR-1-52-54 (SPAdes) (version 2) | ecosystem: Environmental > Aquatic > Marine > Intertidal zone >... | reverse complement strand
CCCGTAAGCACTCCGGCAACACAGCATGCGCAGGCTCCGCTGCCGCAAGCCATCGTTATTCCACTGCCTCGCTCCCACGTTCGCATAGTAAACTCCGTGGGCCCATTAACCTGGACAAAATGTACATTGATTCGATTTGGGAAGATGCTGTGGCTTTCAATTATAGGCCCGAACTTTTCTATCTGAACCGCTGAAAGGTCATTGCAGAAAAAGACGGCGTGTGGATTGCCCATAGACACGCATGTCATTACAAACGCCCGACTTTGAAACATCATTGGCTGTTCGATAACTTCTTTGGTGGGTAAAACGACCGGAATATCTCTGGCTGACAGCAGGGGCTGTCCCATATCGACGCACACCTTTTGCACTTTATCCTGATCGTCAGTATCTAATCCCACCGTAAGGACCCCACTGCCGGTTTCAATATTCAACGAAGCAGGAAAGGGCGGCTGACCCGGCACCGAAATCTCACCGCCGGCATCGGCCAGTTTGTGCTCGTAGGCATATTTTGCCACGCAGCGGATACCATTTCCGCACATTTCGGCTTCCGAGCCGTCTGCATTGAAGATGCGCATCCTCACATCGGCTGTTTGCGACTGGTCTATGAGAATCAAGCCGTCAGAACCAATACCACGGTGCCGGTCGCTTATGATTTGGGCCAGCTCAGCCGGATTCTCAACTTTTTCCTTGAAGCAATTGACATAAACATAGTCATTGCCAAGGCCGTGCATTTTTGTAAATCTCATTTTACTTTTCCTTGTAAGAAAACGGTTTCAGTATACTCGTGTCGCTGGCGCAAAACAATCTTGTTTGTCGAATTTTTAAAAAAAGGCATGATATCAATAAGAGCCCCGTTAGGTAACCAAACGGCGTTTGAGCGCTAAACTGACGTTCAAATTGCAAATTCCTTTTTTCGGGTGTTTAGTTGGGCCTTTAGACGTTGGACAATGGATGAGTGCATCTGCGAAACGCGCGACTCAGAGAGATCCAGCGTTGTGCCGATTTCCTTCATAGTCATCTCTTCGTAGTAATACAAGACAACAATCAGCCTTTCGGCCCGCGTCAGCCCCTTGGTAAGCAAATTTTTCAGGTCTCGCTTTTGGGCCTCGATCGGGGGTGCATCGCTTTTTTTGTCTTTGATTACGTCTATTTCACGAATATCCTTTTCGCCGTCTCCATCGCCATATTGTGTGTTCAATGACACCACGTTTACCGCACCGGCATCTCGCCGAAGCCTGTTAAACTCTTCCATATTCATATTCAGCTTTTCAGCGGTTTCTTTTACTGTGGGCTTGCGGCCCAGAGATGCCTCGAGCGACTGCGTGGCCTTGGCAAGTTGGTGTGCACGAGTTCGGACTAATCGCGGCACCCAATCCATACTCCGCAACTCATCAAGTATAGAACCTTTTATACGAGGCAGACAATATGTCTCAAACTTTACACCTCTTTCAGGATCATAGGCTTCGATAGCATCCATCAAGCCAAAAGTACCGGCACTGATGAGGTCGTCCAGTTCGACTTTACTGGGCAATTTGCTGTGCACCCGCTCGGCGGCATATTTTACCAGGTGCCTGTAATGCTCCATGAGTCGATTCCGGAAGCTGTCACCACGAGTTTTGTGGAACTGTTCCCATATTTGGTCGATACTGAGTTGCTGGCTACTTCTCATTGGATTCGTCCGTGAAATGTTCCCTGCTTTGCAGGAATCTAAATTCTAATCGCTTTTGTAGAGCCAACTATTACGTCCCATAAACACTACCATCTCTGCATACCTCCCGGCTCTATCGACAAATACATCTAATAAACTCTTTATCGTCCTTCCAGCCGATAACTTAAGAAGAACAAGTCAACAAGTTTCTTAAAAAATCCCTAATCGTTCCATTCGCTAAAGCCGTACTCAAAAATCGCGGTCATTCCTTGTTTCTGCCTCAGCAATTCTGCAGCCACTCTTTGGTTGAGTGTATTTTCCAACAGCTTATTTAATTGCAGCTCGATATATTCATCTCGGTTTTTATCAAGAAGCTCTTTTGCATATTCATCGACCGCCGGTTCAACCTCGAAGCTGCCGCCGATGCCGAACTTGACGTTTTCAGTGTCTCGCAGCACAAGCCGCCGGTTTGTGATATGCTCGTCGATCGCACTGTTTAGGAGGGCGGAAAACTCGTCGGCCGCCAGGTCTTCAGGTACAAACCCAAGACTGCCGACATTACTTATGTTTCGAGCAAGGATTTTGTGGCGAGTCCGTGTGAACTCGATTATCTTAACAAGCAGCTCGGTGATATTATCTGTTACCAGTGACGCTATTTTCATAATCACTCCTTATCTTAAAAAGCTCACCATCCTTGAAAGAAACAGCAGCTCGGCACGTATATCACCTGTTGGCCTTATCATAAGTAGCTCCCCGGCATACATTTATCAGGAAAGTATAAGAGCGGGAAAAAGCGGGCAAGATAGCTTTCGATTGGTAAAACTGTAGTTCTCATCCTTGATCCTTCCATGCCCTCCCTGATTTCTTACAGCATCCTATCTGTCTTACAATCGCAGCAAACGCAAAGAGCCAAAACTGTTTCTACTTTTGCCTCTTTCTGTTTTAGTTATTTTCAGATTGCGAAGAGGCGTCCACCCCTATACCTGCAGCCTCTTCTTTACTTAATATCTGTCTTATTTCCGAGAGAGTTTTCGTTTCCCTAAGCTCAATGATTTTCGACAGTCTTTCAAATACAGACTCATCGTAGAGTCGATGTCCACCCTCTGTCCATTGCGCCTCGTGGATAAGTCCCATTATCGTATAGTTATGAATGGTCTGCCGGGAAAAGGGGGTATAGCGAACCAACTCACCAATTCGATAGAGCTTGACAGGTATTTGTAACATAAGGGCCTTAACTTTTGTCTGCATCATAAAATCCCTGTCTATGGTGAAATCGTCAAAAACCCAAAAATTAAGCAAAAACGGCTCACATCAAAAAGCCAAAGTAATTTTACATTTTGCAAAATGTAAAGTACCTTTTATCGGATGTCAACTTTTTTTTTATTTTTTTTGAAAAAATTTTTGGGTAATTTTTCCCCCTCCGCAGGGTTCCAACAACCACCCCTGGCTGGAGCAGTTATGCAGGACTCGCTGGTTATCTACTTTAAGTTTTCCCACATATTTTGATAAGTGCCGTTGACAAAATGTTTGACACAACAGCTTAGGTTCATTATTGGCCATTAGCCGGTGTTTTTCCCAAACACCACTACTAAAATATCCGATAGAGTGATAAGTGAATCCGTGGTATCACCGGAAATTGTATGGACAGGACAAAGTTGAATAGCTTTTGAACTATGCCCCGATGCGATATGAGTACTGAGAGTACCGCTAACAAGGCTGATGGCAATATTCCTCTGGTCGAGCAGTTAACTCCATTGGCCCGGCAGATAAACTGTCTTGACATCGATCGGATAACGGATGTTTGTATGAAACATATTCCGAATCTGGTCGGCGCAAGACTTGCTTCACTATACATACTTGATGAGACAAACAATATTTTACACCTGCAGAAGCACAATCACCCATTTCTGATAAACAAAATAGTCTCGCTGAATCAGAATCCACCATCCCTTATGGTTATGGCAGTAAGAAGTAAAGAACTCATATTAGTAGGGGACATAGATACCCACAAAAAGCCCAGAATTAAAAAATCACAACGCGCCTTTGCCGGAAATTATAAGACCAACAATTGTGTTATTGCTCCTCTCATCTGCCAGGACAGAGTAGTTGGCGTACTCAATCTGGCAGACAAAATAGACGGCGATGGATTTGATTCTGAGGATATTGCACTGATAGAGCTGTTTAGCCAACTGGTCGGAGCATCAATCGGCAATATAAAGCTGTTTGAGAAGATACAGCATCAGGCCACAACAGACGGCCTGACCGGTCTTGCGAACCACAAGACATTTTACGAAATCCTGGAAAAGGAACTGTGGAGATCACGCCGATACGGCGGACAAATCTCGCTGATTATGATTGATATTGACAATCTCAAGAAGATAAACGACACCTTTGGACACCGTGCCGGGGACAAAGTCATTCGAGAGATTAGCAGAAAAATAAAAGAGTGTATCCGACAAATCGACACGGCAGCCCGGTACGGGGGCGATGAGTTTGCGGTCATTTTGCCGAATACCTCACTGACCGATGCCGTTGTTGTTGCCGAGCGTATGGTCGATTCAGTCGCGCATTCGCCGGTAATCTGGAAAAAAGACCTGATACCGCTGTCGATTAGTGTGGGTCTTGGTCAATATAACGCCGACACAAATCCCGAGGATATTACAAGCGGTTCCGACCGTGCACTGTACACTGCCAAGCAGGAAGGTAAAAACACTGTGAGAATCTTCGAACCCTCCAGAAAATATAGCCAGTAGCTCTTCTATAAATTTGGCCTCATCTAGGGAAAAGAGGCCAAATTTCACAGCCAGTCACTTACAGCAAACCCCAGGAAACAGGAATTCAGCGAAAACAGCCTCAATAAGGGATGTGTGCGAGGTAAGCCGACGGGCATTTTGTAAAAACTTCACGGGATCCTGTCTGCGAAAAAAAATGCAAAAAATCTGCGAAAAAAACTTGACAGACTCGGTGTATTGCGTTAGCTGGTAATCGCTAAATCAATATTGAGCGGACTATAAGAAGTGTCGGAAATTATGGAAAACAGTAAAGGAAGTCAAGATATGCGAGAATAACGGCTTTGTAAACCATTTTATAAATAAAGAGTTACGTATTCTGCGGAAGGCTTTTTATTCATAGTTGAAAGGGGAACATAATGATAAGGACAAATTGCTGGAAGAAAGTTTTAGTACTTATGGCAGTAGGGGCAATGGCCTGGGCAGGCGCTGCGCAAGCGCAGACCTACAGCGAAGATTTCGAATCGGGTTATAGCCTTGGCCAAAAGATTGGGACTCATTCAGATTGGTACGACGGCGGTGACGGTCCCACTGTAACCAGCGGTATTGGTGTTGTAGGTTCGGTCGGTCTGAGCCCGGCAAATAATATCTTCAACTGGGTGGCGAATTCGTTCAATTGGAGCGAGGTTACAAAGGTCATTATCAGGATGGACTTCCAGACCGACGGCAGCGGCCACTTCGACGACGACCGGTGCGGGTGGACAATAAATAGCGGCAGTGTCAATTCCGCGGACTTTTTCGGGGCACAACTGGACAATCCCGACGGCGGTATCGTAACCTACTGGCGAAACAGCAGCGGCAGCCGTGTTCAGACGCCAATCGTGGCTTTCGGAGACCTCAAGGCCAGTACGTGGTATCGTTTCCGCAATGAAATTACAAAACTTACGTCCACATCGGCCCGTCTCGATGTGAGTCTTGTCGAGTTGGATGCCGCCGGCAACCCCACCGGAACTCCCATCACCGGTACCGTTGAGGACACCAGCGTATGGCCTGGCGGCGCACCAGATAACAAGTATTTTACGGCGTCGAATATATGGCCTGCCTTCAAGAACTACACGACGGCTGCTGCCCCTGCGGACAACGCATTTTTCGAGATAGTTCCGGCAGGCCCCGTCCCAACCGTGACGCTTGTGTCGCCGGCTGACGAAAGTTTAGTCAAAACTACCGAGGTTTCGTTTACATGCTCGGCAACCTCGGAGGATGGGCTGCAAGAAGCAACGCTTTATGTGAGCGAGGTGCCCGTAACCGTGACCTTCAGCGGTGCGGACGATACAGACGATGCACAGCTTTATGCAACAGATGATTCTGCTACCCCGGAAGTCGAAGGGCCTGATACAAATGCTGGCACTGCTGCGACTATCAACGTCGATGGTGACAATCCGCATGCGCACGCGGTAATCAAGTTCCTCAATGTATTCGGCGGCGGACCCGGACGGGTGCCATTAGGCACCACTATTATTTCAGCGACTTTAAAGGTCAACTGCTCCAATTTGGGCAACATGATGACGCTGTATCGGCTGAAAGAGGATTGGGCCGAAGGAGAAGTGACGTGGAACGAACGGTCGAGTGGTGTTCCATGGACAAACGGCGGTGCAGATGGCACCGGTTCCAACGCCGGTGTTGCCCTTGACGGAGACTGTACCGCTACGGGCTGGAGAACAATGGACATCACTCAGTTTGTGCAGGAGTGGAGCGATGGGGCTGCAAACTTTGGGATTGTCCTTACGGATTCGGGAGGAAGCGACGGCGTTGATTTCTACAGCAGCGAGTCTGGCACTCCACCGATTCTGACAATAACATACGGGTCGGATTTTGAGCCGATAGAGGAGACGCAGCCGATGTCGGGCACGGAGGACACAGTAACATTTGGACCTATTACACTTGCCGACGAGCAGGACTACGTTTGGAACTGCCTGGTTACAAATGAGTCGAGCGAGCAGAGTTGGGCACCGGCAGACTTTCACCTGACGGTGAACACGCAGTGTCCTGACGAGCCGGTAGTGGTTCAGCCGACCGACGATGCGACAGATGTTTCCACGTCGCCGGAGCTGGTGGTAACAGTGAGCGACCCTCAAAGCGATTTAATGGATGTAACATTCTATGGCCGGGGCGGTGCTTCGGGGGAAGAGTTTACGATTATTGTTTTGCCGGATACACAGAAGTACGTTGTGAACGGAGCCTATCCGGAAATCTTCACCGCCCAGACTCAATGGATAATAGACAACAAAGATGCGCTAAACATCGTCTTCGTAATACACGAAGGTGACATCGTGGACACCTGGAATAATGAGACCGAGTGGAGCTATGCGAACGCCAGTATGAGTCTGCTGGATGGTGTCGTTCCCTATAGCGTGGTTCCGGGAGACCATGACCATGAAGGCGAAGACCCAATTGGTTCAACTGAATATTACGAACAATACTTTCCAGCTCTGAGGTTTACCGGTTATTCGTGGTGGGGTGGGAGTTATGACGGGAATTATGGCGGGGGTTATAATGAGGATTACCCACACACAAACAATAATAATTATCAATTACTTACAATAGGAGGACAAAATTATATATTCTTGAGTTTGGATTTCTGCCCTTCGCAGGATGAAATCGATTGGGCCAATGGAGTTTTAACAACGTATTCAGAGAGAAAGGCTATATTAACAACACATGCCTTGTTAGATGGGAACGCTGATTACAAAGGATCGGGTGATTTCTGGCTTTATCCGGACGGCACCTCAAATTCGACGGGTGATACAAGTCTTATATGGTATGACTTAATCAGGAATCATGAAAATTTGCAATTGGTTCTTTGTGGACACATGCATGAAGAAGCACGAAGAACAGATAACAACTTGGCCGGACAACCTGTCCACCAGCTTTTAGCTAATTACCAAAGCCGGCCCAATGGTGGGAACGGCTGGTTACGAATTATGCGATTTGTGCCGGCTGAGGATACGGTTTATGTTGATACATACTCTCCCTGGCTGGATCAGTATGAGACGGATGCCGATAGTCAATTCACGCTCAATTTGCCGATGAACTACTTTGAGGAAATCGGCACAAATACCGGCGTCGTGAGTGGCACGAATGCCTCTCTTGTCTGGTCTGATTTGTTACTTGGGAAGGAGTATGAGTGGTTTGTCGAGGTTACGGACACAGCAGAACATACGCAAGTGGGACCCATCTGGAGCTTTACAACGATTGACAATCCACAGCAGGCCAGTAATCCGAGCCCAATGAACGAGGCAACGGGTGTGGACATCGACGCCGACCTTAGCTGGACGGCTGGAGCGGGTGCTAATACTCATGATGTTTACTTTGGTACAAGCTATACTGCAGTAGAAGAGGCTTTTGCAAGTATAATATGCCCAGAGTACAAGGGCAACCAGATTGGAATAACATTTGATCCTTGTGCACTTGAGGAAGGTGTCACGTATTACTGGCGGATTGACGAGAAGAACGAGGCAGGCACGACAACCGGTACTGTCTGGAGCTTTACGACATCTATATCGGCCCCAGGGATGGCAACGCTGGACAACCCACTTAATGGCGCAACCGGCGTAGGAGTTGCCGTTGTTCTTCGTTGGTTTTCCGGTGATAGAACGGCTTCGCACGATGTCTATTTCGGAACCAGTTTCGACGGCGTAAACGACGCCGATAACGGCTCTCCAGAGTTCCAATGTAATATCCTTCAGCAATACGGTGTGCCCGTGGGAGATGATGTGCTATTTACCTGGGATCCCCTCGGTATTACCGGAGACCTGCCTTATGATAGCAGCTACTATTGGCGGATTGATGAGATTAATCCCGGCGGTGTAACCAAGGGCAATATCTGGAGCTTTATCACTGAAACAGATACATATCCGCCCATATTTACGTATCTCTGGGTTAACTCAACTGCTCACGAGGCAACAATAGGCTGGACGACCAACGAGCTGTCCGACTCGCTGGTGGAATATAGTCTCGATACGTCCTACGGTCAGTCAGTTTACGACGGCAATGAGGTGACGTTGCATAGTGTTACTCTTACAGGTTTGCAGCCGGGTAAGGAGTATTATTATCGTATGACATCAACGGATCAGGCAGAACCAGGGAATTCGGCCACAGAACCAATCCCGCCCTCCACGCGCTCCTTCACGACCCTGGCGAACACTGCGCCTGTTGCTGTTGATGACAGTGCAACGACCAATGAAGGGGTGGCTGTGGTGATCGATGTGCTCGCCAATGACAGCGATTACGACGGCGATACACTGACGGTCATGTCGGTTACACAGGGAATCAATGGTTCGGTTGTCGATAATGGCGACGGGACAGTAACCTACACGCCTAATGGGGCGGCGCCCTATACCGATACGTTCCAGTACACTATCAATGATGGTTACGAAGGCACCGCTGAGGCCACAGTCACAGTGGAAGTGAGCGAGCCTTATGTTGATTATACAGCCAACAGCGAGATTGCTATATTAGGAACAGTTACCAATGACTATACCTACACTTGGGAGAGTGACAACGACTACGAGGCGATCGAAGAAGCAATTTCAGGCGGTGGGCAACCTAAGAACCTACGTTCTTCTCTGGAACATAAGTGGACAGTCGATGTTGTCGGCGGTGATATAGTAACTTTCTACGTGGAGGCTTACCATACGGCTAACAGTGAAGGAGATGACTTTGTGTTTGCCTATTCGATGGACAATGTGACCTACACGGACATGCTGACGGTAACGAAGACTACTGATGATGACACATACCAGACGTACAGTCTGCCCAGCTCTATCAGCGGGACAGTATATATCCGGGTCCAGGACACCGATGACAGCAGAGGCAACGGTCTGCCCGATATGATTTATGTGGACCACATGTTTATCCGCAGAACAATAATTGTTGCACCGCCGGGGCAAGCGAGCAATCCCAATCCGGCAAATGGGGCGGAGGATGTTGCCGTAAGCGTTGATTTGAGCTGGACCGCTGGAACTGGTGCCGAATCGCACAATGTCTGGTTCGGTACCGGGCCAGGCAGCCTGTCTCTGGTTTCTGAAGGCCAGACTGAAACTTCCTACAATCCCGGAACTTTGGCAAATGAGGTGACATACTTCTGGCGGATTGATGGAATAAACGGCTTTGGAATCACTACCGGTGATGTGTGGAGCTTTACTACAAAGCCGGCAGGCGGTGTGGATGAGGTTTACGTGGAAAGTATCTCCATGGGTCTTGAGTCGGCGGGCAGGAACTGGAAAGGCGTCGCAAACGTGCAGATTAGCGTTTATCAGGCAAATGCTACGGTTGTCGGCGACTGGTACTTAAACGACCAATTGATTGTGACCGGCTCCACCGGTATTACAGACAGCTCTGGATACGCTGTGAACACCTCGCCTCCGGAAAAGCCAAAAAGCGGCGATACTTTCACCTTCGAGGTTACTGACATTATCCTCGGTGGCTACATCTATTCGCCGAATGACAACTTGGAGACTCAGGATTCCATTACGGTTCCGTAAAAGAGACTATAACTTGGTATTTGATTGGATTTTGCATTTTTTGCAGCCGTGTTCATTTTAGAACACGGCTGTTTTTTTGCCAAATTTTTGACGGTGCTGGTACTATGTTCGAGATATGAGATTATTAGAAAGGCTTATCGTCGCCATTCTGCCTTGCGGACCATCAACGGCGGCATGTGCTGAGGATTAAACCTTTGGCGGCCGGTATTGGCGCAGCTTCTGTTGCTCGGATACCAGCGAACAGTAAACAACTCGATTCTCAAAGGTAATCTGTTTTTTTTCAATTTGCCAAACATCACCGCCTCTTCAATGAAAAACCCGATTATTAATAACCCGATAGCGGCTCCATCACTCTTATCGACAAATTTGGGCAGGGACTTTTGGAAATTGTCTCAGACAAGATGCAGGAGTAAAAACACAAATATAGCCCTTGGGCTACGAAATATGCAGGCGGCAAGGAGGCGGCTCAGAGGTTCACTGGTATTTGGCGCTCGG
>Ga0209636_10008567_pt1 | contig 10416 bp, 10 predicted proteins | sample DeeMarSWOR152_54_FD_187464 | JGI IMG/M metagenome (GOLD analysis project Ga0209636, IMG submission 187464) | Marine sediment microbial communities from White Oak River estuary, North Carolina - WOR-1-52-54 (SPAdes) (version 2) | ecosystem: Environmental > Aquatic > Marine > Intertidal zone >... | reverse complement strand
CATGACCAGGAGCTTCATCAGCAGCTACAATTGCTGCGATTAATGCAGCCTGGTAACCAGATCCTGCTCCTATCTCAAGGATTCTTTGACCAGGAGCTAGTTCGAGGTAATCCAAAATCATAATGGTCATGTGGGGAGCAGAGATTGTTTGCCCTGTATTCATCAATGGTAATGGATGGTCTAAGTATGCTGAGGAGGACATTTTTTCTGGAATAAATTTCTCACGTGGAACTTGTAGGAAAGCATCAAAGGCTTTCTCGTCTTTAACGTACCCTCTTCGCCGGTAATGATCAATTAATTGTTCTTTTCTCGCCTTATAATCTGTCATTTTAATTTCCCTCATACTTATGTGAAATCAATTAAAGAATTCCTTTTAGACCAGCTGTAAATCTACATTCACTTGAACTCGAGAGGGTGAAACCGCTCTGCCTATTTTAATATATAGTTCTTTATAAGAATTGATGTTTGCTAGTTCTGTCGAGATTAAATTACGAATTTGTTCTTCAGGTTTCTCAGATTTTGAAATAAATTGATAGAAAGTAATTATTCCTCCTTTTTTCAGTAATCTAGCAGCATAAGGAAGATGCTTCACTGACTCTTGGGGGAGATTTATGATTATTCGATTAAAATAACCTTTTAATCTCAAAATATTTCGAGAATCCCCGATAATAGGATGAATATTTCCCCGTAGCTTATTTCTCTTAATACTTCTTTGTAATGCATGTATTGCATGGGGATTGATATCGATGGCAACTATTGTACAAGGAGATTCTTTTGCACAATGTAATGCAAAAGATCCTACACCAGTAAACATATCAAGAATGATGTCACCTGAGATAACGGACATGGCAACACGATGATGCTCTTCAGCTAAACGTGGGTTGAAATACGCTCGTTCAAGATCAACAAAAATAAATACCCCATATTCCTGATGCCAACTTCGCCAGACCTTCTCTCCTGCAAGATACTCTATAGGATATACCCGTTCAGCTCCTTTAATAAAATCACTTTTATTCACTACAGTCTTAAGTCGGGATGATCGAGATAAAATTAATTCACCCACTCGCTGACGAAATGAAAGAGAAGTACAGGATGGGTCCAGCTTCAAGACTGCAATTTCTCCCAATTGGTCGAACTTCAGAGAGATTACCTCCCAATCTACATTTGGAAATTCTTCTCGAAGGGTCTCAATAATTGGTTCATGTTCTGAACGACTTGGAAATTCCCATACTTGAAATTTGAAAGAAAAATCACTTAAAAGTTTAGGAATTTGTTTAGGATCAGTGATAGGGAAATATACAAAATCTTGTGTCTTAATTGGCTTCTTATGAAAATAAATGAGATTAGATTTAATCAAACGGAGACGAGCTACTTCAGCATCTTTGAGGGGAACACCGACTCCTAATATTGGTTGTTGACTTTGTATTGGCCCGACTCTCCGAATATATTTCCTTGTTTGTAACAGACCTACATTCATCTTATTCTTTATCTTATTGTGTCAAAAAATAATATATATACTTCATGCAAGATAGAAATAAGAAAGAGACAAAAGAAACGGTTATTAACGGGCGCAGAGGGACTTGAACCCCCGACCAACGGGTTTCTTCAGATTAAATAATTATACTAACCGTTAAGAGCCCGCCGCTCTACCTTGCTGAGCTATGCGCCCTTTGCAATGTCATTTTCTCTTTTCAACTGGAGTTATAAAAATAATAGGGTTTCTTTTTTTAAAGATTTTATTGTTCTGTGAAAAAAAAGCTGTTTCCATGTTTTATTTATTTGCTAAAGCTTGTAACAAGTAATTACCCTAAAACAGATAAAACTAATATTTATGAGTATGAGGACTATTTATATGAATGTCATGATAAAAAGCAAAAAGAAAGAAAATATTGAGATTGTTGATTATCTAAATCTACTAATTGCAATAGGTAAGATGGGGGGCACTCGTCGTCCAGTTTTCAGTACCACTAGTGAATTAGGAAAAAAAGTAGGTATTTCCCAGCAAAGTGTTTCACGAAAACTAACAAAAATGGAAAATGCAGACCTTATCGTACGAAATTACAAACAGCGAGGTAATACAATTAAGATCACCCCAAAAGGAATAGCATCACTTGAACGGGTGTTTACAGATCTATGGATGATATTAACTGCGGAGGGACGAGAGCTAACTGAGAAGATAACATTAAAAGGAACAGTATGCACAGGAATGGGTGAAGGGGCATATTACATGAGCCAAAAAGTGTATAAAAACCAATTTACTTCACTCCTGGGTTTTGAACCTTTCACTGGTACTTTAAACTTGCAATTATTAGAAGATTCTAGTTTGAGGAACTTTGAACGAATACTACGCAGTCCCTCAAAGTTTATCAAAGAATTTACTGAAGACGGACGAAGATTTGGTAAAGTTTTTGTTTGGCCAACTTACCTGTTAATAAAAAATCAAAAAATACCCTCAGCTTTAATTCATCCTGATCGAACCCATCATAACAATCAAATTGAATTAATTGCAGAAGAAAATGTCAAAAGAACCTATGGCGTAAAAGATGGGGATGTGCTGGATATTATCTTGCGATAATCTGATGTTTATTTCAACATTTATTCAAAAGAATGCTCATCAAGGTTCTTAATTTTTAAGGAAGATTTTTCATTAGGAATTCTCGCTTCTAATTTGAGAATTTCGATATTTTCGAGCCCATAGTCACTTAATAATTTGGATAATTTAGTTTCGGAAAGAGATTGATCATACCCCAATACAATAACATCTGGTTTAACAGTAACGACTATATCTAGGAATTTATTTGGATCAGGTGTTCCTTCCCGAACTACATCAACTATATCTACATGTGAAAGTAATTCTATCCGATTTACTTGGCTGTTAAGAGGAGGACGTCCTTTATTTAATTTCACAGTCTTATCAGAAGCTACAACAACAAATAGTAAATCACCATGACTTTTTGCTTCATTTAATGTCTTCAAGTGACCTAGATGTACGATGTCAAAGACTCCCCCTGTTAGAACTATCTTTAAATTGTTCTTACCACCTTCTGTTATAGAATAATGCTCTGGTGGATCTGTTACTGATTTTATCATATGAAGACTTTTCAGTACCGACAAAAGTGCTAATCCTTCATCCCGTGTTCGTTTCAGACTACTTGCAAAATCAGATACACTAAAACTCCCTTTTTTAAATGTTAACAAGTAAGCTGTTTTTAAAAATTCCTTAAGAAGTGCATGGAACGCCTCATTGGATTGTGATTCACTTTTCATCTCGAACAACCCGCAATCAACCAAGTTTTTAGAATCTTATTAAATAGTATCAGCCATAATTTTATTTTCAAAAGCAGCAGCTATTTATATACTCCTTGATTTGACAATTGGACTTTCCATAAAGTTTTCACAGTTTCTTCTTCAGTAAAATGTAGTGCCTCAGCACAAACTATCAGAGCTTGAGGAGGACCAATTTTTCCCCAAGCTAATGTTGTCACTTTGTCAGCAGCACCAGCCGAAATAACCTCCCTTTCAGTTCCAATGTGAGCCAAACCAACTAATAAGTCAGTTTTTATGAAAACATTTTCTTTTCTTTTTTCTTCTAATTCCAATAGAATGGAAATTGCTTCATTCACCGCGAGGAACTCTCCAGTAATTAGATCAATATCTAGAAGAACTAGTGTATGAGCTCCTATTTGTTTATTAAGTTTGATTACTTTATATGGAAATTCACTTGCATTATGAGGAAAGGGACAGGTTACTGTCCTGCCAAAACGATATGCTGACAACCCAGAAACAGAAGCAGCAGCAGTTATTATAGAAGAATTATGGATAATCCGACATTTAAAACCTCTTTTGATTGCTGCTATTCTGAGAGAATTATGGGTTGTTGCAATAAAAGGATCTCCAGGAATTAAAATGGCTGCAGACTTTCCCTTAATGTTTTCTAAAAATAACTGATCATCATCTTCCAAATCTTTTCGGGAGACAATGGTAATTTTTGGTTTAATTTGCTTCAGGAGTGGGGGAATTTCTCTAGGGACAAAATTGGTATATTGCTCAATGAAAACCTTATCAATATTTGTCAAGATATCAAGAGTTTCTAAAGTACAACTCTTGAGTCCTGATAATCCCATACCAATGAAAAAGAGCTCTGTTTCAGCTTTACGCACTTTTGGTCATCTGTTAAGAAATGTGAATCTATACTGCTGTACGATTAGGAATTATTTAACCTTTTTCTGGAAGATAACCATAGCTAGAGTTTTCCTTCCCAAATTGAATCACCAAGATAGTGGATATTATGAATAACTTTCCCTTTTAAGCTAAGAAGTTCTTTCGAGGATTTTAAACTCTTTCCAAGAGCTAATACTGCATCTTGAGGATTAGAAACAATTACAATACTATTGACATTGAATTCATGGTTCATAGAAGTAATTCCTTGGGCAAAAACGTCCGCACCGTTTAAGATATGCTGAACTGCTCCTTGATCAACCTTTACGATAGGAAAATCAATGTGTGGATTCTCTCTAATAAATTGTATAGTTGGTAAATACCTATTCTCAAATAAAAAAAAACGAACTTCGTAGTTTCGATTAAAAAGCAGGTTATTTAAGTTTTCATCATCTTCGCTGATAAATTGAATATTTTCTTTCAAAACACTAACTGAGATATTAGGTGCAAAAATCGCTGTTATAATCTTTTTTCTTAATTTTGATCCAACTTCTTTTTTGGCAGGCATGAAATTCCAAACCATACCTTCTAGTTGAACCGTATTGTTTCTAGGTTTAGTGGTACATCAACTTTGACATGATATCTTTTTGATAATGCCTGAGCCAATGATTGAGACTTTTTCCGTTGACCATGTATTAAAACGACCCTTTCAGGCTTTGGGCTGAGTTCACGGAAGAAATTCATAATCTCTCCTCTATCAGAATGGCCACTGAATCCGTCGATCTGATGAATTTCCATTTTAACTGGAAACATTTTCATCCTACCATCTTCTATGCTGCGAATTTCTTTTACTCCTGAAGCTATTCGTCTACCCAGGGTTCCTTCAGCTTGGAATGATACAAAAACAATTGAATTACGTGGATCGTTAGCCAACTCTTTAAAGTATTCTACAGAATTACCTCCCGTCAACATACCTGAAGTAGCTAAAATAACAACAGGTTTCCCAGATAAAATTGATTGTCTCTCACTTTGGTTGTCTACACGGTGAAATATTTCGCTTAAGAACGGGTTCTGCCCTTCATTAAATATTTGATCTTGTAAGAATGATGATAAATACTCTGGATGACATGAATGGATTGCTGTTGCTTCAGCAATTAATCCATCTAGGTATATAGGAACATCAACCAACTGGTGTTTTTGATAATAATTTGATAAGACAACCATTAATTCTTGTGGTCGTCCTACAGCTAGGCTAGGGATCAGTACTTTTCCTCCTCGTTTTACTGTTTGATTAATGATTTTAATTAGCTGAACTTCAGCATCACCACGTTTAGGCATAATGTCTCTAGGCCCAGCATAAGTAGATTCCATGATAATGGACTCTAGACGGGGAAACTTCGTATTAGCACGATCTAATAACCGAGATCTTTTCCCCTTGAAATCATTGGCAAAAGCGATATTATATCGTCCATCTCCAACGTGCATATGCATAATTGAGGATCCTAGAATATGCCCTGCCGGAGTCATAGTTAAGCGTATATCATTACTTAAATCAGTAACTTCCCCATATCGACGTGTTATAGTATGTAAAATCATTCTTTTAATATCACGCTGACTATAAGGAACTAATTTATTCTCTCTTCCTGCCACATCAATGTAATCTTTCTGAAGAAGCGTCATGAGTGACAACGTTGCATCATTGGCGTAAACAGGCCCCCGATACCCCCATTTATATAAAAAAGGGAGCATCCCACTATGATCCAAATGTGCATGAGTAATAAGCACAGCATCAATGTCTGCAATATCAAATTCAGGGACATTGAAGAAAGGAAACATCTGGTTTGGTTCTCGAGATCCTACATTTATTCCACAATCAACAAGAATTTTTGTCTCAGCTGTTTCCAAAAGCATACAAGATCTTCCAACTTCAGAAAAACCTCCTAAGCCTGTTAACCTAATGTAATCATCCTCGATAACCTTAGGACGATGTATACGCTTCCCAATATTCAATAATGCGTGTTTACGCAATTCAGATTTGTTGGTAAGGGTTTTTCTGATAGAATTTATTAATTGTGATTGTATTGGAGGAGATCTAACTACTTTTGGACGCCACATGGAATCTCGTGCTATCTCACGCAGTGTCGTGCCACTACGTCCGATGACTGCCCCTGGTTTCTTCGCTTCAATGATGACTTCTCCTAACTCATCATCGAAAATTACATTTGTTATTTCCGCGTTTTCAGGGACAATCTCCATGATCCTTGCTCGAGCTTCCTCTTTAGCTCTTCGTACTGATACGTCTGATCTAATGACTATTCTTTTTCTTAACGATTTCGCTAAACTTTTGACAATATCCCCATTTTCCATGAGAACTGTGGGATTTAAAGAATAAATGACTACAAAAGGCCCTTCGAACACTACCTTGGACACCTGAGCATCTGGTGGTAATCTACTAATGAGATCTGCTTTTAGTTGGTCAATAGCTAATTCACGACTGAACTGTTTGTCCTTTTCTTTTACCATTAATTCCTACCTCGGTGAAATGTGGTCTTTTTTTGAAACCCTTTGCATAAACAGCAGATTTTAGGGTATACAGTTAGTAAGTTATTATAGATTAAATGTCAATGTATCCTTTTGTTAATCTTATGACAATTTTTTCTCTTATTTAGGATATATTCATTTTATTTTAGTGATTTGAATGATTAGTTATGAATAAAGATGTGTAAAACCGTATAGAGGCCTTTCTTCTACACCCAAATAAGGGATCTTTCATATTTCTTTTCAAAGTCTGAAATTAGATACTACAATTATGGAATTATGCGCCGAGTGCATAAGTCAAAGTTAATTGGAAGGAAATAGAAAATATCACAAGAACTAGAACTATTTGACTTAACTAAATCGAAAGAAGAACTTTTTCTTATTAAAATTCCCTTGTACACTCCTACACACACAGAGTTTATAAATATTGTGCCAATGTTCCCAAATGGGACTGGATACAAGGACAGCAAACAAATGTCAGGATCAGAAATCCTCGAATCAGTGGTACCAAGATCAATTATAATTGGAAAATCAACCATTCATCGAATTCCCGATGTTATTCAATCACTTGGATTAAAACAGAAGATAATGATTCTTACGGGCCCTCATACTCGGTTTGTCGTTGGAGAGGACATTTTTAATGTATTAACCAATCAAGGCATGAATTGTGAGATCGTTATTGTTGAGAACGCATCTCTTGAAGCAGCAAAGAGTTATGTTGATCTTGTAGAGCAATATAAGCCTAATGTTATAATTGGGGCTGGGGGGGGGAAAAATATCGATGTTTGTAAATATTGTCTAAATCAAATATCTCGAAAATTGGAAATGATTTCTGTCCCGACGACAACCTCCCACGATGGTCTTGCTTCTCCTTTCATTTTCCTAAACGATCCTACAGAAAAATATATTGGAGAATGCCGACCTCCTATTGCTGTAATCGCAGATGTGGAGAAAATATTAAGTCATCCTGATTTAATTCGCTTTATTGCTGCAGGAGTCGGGGATACAGTTGGTAAAATCACTGCTATCTGGGATTGGCGACATGCTTGGCGTATAAAATCAGAAAAGTTTTCACGTTTTGTCGGAGGTGTTTTAGAAAATGCTGAAACTCTTTTTCAAAGTCAAGTATCTGAAGCTCTTATCGATCCTGAGCATGCTGTTCAGGTGGTATTAAAAGCACTCCTGATTGCTGGAGTGTTAATGGGAACATCAAATGACATCCGTGTCGGTTATGGTTCGGAACATATGTTCTCGGCTGCATTAGCTGCACAAACTCCAAATGCTGATATCCTTCATGGAGAACGAGTTGCGTTAGGAGCAATCATGATGGCCAAATTACAAGGACAGAATCACAGAAAAATTGTGAATATTCTAAAAAATGTTGGCTGTCCAACAAATGTTGAAGATCTAAATGATAAAATTCTCCCTGAAGCCATTGTTACAGCACTTCATACAGCACATAAAACTAATTCAATGTATACAGTATTAGGCCATTCCGGGTTAACAAAAGACGCTGCATTGAATATTGCTCAGATAACAGGAGTGATCAGCGAGCTTCATAAGTAACATTTAAAATTGATATTTGGGTGGTCTTTTCTAGTTTCTATTTTAAACATCAAAATTAAAATCTTCATAAAAAGGATAAGAATCACAATGGCATCTGACACTGAGAGCCCAGTTATTGGTATTATTACCAGCAGCTTTACAGATGCAGGTCCACAAGTGATTTATAATACCACAAAAGAACATATATCCGAGGATCAGGCACTTAACCTTTCCATTCGGATTATGACAGTCATTGGAGAGGAAATTTCGAAATATGAGCTTTATGGCCCACTGCCAGTCCCTTCAAATGATGAACTTCTATGTCTAGCTTATGTGTTTCGGGTAGAATCAACGTTTACGACTGACCCAAGGCTAAAATTCCGCCCAACAGTCATAAGTATAATCTTTAGAAGAGCCCTTAAGAGAGAGATTTCTCGTGCGCAAGGGATTATTTTATCATACCTTTCCCAAGTGACAGCTAAAGATTTCAAAAACGAGGATGACCTCAAACCAGAAAAAATGGAAGATATTCATAAAAGGTTATCAGCACTAATTGCTACAAACCCAGTCCGTATCTATATGATACAAAATGATCTCATCCAAGAACACACAGGGAGCCTTGATGTTCCCACAGACGCTTACGTTATTGCTGATATGCAGACAAATGTCTTTTACATAATTTTCGAACCCTATATCTCACCTCTGCGAAAGCGGCAGGTTGTGATCCTTGTTGACTCTCTCAATGAGAAAACATACCGAAGAAGATTCAATAAACAAATAATTGATTCTGAAGAGGAGGCAAGACGTCTTTTAAACTTCTATGGATTGAAACGTAGAAAGCAGCAATAAAAAAAGGGGGATTGATTGTGAAATTAGAGAGTGCTTATGGAATAGAACTAGACAGTCTTAAAGACTTGGTTCGCCTTGTCTCGAGTGCAAGTCCTGATCGCCCATCTACTATTTTTAAGTGGGATTCAGAAGATAACTCAGAGGTATATTATGGATCTTTCGCAATATTCCCAGGATACTACGATTTTAAAGCTTTGCCTGTTCTTTTCTTCGTTGTCCGCGATTCTTCGATTGAAGAGCAAAACCAATCGCTAGTACGATACGATTTACAGGCCAAAAAGAACCAGATCTCGTTTCTAAGCCATATAGAAGAAAAGGACCTAGAACATGTCCATACGGGTCTTGTAAGGTTCATTCCTATTGTGAAGCTAAAAAAGGCGCCTAAGATTTTTTCTACCTTGACATTTTAAGAAGGTCGTTTTGTGCTCAAAGAAGGGAACATTGTTCGTATAATTGAAATTTCTCAGAGACAATCAAAAGCCTGGATAATATCTCTGGCGCAGAATGCTGAACTCTCAACACATCTTGGTAATATCCTCCATAATGATTGTATAGGTAAAAATTTTGGGGATATTCTATCCTTAACCAAAGGAAAAGTTATTATCTCGAGACCTTCTCCTCGTGATTATATACGCTATTTTCGTTTAAAAACCCAAATTCTTTATGAAGATGATTGTGCTATCGCTTGTAGTCTTGCTGGGGTTGGTTCTGGTATGTATGTTGGAGAAGCAGGGACTGGTTCAGGAGCATTAACGACATTTCTAGCTCATCATGTCCAACCTTCAGGACATGTCTTTTCCTATGATATAAATACCAAGTATCTTACCAATGCTCAAAAAAATTTGGCAAAAACCGATTTATCTGATTACATAACGTTTAAACTTCAGGATATTCGTTCACCACTTGAAGAACGTGAATTGGACGCATTTTTCCTGGATTTTTCTTCTCCATATGAAGCCATTGATAATATTGCTCCCGTTCTAAATGGTGGTGGGCACCTAGTCTGTTTCATTCCTAATTGGGGGCAAGTTGAACAAACTGTTGCTCAAATCAGACAATGTCCATATTTTGTACACCAAGAAACTTTTGAAATAACTCGTCGTAATTTCATTGTGAATCCAGATAAAGGTATAATGAGGCCTGTTTTTCGTGATCTTGTATATTCGGGTATACTTATCCATGCTATTCGCGTTAATCCTGACAAATGAGATGTATAAATGATACAGATCCCTAAACATGTCTATGAAAAGTTCTTGCGCTTTGCTTTGGAGAATGCTAACCCCTTAGATCCACAAAATTGGAAAGAATGCATCGGATTAGTTTTAG
>Ga0209636_10008566_pt1 | contig 10416 bp, 9 predicted proteins | sample DeeMarSWOR152_54_FD_187464 | JGI IMG/M metagenome (GOLD analysis project Ga0209636, IMG submission 187464) | Marine sediment microbial communities from White Oak River estuary, North Carolina - WOR-1-52-54 (SPAdes) (version 2) | ecosystem: Environmental > Aquatic > Marine > Intertidal zone >... | reverse complement strand
CTATATGAACACGGTGGTATATGATTCACAAGAAAAAAGGCAGGACCATGATTGATCCTGCCACAATGGTAAGCTTTTAAAGGTGCCGGGAGGCGGAATCGAACCAACGATACGGGGATTTGCAGTTTGATCAGACACGCGCTAAAGAAAAAAGTGATAATTCAAGACCTGACCCCACCTATGACTTTCTGGCTACGAGGGAAGTCGACATACGGATCTGACACCCTTATTTGTAAAAATTATGAAGTCGTGATACCTTTCCTTTCACATTACGGGCAATTAACGGAATGAGTCAAGCGAGGGAGGAGTGATATGCGGTTGGTGGGAAAGGTAGCGATTGTAACGGGCGGCGGTTCCGGTATTGGTGAGACTACTGCAGTGCTTTTCGGCCGAGAAGGAGCAAAGGTGCTGGTGGTCGACAATAGGGCTGATGCAGCCAAAGCCACTGTGAAAACGATCAAGGAAACTGGGGGCACAGCCTGCCCTGTATGCGCAGATGTGACAAAGGCGGCAGATGTGGAGGCGATGATACGTACGGCGGTGGAACTCTTCGGGAGACTGGACATACTGTTCAACAATGCCGGGGTTTTGGCAAAGGGTAGTGTGGTTGACCTCTCGGAAAACGAATGGGACCGAGTAATGGATGTTAACCTGAAAGCGGTTTTTCTCTGCTGCAAGTACGCCATCCCGGAGATGACCAAGAATGCCGGTGGATCTATTATTATTACGTCGTCTATCGTCGCCTCCATTGGTGGCTTATCGTTGAGTTGCGTCTATCCTGCAACAAAGGCCGGCGTCATAGGGTTTTGCAAGGATACCGCCGTGAAATACGCCCGCCACAACATTCGGATTAATTGTGTCTGTCCGGGCCAAGTCGAGACACCCATGGTCCGAGAGCGCATCAAAGCTCCGGGCGTCAGAGAGGCCTTGATAGAAAAATACCCGCTCGGCCGACTCGGGCAGCCAATAGATGTGGCCTACGCCGTGCTTTTCCTTGCTTCCGATGAGGCATCCTTCATTACGGGCACTGAGCTAATAGTGGACGGAGGTTACTCCGCGCAGTAGTTGATCTTCCCCGGATACTCTGTTGGACTAGGCTACGGTGAACTTCGCCAGTGCCTTTGGATCGAGTTCAATTCCAAGCCCCGCATGTGATACGCTGCTTCGCCCTCCTTCGCAACGGGACCTAGCTGAGGACCGAGCTTTTCGGAAAAATTACTGACATATCCCTTTTGAAAACGAGCAGCTTATTGGTATATGATCAGTGGCCTTAGTGTCCGGCCTTCCTCGAGCTCATCGAGAGCCTCACTGATCTGCTCGATCGAGAACGTCCGTGTTATCATTTCATCGATTTTTATTTTTCCGCTCGCATACAAATCCGCTATCTTGGGAAAGTCACGGCTGGGAATACACGATCCATAGAATGAGCCGGTTAGGATCTTTTCCCCAAAAGGTATTGCCACTCCGGGAACAGAGACCTGCACTTGGGGAGGGAACATACCGATCACCACTACGGTACCAGCCTTCCTCGTTGCCTCGAAGGCTTGCAAGCTGGTTTGGGGACTCCCGACAGCGTCAAATGCGTAGTCGAATCCGTCCCCTCCGCTGAGATTCATCAGGGCCTCCGCGACGTTTTGTTCCTTGGCATTGATGAGATCGGTTGCACCGAATTTCTGAGCGAATTCAAGCTTCTCATCGAGGATATCCACAGCGACTATCTTACTGGCGTTGACCAGAGCACATCCTTGGATGACATTTATACCTACACCACCTGCCCCGAAAACTGCTACCGTGGTACCAGGCACTACCTTGGCGGTATTGATAACCGCACCAATCCCGGTCATTACCGCACAGCCGATCAACGCGGCAGACCGTAAGTTGATTCCTTCACGGATCTTAATAGCCGCTTGCTCGGCGACCACCGAGAACTCCCCGAACGTGGACAGGCCGTACATATGATGGATTTCCAAATCCCCCTTGCGTAATCGTGTAGTGCCATCCGGCATCACGCCCTTAGCACCATTCGCAACCGCGGTGACACAAAGATTGGGCCTTCCTGAGACACAGTAGCGGCACTTGCCGCATGGAGCTATCCACGAGAGAACAACATGGTCTCCCTTTTTTAGACTCCCCACACCCGGGCCTACTTTCTCAACCACACCCGCCCCCTCGTGTCCTAAAACTATCGGCATTGGCAATGGGCGGTCCCCTGTGACTCGCGATAGATCGCTATGACACACACCGCTGGCAGCCAGCTTTACGAGTACTTCTCCGGGCCCTGGTCCCTGAAGTTCCAGATCTTCGACCACTATCTTTCGGGGTTCATATAGTACCGCGGCTTTCATCACATCCTCCTATTTCCCGTTCTCAGGCACATTATTGGCATGTTTTCTGGAGTTGCCGATCCCCAATGCGTTGATACAAACAGGGTGCGTTGAGTTGAAAGGAGGCTAAGAAGCGACATGGTATTCAGGGCAGTATGTGATCTTTCCCCCATTAAATGACCCCGAGATATGCCTCCTTCACGTGGGGATTATTCAACAGTTCTTGCCCGGAACCCTCCAAAACGATCCGGCCATTCTCCAGGACGTATCCCCTGGTACAGAGGCTGAGAGCGCTGTTGACGTTTTGTTCCACGAGCAGAATTGTGACCCCGCGCTTGTTGAGTTCTTGCAGGGTATCCAGAGTCTTCAGGACCAACTTAGGAGCGAGCCCAAGGGACGGTTCATCCAGCATAAGAAGGCTTGGCCTGGACATGAGGCCTCGTCCGATGGCGAGCATTTGCTGTTCCCCGCCACTGAGGGTCCCGGCCAACTGATTTTGCCTTTCCCGCAAAACGGGGAAAAGTTCAAAGACGTATTCCACATTTTCAGCCGTTTCACGCCGGGCTCTTCGTGTAAACGCACCCAGCTCGAGGTTGGTCAATACGCTCGAGAAAGGAAAGAGCCTTCGCCCTTCGGGAATATGAGCAACCTCCTTTTCGACGACCATGTGAGCGGGAGTTTGATCGAGTCTCTCTCCTTTAAAGACGATACTCCCCGAACTCGGTCGGAGGAGACCCGATATGGTCTTTAACGTGGTCGATTTCCCGGCTCCGTTAGACCCCACAATGGCCACAATCTCACCCTCTTCAACCCTGAACGAAATGTCCCACAGCACCTGGACAAGGCCGTAAGCTACATTGACATTCTGAACTTCAAGCAAGGCAGAACCTCCTAGAAAGCGTAACTTTCGCCAAGATAAGCATCGATGACGGCCTGATTCTCACCCATTTCTTTGGGTGTCCCCTCGGCGATTTTCTGACCGTGATGAAGCACCATGACCCGATGAGAGACCGACATAATGGCCCTCATAACGTGTTCGACGATAAAGAGTGTGATCCCCTGCTCATGAATTTTTCGGATCAGATCCAACGCTTCTTCGATCTCCGTCGGATTCAGTCCGGCCATGACCTCATCAAATAGAATCAACCTGGGTTGGGTGGACAACGCCCTTGCCATCTCAAGTTTTTTCCTCTCCGGCAGGCTCAAGTTGGCAGCTAGGTCATCTCTCTTCGCTCCCAATCCCACAAATTCAAGTATCTCAAGGGAGGAACTCCGTGCCTTTTTCAGATCCCTTTCCTTGCCCAAAGCCCCGACCATCAGGTTTTCCAGTACCGTAATATTGAGAAAGGGTTTTGTAATTTGAAATGTTCGTGCAATACCCTTGGCACAGAGCTGGGAGGACCTGAGACCTGTGATTTCCTCTCCATTTAACCGGATGGTCCCTTCGTCGAGATGAAAGACTCCAGCTACTGCATTGAAGAGTGTTGTTTTCCCAGCACCATTGGGGCCGATAAGTCCCAAAATCTCTCCATTGCCGATATGGAAACTCACATTATCAAGGGCTGTCAGACCACCGAATTTTTTCGTCACCTTTTCCGCTTCAATTAGTGACACTGCCTGTCGACCTCCGTAAAAATAGCTTGAAAACACCTCTAATGCCCTGTTCGAAAAGGCCAATTACACCTTGCGGACGCAGGAGAATAGTAACAATGAGAAGCAGGCCATACAGCATATATACACCACCGATGAGTCCTCCGGTGAAACTGAGCCCCAAAACCTGAGAGACGATGAGAATAGCCGCTCCCGCAAGAGGGCCCCACACGGTCCCCATTCCGCCGAGGATTCCCGCTAAAGCGATTTGAACCGAAAGCTCGATACTACAGACGGCATCCGGGTCGATATAGGAGGCCCATTGAGAGTAGATGGTTCCGATAATAGCGGTAAAAAAGGCGCTGATGTAGAAAGCGAAAAGCTTACATCTCCTGATGCTGACGCCGAGAGACTCCGCAGCCTCCTCATCTTCCCGAATTGCGAGGAGAAAATACCCGATCCTTCCATACCGCACTCTCCAACCGATGTAGAGAGTGAGAAACGCAAACACAATAAAAAGATAATAGTATCCCGATTCATTTGGGAACTGAAGATTTTTCGGGCTTCCCGTAAAAGGCATGGGAATACCCACACTTCCTCTCGTCACCTCCTTGAAATAGACGAGAAGCCGACGAACCACTTCGGCCAGTGCGAGGGTTGCCAAAACGAAGTATGATCCTCTCAAACGAAAGGTCGGGTATCCAATGAGGAAAGCGACCGGTATGGCCAGAAGGCCGCCAATGATCATCCCAATCCATGGGGTCACGCCGAGGTCCATATACAGAAGGGTCGATGTATAGGCCCCGACAGCAAAAAAGGCGCTGTGACCCAGGGAGAGCTGGCCGCCGAAGCCCGATATGATATTCCACGCGGCCGTCAGGGCGGTGAAAAAGAAAATCAGGTTCAGATAATGAATCACGTCCTGTTTAAATAGCAACGGAAGAGCCAAGAGGAATATCGCAATGATGATGCTAACCGGGAGTTTCAATTTCATCTCGGATACCTTATTTTATTCATTACCTCTCAGCTGGCTTCACGAATCATGTTAGGAGCAAAGGGAAGTCTACTTGATCCACTTGCCAAAGAAACCCTTGGGTTTAAACAAAAGGATGAGGACGAAAACGATAAATATCGCCACCCACGCTAGCTCCGGTGTCAAAAGAAGGGAGACCACTGATTCAATTATTCCGATGACCAGTCCTGCGATGTACGCTCCGATGACACTCCCGAGTCCTCCCATGATGACAATGACAAATCCTGCCAATGTCAGAGGCATGCCGATGGTGGGAAAAATGACCTGGAAGGTCGTCAGAAAAGGAGCCGCGGCAGCTGCCAGAGCGATTCCAATCCCAAAACATATCATGTACATTCGCGGAGTATTGACACCCATGAGTGTGGCCGCTTCGGGATCTTGAGCCGTGGCCATTAAAGCTTTTCCCGTATAGGTTTTGTGAAGGAAAAGCATCACCAGTGCCGTCAGGATCATCGATCCCACGAAACTCACAAGGAGGGGAACCCTGATAACGAATGATCCGAAAATGATGGCAGACATGGTATAATCTGCCTTCAACATCCGATGGGATGTCCCCCACAGGCACATTGCAAAATTGAGCAGAAAGATGGATAGACCTGCAAGAGCTAACAGCCGTGCAGGCGTGGAGGCGTTCACCGCAATCAGCCGCCTCAAGATCGCATTGTAAAACGCCAGTCCGATAATGAAAAAGGCAGCGATCAGAATCGGGATTGAGAGCAAAGGGTCAAGATGGGCGTAATGCCACAGAAAGTACGCCCCGTACATCGCGAGCATGACGAACTCGCCATGGGCAAAGTTCGGGATGTCCATGACTCCAAAGGGCAGCGTCAATCCGATTGCAAGAAGCCCGTAAATACCTCCCAAAAACAAACCATTCAGCACTGCTTGGATAACAAAAATCTCCATCAACCGCCCTCACCTGTTCCCTCGCACCTGATCCATTCCGATAGGGGTGGCCAGTTAGGGTTCAAACCGCAACCACATACTGGAGAGATGAATCAAAGTGTGGCAAGGATGGGGTGATCCAGTCCTTGCCACACCGCGAATTACGGTTTTATCAGCCGATACGGCGTGAGTTTCTCGGGGGAAACCATCACAGGCTGCATCTGGTTATTGATATCTTGCCATTGGACAAGGCAACCCGACATGTAGATATTGTCTCCCTTTTCGTTGAATTTTAGCCGTCCGGATCCAGAGCACACATAGAGGGCTCTTGGGCTTACGTATGCTCCATCCTTCATCTTCCCTTCCTCTTCCGCAGGGCCCATCACGATCTCGAGATTATGCAGGGCGTCCTTAACCTTCACGGGATCCGTGGACTTGGCAGCTTCCACACCGTATTTGGCAATCCATGCCCCAGAATAACCCGAAATGCCGTGCTCCGTGATAAAGGGAAATTTGGGGTGTCTTTTTGAAAATTCGGCACTGACCCCTTTGGCGATGGGGTTGTCCCATGCATGGTTACACGACATGGCACAGCAGATACCCTTGACACCCTCAGGTCCTCTTTCTTCGAGGAATTCGGGCTGGACGAAGAAGCCGCCACCACCAAGCCAGAGCGGTTTGTACTTTATGGCGTCGGCGGTTCTCAGGATGTACAGCGTTTCGGCATACCCCGTAAGAACGACAACCTCAGCCCCGGAGGCTCTCAGTTTTGCGATAATCGGGGTGGCATCGACCATGCCTTTGGGATACCCGACCTCTGCGACGATGTCCACCGGAACTTGATATTTCTCCAGCCATTTCTTCGCCTGCATGGTCAAATCCGTGGGCCAGGCGGTCTCTTCATACGCGAATGCCAGCTTTTTGAAACCGGGCATGTGTTTTTCTTTCACCAACTTGACGAAATCCGCCTGTGCTTTCGCCCAGTATTCGTTTCGCGGGAAAATTCTGAAAAAGTACTTTGCGCCCATATCGGTGAGACCGCTCTTACCGACCGATCCGAAAAAGGGAACACGGTACTTCTCGGCAACAGGGATTATGGGCCCCATCATTCCGCTAACAGTGGCCGTGCATATCGCAGAGATTGTGACCCCTTTTGACTGAGCCGAAGCCAGAGCCGCCTCCAGGGCCGCCGCACCCATCTTCGAATCGCTGGTCAAGTCGACGACCTTCCAGATTTCGACCTCTGCGCCCCCGAGAGACTTGATCCCACCCATCTTGTTGATATGCTCGACCGCCATTTCCGTGCCCCAAAGCTCTCTTTGTCCCAACCAGGAATAATTTCCTGAAAGGCAGTTTGCATACATGAAAAGGACTTTGTCGGGCACTGCATGGACAGGCGAGGATGAGACAAAGCCCACGAGCAATAGCAATGAAACCAAAATCAACACTATCTTCCTCATTTTTCACTCCCCCTTTCGTTAATCCGTTGCGAGATATCCGTTTTTCTTATCACCCCCCTCCCATTTTCAAAACCGGTAGTTAAACCACCATAAAGCCAAATCAAATCACAAGCGCAACCCACTTTGCCCAGGAGCACCAATCACAGTTTCTTGGAACCGGTTCCAAGCGGGACTATAGTACAAGCCTTTCCGCTTGTCAAGAAAAAAAGGAATAGCTCGCATTATCCGTTCTCCCTTGTTCCAGCATCGCTCTATGCGGTTAAATCCCTTTCTTCTCCCCATACTATGATGCGGGTCGCTAATGAATGACCCCGAAGTCCTCCCGGACACGGCAACAACTGATGTACTCCAGAAAAGGGTCTGGGAATTAGCCCAAGGCGGGCCCACAACGGGGCCCTTCCGGCTGTACGAGTGTCCAATGCTATCTGCCAGAAAGCTCGAACCCAGCAGATTCCGGGTACAAATGATTCACTCAGGAAGGATCGAAAGCAGGGGAAAATAGAGGGAATTTTCGGGCCCAACGAGAGCTGATCCCGCCCTTCTTGAGACCGATTTCACATGTGCGACCCACTTTTGTCGCGTTACCGATGGGGCAGGCTCACTCCGAGCCTTTCGGAGCAGTGCATGTCTTACGCTCAATCAACTCGCACTCAAATACCGCGGTCCTAAACTCCGAGGTTTCACCTTTCACGCGTTCCAGGAGCATTCTTGCCGCGGTTTTTCCCATTTCATACTGAGGTTGTCTCATGGTGGTAAGCCAGATATGTGGCAGCCCCGAGTACGCCATATCGTCAAAACCGATCAGGCTAATATCCTCAGGTACCCGTACGTCTCTGCTTGCGAACGCAGCCATCAATCCTATGGCCATTTGGTCATTGGCTGCAAATACAGCGGTGTATTTGAGGCCCTCATCCACCAACTGCCGACCAATCGACTCCCCGGAGTCAATTCTCAGATCTCCATGAACTACCGAATCACTGGACACCTCTAGCCCTGTTTCCCTCATTGCTTTTAAAAAGCCTTGAAGTCTCCCGTAACTGGCCGAGGATTTCTTGAATCCAGCGAGATGAAAGATCTTCCTGTGTCCTAGATCGAGCAAATACTTAGTTGCCCTATACGCGCCGCGCTCGTTGTCGACGACAACTGCATCAGTTTTGTAGTTTGGTATCAAACGATTGACGAGGACCACCGGCCGCGCCAAATCACTCAAGACTTCCACCACCTTTCTCCCGCCGACGGCCGATATCATGATGATTCCGGAAACATTATTTTCTTTCGCTACATGGAGATACTCGAGTTCACGTTCGTACGAATCATCTGAATTTCCAACGACCACCGTGTATTCGCTAACCCGCGCGATATCCTCAACACCCCTAAGCATTTCTGCGTAGACGGGATTGCGCACGTCGCTCACGATTACTTGTATGGTTGGGGAGAAACCGGTTGCAAGACTCCTGGCAACGGGGCTCGGACGGTAATTCATCTCTTCTATAGCCCGATTGACAGCAGTTTTCTTCTCCGCCCTCACGTGAGGTGAGCCTGCCAGGACGCGAGAGACTGTCGAACGAGAGACGCCCGCTCTCAACGCAATATCCTTTATGGTAGCCCTGTTGACCGTTTTTGAAATCGGTTTCATAACTCCATTATATCAACCATCCAGGGCCTGTCAACAGAAAATCAGCTCCATGCCATTTGATAAGCCGATTCAGGCATGGACGCTTGAAAATGAGGACCACCCCTGCAGGGCAAAGCCAACTAGAAATCCCCTTGAATCGGGCAGGAGGTGGCGTAGTCCAATTGTTGAATAACGTAACCCCGCTCTTCCTGACCTGCCCATATCATTTTCCAAACCCTGATTTTCCACATTCTAAGTACTCGAAAATACAGGATTGTCATTTTGGATAGTGAGAGTTGGGGGGCAGGGCTAGGCAAAATCTAAGTGGAATCGAACCAACGACACGGGGATTTGCAGTTTGATCAGACACATGCTAAAGAAAAAAGTGATATTTAATGGGTGACCCCATTCCACACTTTACTGCTTCGCCTCTTTCAGTTTTCTCACAAAGGAATTGATCCCATCTCTTTCTTTTAATCCCCGGGCAAAGGCTTGAGCTTGTCTGCGGGACGGAAATCGCCCCACTGCAACCCGATACAAAACTCCTTTCTGAGGGATATCAGCCTTCTCGACGAAAACCTCATAGCCCTTCTCCTCCAGTTCCTTCATCAATCGGTCAGTGTTGCGTTTGTCCCTGAAGGACGCTACGTTCACCGTATACCTGCCTGCTTGTAGGTTCCCTTCGGGTGTAGCCGGGGCTTTGGCCTTTTCAACCATTACGACCTGGGATCTTCCCTCTCCTTCAGCAACTATAGCCTCCCCTTTCTCCTCTCCCACTTCTTTTGGGCCTGCGATAAACAACTTCTTGCTACCTATCTGTCTTTCCTCGATTATTGTCGAAGGCCCCGAGGACTCTGAGGCAATCGGCTCTTCTTCCTGCGGTAGACCACCTTCCAATGGTTTTTCCCCCATTGCCTCCTCCGCAACAACCCCTGAAATTTTAGGCTCATCCTCCTTCTCAATGAACTTGATGGGGAACCCTACTTGCGCGCGAACAAGCTGGGTGTTTCTTTCTCCTGGCTTCATTAAGAACATGATTGCGAGCAGGAAAAACCCAAAAACCACACAGAGGAGGGCGACGAATATAAGAAGTCGCCTTGACCTCCTCTGCTTTTTTGTGGGATCGAGGGTTTGGGGTGAGGGATGGAGGGTTTCTTTTTTCGGTTTCTCGTTTTCCGTGCCCAATTCCCTCCCGTGTTTTTGCACGAATTTTTTAAAGTCCCTGAAGGTAAATTCCTCTTGAATGCGTGTTTCAAGATGATCATGAGCACGCTCAAGAAGCTCAACGGATAGCTCTTGATTAGGCTTTTCCATAAGGATCTGCTGCTTCCCAATCAGTCGATCCGTTACCAGGAGACCTCATAGCCCTATGGTATCAGGATAACCCCCTGTTTACAAGAAAAAAGGCAGGACCATGATTGATCCTGCCACAATGGTAAGCTTTTAAAGGTGCCGGGAGGCGGAATTGAACCACCGACACGGGGATTTTCAGTCCCCTGCTCTACCGAC
>Ga0209636_10008565_pt1 | contig 10416 bp, 8 predicted proteins | sample DeeMarSWOR152_54_FD_187464 | JGI IMG/M metagenome (GOLD analysis project Ga0209636, IMG submission 187464) | Marine sediment microbial communities from White Oak River estuary, North Carolina - WOR-1-52-54 (SPAdes) (version 2) | ecosystem: Environmental > Aquatic > Marine > Intertidal zone >... | reverse complement strand
GAACTTTCGGATTCCATGTCGCCGGTAAATACATTCCGTCTTATATTCAACCACTACTTCGGTGCCGATTATCCTTTGCTGGAGGATGATTAGGAGAAGTGATTAGCCATGTCAACAGGAAGCTGGCTGAAGGCTCACAGGAAACAAATAATCACCCACACAGCAATTATCGTGGGATTTGTGCTGTTCGTAATCTTCGTGGCTGAGCCTCTCTTCGATAGGCTGGAGAAAATACCCGGCGAGGCACAACTCCACCAGCTTCAGCTGCCTGCTCAAACAGGCGGAATGAAGAGCTACATTGACGAGTTGAAAACCATCGCTCACACCACCGTGGAAGTAATGGGCTGGGCCTTCATCGAGGGTCAGGATTCTGAGAACAACGAAGTCTACATAGTCTTAAAATCAAGTAGCAGGACGTATGTTTTTGACACTGGCGTACGAGAGCGGCCGGACGTCACCCGCTATTTCGCAGGGATGGGCCTGAACCTGGACCATTCGGGATTTGTGGCTCTTCTCCCCGTGCGGAAAATAGTCAATGGCAAATATACGGTCGGCATTTATATCAGAAAAGATGACGTCGAAGCGCTACAATACACAAGCAAAGTTATAACAAAATCAGGAGACACCATAAAGACCGAGTGAAGGCTGAGTTTTTGGGGTATCTGGTTGGCAGGACGAGTCGAAGAAACGAGGTGTCCCGATGGGGCAACCCGGAGCAAAGGGACTTAGGAAAACAAATTGCCCGCTAGAGACTTGTGAGCCACTGCCATGTATCTGCCTGGCCTGGATTGCAGCGAACTATGGGATTCCATCTCGCCGGTGAATACGTTCCGTCTCATATTCAACCGCTATTTCGGAGCTGATTATCCGCTGCTGGAGGACGACTAAGGGGGGTAATTAGCCATGTCAGCAGGAAGCTGGCTCAAACTCAAATGAAACAAAAGTTAAAAGATATTTTCAAGGGGCCGGTGGTTTTCTACCCGCTGCTGTTTGCTGCTTTTCCCGTCCTGTTTCTTTATGCCTACAACATAAACGAAACATCGATAAGCCAGGTATGGCTGCCGCTGGTAGTCTCGGTGTCTGCTGCTCTGGTGTTGTGGGCAGTCTTGAGCCTTATACTCGGAAGCCTTGCTAAGGCGGGATTGGCCACAGCTATATTCCTGGTCTTCTTTTTCGCCTACGGACGCCTTTATGAAGTTCTGGAGAACTCGAGATTATTTACGCCCAAACACGGTTACTTACTCCCCGTCACGCTGTTTGTCTGGGGCTACTGCGTCTATTTCATCAGCCGCGCCAAAAGAGACTTCCGCACCACCACCACGGTGCTCAACATAACGGCGGTGGTGCTCATTGCCATCAACCTGTTTAACATCGCAAGCTATCAAATTAGGCTAGCCAGACTGGACACAGGTACACCGGAGGAGTCGACCGAGCAGGCTGACGCCACCAGCCCGGCAGACCTCAGCGCCCTGCCCGATATCTACTTCATCATCTTTGATGAATATGCCCATCCTGATACCATGAAGGAATGGTACGATTACGATAATAGCGAGTTTTTCAACAGCCTGGAGGACAAAGGCTTCTTCATAGCTTCTCAGAGCAAAACAAGAACGCCGTTCACGGCTCAGGTAATCAACCAGGTGCTTAACATGGAATATCTCACTCCGGGATGGGAGTGGGACCCTGAAATGGGAAAATATATTGAAAGAGAAACAAATATGATATACCGTACCGATTACATCTACAACGATGTCACATTAAGAAAAATAGCTTACAGCAACGTGGCAGATTTCCTGAAGGCGCATTATTATCAATACATCGTTTTCGGCAACGACTCTTCATTGCACACACGTGTTACCTATATTGAGGAGCATGCTGATCTCTACTTCAATTACCATGAAGAGGCTGCCACTCCCTGGGTATCTGAGTTCCAGGAAATCCTGTGGAACACCACCATGCTCAGGCCTTTCTACCACCACCTTGTTGGAGTCCAGTACGAGAATGCCTCTCGGCGCGGGACCCGGTACACGCTGGAACACCTGAAGGCGCTGCCTGAAGTGGAAAGTCCAAAATTTGTGTTTGCCCATTTTATGTGTCCTCACAGGCCGTTCGTGTTCGGCGCAGAAGGCGAATACATCGCTTATGTAAATTGGAAGAACTATGAAGATAAACAGTTCTACCTAGGGCAGTATATATTCATCTCGGCGGAGATAGAAAAGATGGTTGATGCGTTGCTGGAAAAATCGGAAATCCCGCCGATTATCATTCTGCAGTCAGACCACGGTACTAGGGTTCCTTCTTATCCTGTAGGCGACAGTGAATGGCAAAAGATACTTAACGTCATGTATCTGCCGGGTATGGATTACAGCGAACTTTCGGATTCCATGTCGCCGGTAAATACATTCCGTCTTATATTCAACCACTACTTCGGTGCCGATTATCCTTTGCTGGAGGATGATTAGGAGAAGTGATTAGCCATGTCAACAGGAAGCTGGTTTAAAGCCCACAGGAAACAGGTAATCACCCATACAGCAATTATCGTAGGATTTGTGCTGTTCGTCATCTTTGTCGCCGAGCCTCTGTTTGATAGGCTGGCAAGAATCCCGGGGGAGGCACACCTCTATCGGTTTTCACTGCCTGTTGAAACCAATAATATACATAGCCATATTGATAAACTTACAACAGATGGCCGTAGCGCAGTTGACGTACAGGGCTGGGCGTTCATCGAAGGGGAAGATTCTGAGAACAACGAAGTCTACATAGTCTTAAAATCGGGCGGCGAGACCTATATTTTTGACACCATGGTGCAAACGAGGCCAGATGTCACCCAGTATTTCAAAGAGTTGGACTTGAACCTGGACTATTCGGGATTCGTGGCCCTTCTTCCGGCACGGAAAATAACGGACGGTGAGTACACCGTCGGGATTTATATCACTAAAGGCGATATCGAAGCCCTGGAGTATACAAACAAAGCTGTAACAAAATCAAAAGGCACCATAGAGACTAAGTGAGGGCTGAGTTTGTGGGGTATCTGGTTGTCAGGAGGAGTTGAAGAAACGAGGTGTCCCGATGGGGCAGCCAGAGCAAAGGAATCCACGAAAGCAAATTGTCCGCTAGAGACTCGTGATCCACCGCCATGTCCTTTCTATCCCTTCTTGCAGACTTGTGCTTGGTTTCCAACCGGCCTCGTCACGTATTCGCGAAATGTCAAGGACGACCTTCTGCACGCGAGTAGCAGTATCTTCTGTGTAAACCGGCTCTATCTTCTTGCCGGTGACACCGGACATTATCCCAATCAACTGGTTGAGGGAAGTGCCGGCACCGCTTCCCACATTGAATATTTTGTGCGTCGTTTTCTTTTCGAGGGCTGCAATCGTTGCCTCAGCGGCATCGCCCACGTATATGTAGTCCCTCTCCATAGAGCCATCGCCATAGATCACAGGGCGGTCGCCCATCTTGATTCTGTTCAAGAACACGGGTATGACTCCCTGCTGGCCGTGCGGGCTCTGTCTTTCCCCGTAAGGGTTTGAGTACCTTAGAATGAGGTAGTCCAGTCCATAAGCGTGATGGAAGTAATTCAAATACTTTTCAATGGCGAGTTTGGATATACCATAGGGGTCCATCGGGTTGAGGGGATGCGTTTCGTGGACTGGAAGGCTAGTCGGTTCGCCGTAGACCGTGCCGCCGGAAGACGGGAAAATGACCCTCTTTAGTTTGCTGGCAACAGCAAGCTCCAGTAAACTCAGTGTTGCAATAACATTCGTCTGGAAGTCGTAAATCGGGTCTTTGACTGCGGTTGCCGGCACCGTGGTACCGATATAATGGAAAACGTAGTCCACGCCTTTAAAAGCCTGAAACACATCTTCATGGTTGAGGAAATCACCTTTTATAATCTCAACTTTGCCCTTAATTGTTTCCAGGTTCATCATCCCGGTCTGGAAACTGTCGAAAATCCTCACATCATACCCTTTCTTGCCCAGTCCCTCCGCGAGATGCGACCCAATAAACCCATTCCCGCCAAGTATTAGGCACCTTGCCATTCAGTTCTCCTGAGATAATGACCGATATATTTTTTCGTACTCAAAGGCGTGTTCTTCAATTCTGGGCGGGCGGCGAATTCGCTCTTTCAACTGGTTCAGGATGCCTGGGTCATCCCCTATCCTTTTCAAGACCTGCGCCAGCGACTCCGGCTCGCTCACTTCGAAGGTGAAGCCGTTTTCATTGTCTTTCACCATTTCTGTCATGCCGCCGAGGTTGGACACGATTGCCGGCACATTGTGGGCAAGGGCCCTGGTCAATACCAGGGGTGAGTTCTCCCACCAGGTCGAGGGTACAACGAGCACATCTATTTCATTATAGATGCGGGGCATATCTTCGTACGTGTATTCGCCGCAAAATTCAATCTTGCTATGATTCCCAGCGAGGCTGTGGAGCGTCCTATAATAATCGGCTCGTCCAAAGTGGCTCCCGAAAATCTTCAAGGCGATATTTCCCTTTCCTGCCATGTTGTATGCCTGCAGGAGCACGTGTGGGCCCTTGTGGGGCTGAAGGGTACTGAGAAAACCCAGCGTGATCTCGCTTTCTCGGGAATACCTTTTCGCATTGGGCTTCACGTCGGCGTAGTCCACGCCGTATGGTATGAGCTGAATGCCGGAAATGGGACCGTTCAGCTCGAAGACCTGGCGCAGGGAGTTAGTTGCCGACACAACACAGCCCGCCGTATTAAGGAGTTCTCGAGTCTCGGCGAATCTCCGCTCCAGCCTTTCGCGCCAGGCGTCTCCGTAGCACTCTCGCACGCACCTTTCGCCCCCTTCCGATGATAGACATACCTCCCCCTTCTGGGTAACTCCAATGCCCTTCGGACACATAAGCCAGAAATCGGTCAGAGTCAGCACGAACGGAATGCGGCGTCGACTTGCGACTTTCGCGATCATACCAATCCTCATAGGATGGAAGATATGCACTACGTCGAAGCGGCCTTCAGCTATGATACTTCCGGTTACGCGCTGCATCTCTCGATCAGAAATACTGAACGCAACCTCGGTGGGAGGTCTCTGGTGTCGCACCGCAATAACCGGAACTCCCTGGTACTCGTACCTCTTTGTCAGGGAATCGCCATCCGGTTCAAATCCTCCCGCTTCTCCTGGCTCATATGTGAGTATAGTCACCGAGTGGCCCATTCGCTGCATCTGCTTGCTTATGTTCAGGGCGAGTCTTTCGGTGCCCGTGTACCAGGTGGGGAAGAACTGGTGCACTGCGAAAAGGAGTCGCACTATACTCCCTCCGAGAGATAGGCGTCCACTGCCGCTAGCGGCTTGTTCTGTTCGCCGCGCTTTGATGCTGCCAGGAAGTGGCTCCCGAACGCTGTGCCAGAAGAAATCGCGAACAGCTTATACAATGATTCCACGAATTCACCTTTCTTGTCTTCCAGTGAGGTGTAAACGTTCAGGTACGACGTGAAGGTGTCAAGCATAGCAAGGTATTGGTGGATAAGGGGGGTGGTGGGTGTCATGCTGGCCTCACCAACCAGTCCGCGTATCTCGTCAAACACTACATCTAGCTGACCACCAGCCTTTTCGAACTCTCTCAGTCCTTCAGGGCCTCTCGAGAAGTTTTCGCGGAGCGAAGACTTTATCATGGAGCACAACCTGTCAACCGGTTCGCTGTAGGACGTCACCGATTGGACCGCCGTGTTCAGGGCTGCGTACAGCGTCATTACGCTGCCGAACATAAACTCGACATTTCCCTCATCGCTGAACTGCGGCGGCTGGTAGCATAGTATCGTGGGTAAGAGCTTAGCCTCGACGTAGCTTCTCTTCATCACGTAAGTGGCTGTCCGGTTGTGGGAGTGGACTACAGCTGCCGACTGTAGAAACGACGCTTTGTATCCGTTTTCCAGCAACCTCAACCCGAGGTCCAGATCCTCTGCGTATGACATCTCCTTGAACTTCAGGTCATCAAAGACAGGCCTCTTTACGAGGCAGCAGACGTTGTCCAGTCCGGCCAGCCTTCTTCTTTCCAGCGGCGGCAACTTATGGAACTCTGGGGGTGCCGAGCAGGCTATGTCCTGGGCAAACCCGAGCTGTCTGTAATGGTTCCACATGCTGAAGCAGGCAAACAAGTCCGCGTCGCTTCTGGGAACCTGGCGGCACGTTGTCGCGGCGATCCTGCTGTCGTTCTCCATTACTCTTACCATCTCGTACAGCCAGCGGTCACCCATCGGGATTGCATCCTGCACCATGAACAACACGTAGTCCCCTCCGGCCTGTGTGGCGCCAAAATTCCTTGTCAGTCCGTGGTTAAATTCGTCAGGTCTAATCTTGAACACTCTCGCGCTATACTTTTCAGCGAGTTCAATAGTACAATCTGTGGACCCACTGTCGACGACGATGGTCTCTAGGGCAGCGATTCCTTTTGCGTTGGTGAGGTGTTCGAGCGTGAATTCGAAGTCCGGGCCAGCGTTCCTGGTCGGGATCACAACCGTGACGTGTCTGTCGATGAGGCTGACCTTCTCTTCCGGCTGCGCCATGATGACAGCGAGGTCTCGGTCGCTCACTCTCGTCGGCACAGGCTTGCCCCGGCCCCTGTAGCGCTTGTAGTTCCACCAGAAGCTGCGCCAGCCTTCGTTGAGGATGATCCTGATGCCGCTGAGGCCAAGTTCATAGTAATGACGGCGGCTAGTGCCGGGGCGCAGCAACTTTTCGACTATTCTCTGGTGGCGGTTTGCAAGCTGCATGGGTATGCTGTGCTGAATTTGTTGCATCTGGGATTCCAAACGATGTATCTTGGCGACCCTCTCATCTCGGCTTTTGTTGAAGTTGCTTATCTGGGCGGCCTTCTCCTGGAGGCTTGTCTCAAGGATGGCTATGTGGGCATCCTTTTCCTGGAAGCTTGCCTCCAGGTCGGCTATGTCGGAGATCTTTTCCTGGAGGCTTGTCTCCAGGTTGGCTATGTCGGAGACCTTTTTCTGGAGGCTTCTCTCGAGGTTGGCTGTGCGGGAGACCTTTTTCTGGAGGCTTGCCTCAAGCTGGGGTATGTGGGAAACGAGGGAGATATTCTCCTGGAGGCTTGTCTCGAGGTTGGCTATGTGGGAGACATTTTCCTGGAGTATTCTCTCAAGGTTGGCTATGTCGGAGACCTTTTCCTGGAGGCTTGTCTCGAGGGAGCTTATCTGGGCGACCTTCTCCTGGAGGCTTGTCTCGAGGGAGCTTATCTGGGCGAACTGGTGTTTCGCTTGAGCACCGAGAGTTTTCACTTGATTCTGCAAATAGTGAACCTGAAAGTTTCTTTCCTGTAAGATAGCTTGCTGATTCCTTGTTCGTGATTTATGCCGGGTAATAACCGGTTCAGCGCCAGTTATAACCTGTTTAGGCACAATGTCTTTTATTTTGAATTTATGTTCTTGCAAAACTTTGAAATCGTTAGCCAACGCGGTGGAATAGTGAGGCTTGTTATTCTGAAGCTCTTCGAATCTGGCATGTAGTTCGTCAAAATTCCTGAACAGGTAGCTATCAAGCTTCCTGTCTTCCATAAAGAATTGTCGTTTATCTTCACCGCAGAATAGAACAAAAGGAACATTGTGGACATAGGCAAAAACAGCTCCGTGAAGAGACGAGGAGATGAAGTAATCGAAATTCCCTATGACGGTGAATATTTCTTCAGGCCTCAGAATAGGAAGCAATGTAGAATTCCCTACCATCTGGTTAAGTCTTTCCAGGTACGTGAAATCGCGGTTGTAATGGGTAATCGGCAAAAAGTAGATGTGGAAAGGTTGGTTTGATAGATATTCGACAAATGATTCCTCGTCTACTATCCCCTCCCATAACTGGACACCAATGCTGGGTTTCTGAATCCTCAGGTCAAAATGAGGTAGGTCTTTGAGTAGCATAGTAGTGCAGGGCACCACTGCGACCTCTCTGTTGAGGTAGGAAAGCTTCTGTTTATCCCCATTGCTTCTGACAGTGACGTAAAGATAGTCATTAAGATATTGCAAGTCATCCGGGGAACCAACTATGCCACAACAGTTGAGAATATGCTTGCCGGGTACTCTAAACTTGTCATAGAAGAAATCTGGACACGGGCGCAGAAGGTGACCACCACCAATGATTATCGTCGGGTAATCATTGGGGTTGAATCTGCCTGGGACAAGCTCCTCATAGTCCACCCCTATTTCATCCAGCATCTGCCTTACACTCACACCAATAGCCTGGTCGCCGGTGTTGCCGCTAATGTTGTCGTAAAGAATGCCGACTTTTTTCATTTCCCCTGCAAGAGCGCCAGATAGTCGTTTATTACCTTTTCAGTATCATTAATTGTAATTAAAATGCTTAGAATTCGCAATCTTAAATAGGTGTACCATTTTGGGGACGTAGGTCAATGGGAAATAACTAATTCGATGAATATTTACATAAACTTTTATTTTGACTAAAATATAGCCATAAACTCTATAACTAGACATGAAATCTCTCCCGAATATTAATGTTGGGATTCCTTATTGAGAAGCAGTCCAGTATTGATTATGCAAGGTAAAGTACATGTTGGATAAAAAGAATCAATACGATTTAGTTTACTTTGAAATTGTGGGGTATTGTAATGCAAGATGCCCGTGGTGTATGACAGGTAGTAAACGATTAGATGAGACTGCTTTTCCATCAACGTCCATTAAAGTAGATCATTTTGAAAATGCCATTAACTACTTATTAGATAATGGTTTTATCTGCCCAGGGAAATGCAGGATTGACTTGTATAGCTGGGGTGAGCCCATGCTGCATCCAAGATTAAATGATATCTTGAGAATACTTAGTAGAAATAATATCAATTTCGGAATTAGCACTAATGCGTCAAAAGTTGTTCATTTGGATAGAGATGTTTTAACCAATCTATGTGAGTTAAAATTTTCAGTACCAGGTTTCAGTCAATCGTCATATGATAGGATACACGGATTTCATTTTGAAACAATACTCAATAATATTGAAATGTTAGTTAAGAATATAATAAAAGAAGGGTCCCCTAGCCAATTTACGATGGCCTATCATATATATCAGTTCAATGTTGATGAAATAAGGTTAGCAGCAGAATTCTGTAATAAAAATAACATCAATTTTTTTCCATATTGCGCCCGGTTAGCTGATTATACTTTTAAAAAATCATATCTTGACGGATCAATGAGTAGAGAACTACTTGAAAAGGTGTCTAAAGACCTGTTCTTACACTATATTGACGAATTGATAGCAACGATGCCACAAAACTACGAGTGCCTGGACTTCAATGTACTTACCATTGATGAATACTGCAATGCTTTAACGTGCTGCATTCTTCCTAAAGACCATCCTGAATATTCTTTAGGCAGTCTTTTTGAATTATCCCACAGCGAGATACGCGATATGAAACTATCCCGGAAAGTTTGTGTGGATTGCATTAAATCCGGAGTCGCATACTGGACGCAGCATCCATTAATACCAAAATATATAGATGATTTAAAAAATGTCGCGAGAGTAAAACAGATGTCTCAAAATAGAGACCTGGAGTTGCAAAATAGAGACAATACAATAAACGACATATTAAATTCAAAATCATATAAATTAGGCCGTACCTTGACATGGCCAATTCGATACATGATAGAACGATTTAGGTGACAGACAAAGTATTTTACGATTGACTTTCAATATTTTTTGTACATCTTTTTAATGGTGAGACCTATTACCGCAGTCAGTTAGTGTTGTAACCAACTCTAGAAAACATACACTTAATCAGAAAATTCGAGGCATATGGCAATGAAAGTGATGAGTAAGTATATGAAAGGCCTTGAATTAAACGATGTTCAATAATTGTTTAAAAATTCTGGGAGGGATTGGTATATTGCGATTCCTATGGTAATGCTTCAATTTAGAGTGAAGCTACCCTCAAACTTCCCTGGCTTTGTTTCACCCCCCCCGCAGCATCGACAGATAGTCGTTTATTACCTTTTCAGTATCACCCATTGTAACAATCCGGCCCTCGTTTAGCAATATCGCCCGCTGGCACAGCCCTTTCACGGCATCAAGGGCATGGGAGACGAAGACTATGGTCTTGCCCTCAGCTTTGAACTGGTTCATCTTATCCCGGCACTTTTTCTGAAAGGCTTCATCGCCTACGGCGAAGACTTCGTCTATGAGCATAGTATCGGGGTTGCCATGGATGGCGGTGGAGAAGGCCAACCGCACGTACATGCCGGAGGAGAAATTTTTCAGCTTCATGTTTTCGAATTTCTTGAGCTCGGCGAAGTCGAAGATGTCGTCGTATATCCTGTCCACCTGTTTTCGGCTCAGGCCCAGGATGGAAGAATAGATGTAAACGTTTTCCTTAGCTGTGAGTTCTGGCTGAAAGCCAACGCCCAGCTCGAGGAAGGAGGCGACCTTGCCGTTCATGGTAAACGAG
>Ga0209636_10008564_pt1 | contig 10416 bp, 7 predicted proteins | sample DeeMarSWOR152_54_FD_187464 | JGI IMG/M metagenome (GOLD analysis project Ga0209636, IMG submission 187464) | Marine sediment microbial communities from White Oak River estuary, North Carolina - WOR-1-52-54 (SPAdes) (version 2) | ecosystem: Environmental > Aquatic > Marine > Intertidal zone >... | reverse complement strand
ACGTGCCTGGAGGATAATGACAAACTGTTACAATAAGATGGTATTGATTACATAATATATTTTGAATACACGCTTTCCACAGTTTTGATCTTGCGCCATTACTGCCCCCTCCATCTGCCTGTATGAGCATTGAATTTTTATTAGAATATCTCTGATTTCCATCAATGTTCCACCATTTTGCTATAGAACTTACAGCAAACTCTGCTGTATTATAAGAAATTCCGATAACAACAAATCCGGTATTGGCTAACATATTATAAATTCCATACGGTATAGCCACACCGATAGCTAACGATCTAAAATCATAAGCATTCACCTTTTTTCCATCCTGACACCATATCGCGCCTGGGTTCTTGAAATTTCCCACTAATTCTCGCTTCTTCGCATCAGTACTTATTGTTGGATTTTGTTCGTTCAAAAATTCTGTTCGTAATTGCTCGATGTATTCAAACTGTTGATTTCTTTTTATCTTTGATTGTTTGGTAACTTTGTTCGGATTCGATTCAATTTTTTTATAATTAACTTTCAACGAATAGTTCATGTCCGTTAATATTTTTTTAACGGTATCAGCAGAAACATTTATTGATTCTTTACGCAACTCATCTGATATTTTTTGAGTGGTTTTTTTGGTCCATTTTAACCCAGTTATCGGATCGCCGCCCGTGTCATAGATGAGCAATTGTTCTATTTTATCAATTACTTCCGGAGTTTTTTTTATGGCAGTTCGTCCTCCGCCTGTTTTACGGACGCTATCTTTTTCAAACTGACCGCTTATTAATTCATTTCTTCCTTTGCTAACTGTTTCGGTATCTAACCTTAAGAGGTTGGATATTAATTTATCTCCCCCATGGCCTATTTTTAATGACTCCAACCCTGCATACAATCTTCGCTGTTTTTCATCCAATATGCTATAAAATAAGATAATCGCGGCTTTCAACTCATCTGTAATTACATGACTTGATAATTTATCAATATTTAAAACCGCTGCTTCACTTTGTGATCCACGGATGATTATTTGTTGCTTACGCCGTGGAAAACTTTTATTGAAATACACATATTCACCACCATACTTTTCTCGATGCAGCTTATTTTTCTTATATAGCGTTATTAGGGCAAGTTTTACTTCCACATGCAACTTCGTTTGTAACTCTTTTACTGTAAAACCTGATTCAGAATTATTTACGAAATGCCAGCAGGTATTTATTAATGTATTAAATTTGGAAAAATAAACTGAATTATAACACCATAATCCTTCATCTGAAAATTTGGCTACTGTGTCAAGTGTATAATATTTCCCCCGGTGAGAATAGCTGCTTATATATGATAGCTCTTTTAGCCGGCGAATGATAGTTATCCTGACAGTCGTATTAAGATGCTCACCAATCTCTTTTAAAGTCACTATTTTTCTTGATGTTATAAAACATTCAAGTTTTTGCTTTGGTATATTTTTTTTGCTCATAATGATACAATTATACCTTTTATTTATTAATATAAGTATAATTATATCATTATGCAAGTTATTTTTTAATTATTTTAATATATTGTTATAAAAAAGATTATGGTTCGATCTATTTATTGCAATTGGTATTTAGTATCGATACTATTAAACATTATAATCCGATATTATTTTTCGGATGACACTTAGCAGCGATTCTCATACGCTACCCTGTACCTAAATATGTGCTGGCTACGTTTATTGGGAAATTTCCACGTTATTACTTATTGGCACTGCTTGGCGATTCTTTTCAAATTCCTAACAGGTATTTGATTGTTATGCTGATACTCTTATTAGTGATACCTGTGATAACTACTTTTATACTTAATCGATTAAGGGCGAATGCATAAAATAAGGGAGGGAACCAATAATGTATGAAAAAGCCATTATTACATTGTTATTGAGTATTGCTGCGGGAATACACGCTGCAAGTTTTGGAGCGTATAAAGACTCACCTCACGAATCTTTTATTACAAGGAGATTTGTGAGGGAATTGGTGATCGCTTTCGGGATCGGGATTATTTTTTCATTTTTACAGGTGTGGAAAAGTGAAAACTACTTAATAATTTATCTTTCTACTTTTACAATAGCTCGAATTGTTACTGAGTTTTACAAGCTCAACTTACGAGTTGAGCAGCAGGATAAATTCCGAATACCGACGCAAATTCATTTTTTCAAGAAGGTTGTACAAAATAGATTACTCAGAATTCTTTTAGGGTTTGTCACTCCTTTTGTCGTTCTAACTGTTTACTATATATCACTGCGTCTGTCAGATTCTCTTACCATTCAACAAAAAGGTATAATTATTGGATTATTAATTGGACTTGCTGATGCGTCAGGTGGTGCATACAAGGATGGATTAATTGAAGGTTTTTATCTAAATAAATTTTTAAAAAGCCCGATATTAGGTCCTCTGGGCGGATTTGTGATTTCGTTCATGACCAGCAATCCTCTTTTTCTGTTGCTCGGTGCAATCGCATTCATGAGAATGTTTATTGAGCTATTTTTTAAAATCTTGTGCGAAACTTATGTACCAGGAAAATTTAAAGCGATGAAGCCCCTATTTCCTGGTTGGTCAAAGAAAAGAAAAATCTTTCTCATACCATACAGTATTACGTGGGGAATTTTTTTAATACTTTTATTTTTATAAAATATGATGATAGCGTTTCTTATTTTGATTCCAATATAATATTTAATTAACAATAACTGGTGGAACATATTGTAATTTTTTTCTTGACATTTGAATTTAATATACTTATTTTGACTTGAAATATGTTGCTATTTACTACGAAATAAGATAAAAACATTTTATGACCCGAGTAGTAATTCCTTACGCACTGCTATGTAAACGCCAAAATATAGTTAATGCCATTCTTTTTCTAAGACAAAAATCTATATTAAGGAATTCGACTCAATGCATAGATCTATCAAAAACATTTTCTCCCTGATTCTCTTTCCCATTTTGCTCCATGCTCAGCAAAGAGATATCAAATTTGAAGACGTTGCGTCAACCATCCTAGACAAAACAGAACTCCATGTTGGTAAATCCTTTGATGTTTTCTTAGGGAAATCTTATTATTATATGGATTGATGAGACTTTTTCGTTGAATTGGCAAGATGAAATGACTGAAAATATATTATCATTAGCAGAACAATTACGTATTATGAGCACTTTCAATTTTTGTTTATTAATCAGCGAATACTTTCCAATTAAAAAGCCACCTTAAAAACTGAAATTTATATAAACAAACAATAAATAAGACTAATAACTCATTAATTGTTTATATTTGAATCTGAATAATTGTATATCTTGTCAGATAGTTTGAGAAAGAAATCCTTACTGCTTTAGCTCATATTGAAAAATGAAACACTTGTCATAAACAGTTTTAACCCAGAGAGTTCTATTTTGAAATCTAATAAAAATTGAGGAGAACAAACAATGAAAAAATCTATCATTCAAACAGTCATTGTAATTATTATTATTGGTTTGCTATTCACTTCTGTATCAGCTCAAAATTTACTGTTCCAGACCATGCCGAAAGATAAGTCCCAGCTTGGATTAAGATTCATGAGACCCAATTTCGATGGGGATGATGATTTATCCATTCTATCAGGAGCTTATGATCTTTACTGCAATATTCCGGTAAGTCCAAAAATAAATTTAGTCGGGTCTTTGCCATATACGATTTTTTCCGCTAAAGGTGAAGATAGCAAAAGCGGAATCGGTAACATTTATGTTGGTATTCAAACCAAACAAATGTCCGAGTCTGGAAACAATTCCAATTTATCGATGGGTATCTTTTTGCCAACAGCTACCGATGATTTTTCTCCTATGGTTTTAGGTGTTTATTCAAATTATTATGAAATTCAAAAATATTTTCCTGACATGCTGACGATATACGGGAATTTTGCATACTTCAGGAATCAATCCAGCGAAGCCATCTTTGGTATTGAAATCGGTCCCAATTTATTTATTCCAACAGAAGATAATGGTTTTGATGATGCTGAGTTATTTGCCCATTATGGCATCTCGTGTGGTTTCAAGATGACCAACGTAACGCTTAGTGCTGAATTAGCGGGCTTGGCATTTATCTCTGAAGATATCGATAATTTTGAAGATCGTTTTATCCATTCCCTCGCATTTGGTGCTCAATTAACTGGAAGCCACGTAAGACCAGGTATTTTTTATGGAATATATCTAAAGGAAGATTTTAGAGATGTTGTTGATGGTGTGCTGGGGATTAAATTTGATGTTTCACTGCCGTAGATTTCAACTGAGGAAATAGAGACCAGGTTTCTTCAAGAAACCTGGCATTTTCTCATAAATTTAAGTTTATTTTATAGTTTGAGTGCTTTGACTGCGTCAAAAAATGCATTCACACAGTAAACTTATTCCAAAATTAGCTCAAATGATCTCATTAGCCTAAGAAAACCAAAAGTGACTAAGCCGTATTAATTTAATTACGTTTATTTATATTTGCCTTCATAAACTTTGTCATGAGGCCCCAATGCAATAAATTTAATCGTTTCATCTTCACAAATGTCACAATCATCACATAAAACGATCGTGTCATCTCCTTTTTTTCGACAAATATAGCAATATAAAAAAATTATTAAAAAATTCTTCTTCACTGGACAGCTATAAAAGCCACGTAAATTTCCTTTAAGTGGCTCCCCAAAAGCAATAGGATTTTCGATTATCATATCGACTTTGTTCTGAATTTGTTTTTTAATAGAACTGTGCTTTTTGACAGCTTTTTCAAAGTCATCACTGAACAGTGTGTTCATGAAAAAATTTCCTCATAGGTATGCCATTTAATTTTCCCTGATCGCATTTGTGAAATCGTATTTAATAAGCTTTCTTTAAAAACAGGATCCGATAAAATGATTTCAGTGGGATTGTTTTCACGGGTTCGTTTTAAATTGAGGAAAAATTGATTTATTAGCTCTGAAACCGTAGTTCGGTTTTCTTCTGCGACGATTTCAGCATAATCAATTAAATCTCTGTCCAATGTAACGTTTAAATTGCCCTTTTCCATGGTTTTTAACCTTATATTTATATTGGATAGTTATACGTGATTAATATACAACAAAAATAGGCTTTTGTCAACATAAAATTCAAATACAAAAAAAGCACAATTGAATTGTCATTAAAGTTAGATTTTAGCAAATGATATTTTTTCCTTGACATCTAAGATTAATATACCTATATTGAGCCGAAACATTTTGTTATTTATTATGAAATAAGATAATACAATTTATGATGCGAGTAGCAATTCCTTATGCACTGCAATTTGAACGTCAAAATTTAGCTCATACAAATCTTTTTGTAAGGCAAAAATCTATGTTAAGGAATTCAACTCAATGCATAGATTTATTAATAAAATTCTTTTCCTGATTCTCTTGCCAGTTTTGCTTCATGCCCAACAGAGAGACATCAAATTTGAGCGGCTTACACTTCAGGATGGTTTATCTCAAAGCACCATACGATGCATTTTTCAAGACAGCCGGGGATTCATCTGGTTTGGTACACAGGATGGATTGAATCGATATGATGGGTATCATTTCAAAGTCTTTGAGCATGATCCCAATGACTCCACCAGCGTGAGCTCGAGCATCATCTATTCGATTTGTGAAGATCAGCAGGGGAATCTCTGGATCGGAACCGATGGTGGCGGGCTCAATAAATTTGATATTGAGACAGAGAAATTTACTCATTATAAGAACGATCCTCAAAATCCGCATAGCCTGAGTTTCAATCGAATATCTTCGGTTTGTTTTGATCATTTGGGAATATTGTGGATTGGGACTTTGGGTGGGGGACTGAATAAAATCAAATTACCTCTGAATGATGATTCCCTGCCTGTGTTTACTCGTTTTTATGATCAACGTGCAAATCCAAAAAGCCTGGCTCATAATAATGTACTGGCAGTTCATGAAGATCAAAATGGTACCGTCTGGGTGGGAACGGATATTGGTTTTTGTAAATTTGATCGAGACACTGAAACGTTTACAAATTATTATAAAATCAAAGGCAACTATTGTGTCAGCTCCATCGCTGATGGAAAACCAGGGATACTCTGGCTTGGAACTTATGGCGGTGGATTCTATAAATTTGATTGGAATACTGAAACAATAAAGCATTATAGAAACGATCCCCAAAATCCCAATTGCTTAAGTCACAATCAAGTCTATTCAATTATCGAAGATCGAGAGGGAATGATCTGGATTGGAACTCGATATGGCGGACTGAATCAATTTGATCCTCAGAAAGAAAAATTTACACATTATAGAAACAATCCTGAAGATCCGAATAGTTTGAGTCATAATTACATCGATACGATCTTTGAAGACCGTACTGGTGTCATCTGGATCGGTACTTTTGGTGGAGGTGTGAATAAATTTTATCCACAACAGAACAAGTTTATGCACTATAAAAATGAGCCTGGCACCCAAAATACGTTAAGTCATAATTTTGTGATGTCAATTTATGAAGATACATGTGGTATCCTCTGGATTGGGACTTATGGCGGGGGATTGAACACACTGGTACGGAATGAAGATGCTCAAATATACACATTATATAAAAATGATCCAGCGAATCCAAATAGCCTGTGTGGCAATGTGGTGCGTGCGATTCATCAGGACAAATCTGGAGGTCTCTGGATTGGCGCCTGGCAAAGTGGATTGGATTATTTCGTTCCTCCATTAGATCGAAATAAGAATGGACAATTTATTCATTATAAACATAAACCTGATGATCCCAACAGTCTCTTCAAAAATGCGGTGATGTGCATCTACGAAAGAAAAAATGGCGAAATCTGGGTTGGAATTGAAAATGGCGGACTGTATCTATTTAATTCAGCGACTAAAAATTTTAAACGGTATTCAAATCACCCGAATAATCCGAAAGGCTTGAGCGATAATAGTGTTTATTGCATTTTTGAAGATCAATCAGGAGTGCTCTGGATAGGGACCTGCAGCGGACTTAATAAGTTTGATCCTGAACATGAAGAATTTAAACACTACAACCATGAACCAGGTAATCCATCCAGCCTGAGTCATGATCATGTACGAGCCATTTATGAAGGGGAAGGATCGAATATTTTGTGGATTGGAACTTCCAATGGATTAAACAAATTTGATCGTTCAAAAGAAATTTTTATTCGCTATGGTGAAAAGGATGGCTTACCAGATGGACTGATTCAAGGCATATTAGAAGACAATGACGGAAATCTCTGGTTAAGCACCCATAAAGGGCTTTCAAAATTTGACCTGAAAAATGAGATGTTTCGCAATTATGATGTCAGTGATGGATTGCAGAGCAATGAATTTAATGGCGGTGCCTATTTTAAAAGTCCCCGGACTGGCGAAATGTTTTTCGGCGGCGTTAATGGCTTTAATTCATTTTTTCCTGAAAATATAAAAGATAATCCATACATTCCACAGATGGTGATCACCGATTTTCAGTTGTCAAACACATCTGTTGCGACTGGTACGTTGCCGTTAACAAAAGCGATTACAGAAACAGAAGAAATTATTCTATCCTATAAAGATCGAGTTTTCTCCTTTGAATTTGCAGCACTACATTTTGCCTGTCCTGGTAAAAATCAATATGCCTATAAAATGGACGGATTGGATAAAGATTGGCATTATATCGGCACCAGGCGATTCACAACTTTTACCAATTTATCTCCTGGCGAATACATCTTTCGAGTCAAAGGATCGAATTGCGATGAAGTCTGGAATGAGGAAGGTAGGTCAATCAAGATTATTATTACGCCGCCGTGGTGGAAAACCTGGTGGGCATACTTGATCTATTTTATATTATTTTGTGGAATAACTTATAGCATTATTCGTTTCTCAATCAATCGGTCACTCTTAAAAAGCGAGTTGGCGCTGAAACAAGAACATGCCGAAAAATTAGAAGAGCTGGACCGAATGAAGTCCCGCTTCTTTGCCAATATCTCGCATGAATTCAGAACGCCACTGACACTCATCCTGGGACCGCTGGAAAAATTACTGTCAGAGACGATTGACAAAAAGCTGGTACAACAGTACCGAACTATGCTGCGCAGCGGGCGATGGCTGCTTCGATTGATCAACCAGTTGCTCGATCTTTCTAAAATGGAATCTGGCAGCATATCGCTGAAAGCCAGTCCCGAGGATATTGTTAAATTAATTAGAAACACAGTATTGTTTTTCTCATCCATGGCAGAGCGTAAAAAGATCGACCTCAAATTTTCTGCCAGCCAGGATTCAATTGAAATCTATGTCGATCGGGATAAGCTGGAAAAAATTATGTCCAACCTGCTATCAAACGCCTTCAAATTCACTTCTGAAGGAGGAAAAATATCCGTAATAGTATCAACTGATGATGAAAAATTATCACAAACCGATCCCATTAAATGGGCTAAAGATTGGGCTAAAAATTTTGTAGAAGTCGTTGTCGCAGATACTGGCAAAGGAATACCGCCCGATCGAATTGACAAGATTTTCAATCGTTTCTACCGGGTAGAAGACACCAGCACTCGGGATCATGAAGGGACTGGAATTGGATTGGCACTGACCAAAGAATTAGTCGAATTGCATCATGGGGAGATCTGTGTCCAAAGTAAGGTCTATGATGAGCCTGATGCGCATGGAACAACCTTTATCATTCGCCTACCATTGGGAAAAGCGCATTTAAAAGACGAGGAAATAGTCGATATTTCTCAAATATCATCAGTTGACGAAAAGACTGAGATTGAATTAGAAAAGCCTGAATTTGAAGAAATAACACAATTAAAACCTGAAATTCATTTAAAAAAAGGAGCTGAAATTATTTTAATTGTTGAGGACAATCAGGATGTTCGGGATTATATTCGAGAATTTTTGGAAACGACCTATCAAATCATCGAAGCTAAGGATGGTTTGGAGGGCTTTGAAGTCGCTACCGAAAAAATCCCCGACCTGGTTGTCAGTGATGTCATGATGCCGAAGATGGATGGATTTGAATTTTGCCATAAGGTAAAAACCGATGAAAGAACCAGCCACATTCCCGTTATCCTTCTGACTGCCCGTGCTTCGGGGGACAACAAGATCGAAGGGTTAGAGACTGGCGCTGATGAGTATCTCACCAAGCCGTTTGATGCACGAGAGCTCCAGGTAAGGGTGAAAAATTTAATCGAAGGTCGCCGCAAATTACGGGAACGGTTTAGCCGTGAGATCACTTTGCAGCCCAAAGATATCGCCATCACATCAATGGACGAACAATTTTTACAGCGAGCCATGAATATTATTGAAAGACATATAGCTGATCCTGAATTTACTACCAAAACATTTGCCTGGGAAGTCGGATTAAGTCGAATGCAATTGAATCGAAAGCTGCATGCCCTAACGGATCAACCGAGCCGTGGATTTATTAGAATACTGCGTTTAAAGCGCGCTGCGCAATTATTGCAACAGTCTGCTGGAACAGTTACAGAAATCGCTTACGATGTCGGATTTAATAGTCTCTCACATTTTGCCAGAGCGTTCCGAGAACAATTCGGTCAATCGCCTTCTGAATACGCCGCCAGTTACGCACACGAAGAATAGTCGCTAAGTCACTGCTGAAATCTCGCTTGCTGTTACACCAGCGTCAAAGTTTGTTACACTGCCGTTAGACAAACTCAAATAGATTGTTTATATTTATTCTGGATATCATTATCCATTTCATTAAAACAAAAATATTAGATATCCAAGTCAAGGTGGTTAATTATGCCTGTTAAAATTAGATCCCCATGTGTTAAATTAAATTTCATAACGACGAATTTTTAACTTCAAAAATCCACTTAAAATTTAAAAGGAGAAAAAAATGGAAGCTTCCAAATTTTCATTCGGTTCGAGATGCTCTATCTCGTTAATCATTTTTCTAACCATCTTCATTGTATTCACTACTACCAATTTTGCCACCGCCTGGAACAAATTCATCGTAACCAACACCAATGATGCTGGACCTGGTTCGCTGCGACAGGCAATTCTCGATGCCAACGCCCGTACTGGAACGGACACCATTGCGTTTGACATTTCCGGTGCGGGACCACACACCATTCGGCCAACGTCGGCCTTGCCGCAAATCATCGATCCGGTAGTGATCGATGGCTATACACAGCCCGGAGCCAGACCCAACAACAATCGCCCGGGACTGGGTAAAAATGCTGTGTTGAAGATTGAACTGGACGGAAGCAATGCATCGGCGAGTGGAATAGTTATAACTGGTGCGAACAGCACTGTACGAGGTTTGGTGATAAACCGGTTCAATCCCACCGGGATCGTTATCAGCGGCGAACCCCGCAGTCAATGACGGAGTTAGGCGCAATTAGGACGGCAAACAAGCAGCTTCAACATAAGGAAACAGATTGATAATGAGTTAATATAAAATTTTATTTTGATGAAAG
>Ga0209636_10008562_pt1 | contig 10417 bp, 9 predicted proteins | sample DeeMarSWOR152_54_FD_187464 | JGI IMG/M metagenome (GOLD analysis project Ga0209636, IMG submission 187464) | Marine sediment microbial communities from White Oak River estuary, North Carolina - WOR-1-52-54 (SPAdes) (version 2) | ecosystem: Environmental > Aquatic > Marine > Intertidal zone >... | reverse complement strand
CGGGGGAGATGATTACACCAGGGAAGACCTGATGAAGATGGAGCCGGTCTGCCTGCGGGCCCTGTTTCGGGAGAGGGTTCATCACACCATCGAAGTGGAAATCTACCCTATCCTTCTGGGCAAAAAAAAGATGCCAGCCACCTTTGGTCTGCAACCGGAATTGATTCTTGATGTCTGGAAAGCCAGAGGGTTCAAGGATGATGATGAGGACTTCCAGTGGGGCAAAAAATATATAGAGCTGGCTGCGAAAATGCGCGCCGGGGAAAAGGTTGAGATTGAAGAAGCCCTACCAGTTCCCTTTACTGAGGAGGAAATGGCCGTAGTCCATAAGTTGTTATGGGAGCGTCGTTCGGTCAGGGATTGGATCCCGGGAAAGCCAGTGCCCGATGAGATGATTGAGCAGATCCTGGAGGCCGGTCGAGCCGCGCCCACAGGTTGCAACCTGGACATCGTCCGCTTTATTGTCATCAAAGACCCTAAAAAGGCAAAGATGGTCTGGAGCGATATCCCTACGCCCATGGATCAATGTGTTCTGATCGTCATCTGCTATGACACGCGGGTGTACGAGACCGTCGGTCACGACAAGCTAGTCCCTCACAACATGCTTTTCGATGCTGCCGCGGCTGCCGACCATATGTGCCTGATGGCTCATGCCTTGGGGCTGGGTGCCGTTTGGCTATCCTGCACTGAAAAGACGGCTAATACGTTCAAAAGGAAATACGGCCTGCCCGAGTATATCAAGCAGGCTCTTCACATTGGCGTGGGCTGGACGGCCATTGGTTCAATCAAATCACTCAGGATGCCCCTTTCGGAAATGATTATTTAAAATCCCATTCTTCTGAGGACATGGGATCAAGGGGCTCCTGCTAAACGAAAACCCTTATGTCAGAAAAGGAGGTAAAAATGAAAAGAAGAAGCCTATTAACTTTATTGTCAACAGCTTTAATTTTAACCCTTTTAGCCCTACCAGGTTCCTCCGTTGGCGAAACAAAACAGAAGGTCTTCAAGTGGAATTGGCAGACCTACGCCTCACCGGCTACCGACATGTTTAAGACGCTAAAAGAGGAGTTAGGCCGGCTCTCGGTGATGACTAATGGGAGGTTGAATATCACCCTGCACCCGGGTAATGCCATAGTGCCTGACCCAACGATATACGATGCTATTGCTAGTGGTGTGCTTCAGGGAACTGTCGGAACCCTGGCTTTTCTCGGGGGGAAGGACCCGGGCTACGCCACTATAATGCAGACAATGACCGGTCTATTCACTAAAGAGTGGGAGCTAGGGTATTGGTACTATAATTACGGTGGTTTTGAGCTGGTTAATAAAGCTCTAGCTGAGGTAGGTTGTATCCAGATTGCTCTCAATGCCGGTAAGGCCCCTTTTGAGCCTATCATGTCCAAAAAGTCGCTCGCACACCCCAGTTCCTTTAAGGGTCTGAAAGTAAGATCTTTGCCCGGTCCGTCAACCGAAATTTTGAAGGCTTTGGGAGCGGTGGTGCTTGCCATCCCCGGAGCCGAGATTTATACCTCACTGGATACCGGCATTCTTGATGCCTGTGAGTTTGTCGGTCCTAAGGAGAACTGGGACGTCGGTCTTCATGAGGTTACCAAGTATGTTCTGTTCCCGGCACCTCACTTCATATGTGGGCAGAGGGCTACCATCGTTGGGCTGAAGCCCTGGAATAGCCTGCCCGACGACCTTAAGGCTGCCCTTAGAGCGACAATGATGGAATATGACCTCCGTAACTACTATTCTGAAGCGGGTACCATTGAAATATATCTGAAGAAGATGAAGGACCATGGCCTAACAATCCAGACCTGGACAGATGAGGAATGGAGAGAGGTTAATGCCCTGGGTCGTCATATTGCCGAGGAATGGAAGAAAAAGAGCCCCCTGGCTAGAAAGATAATTGAGAGCCAGATAGCTATGTTGAAAGAGCTGGGCAGGTGGTAGTTAAAGTAGCTCTGGTAAAGATCTATAGCTGTGGAGACAGGGGGTATGGGGGAGTTTCATCATATCCCCTGTCTCATTAAATAATCAGTAGTTCTGGTCAAAAACCAAGCTAATTGGAGAAATAGCATGAAGTTTTTATCCGGCATCCGCCGCCAGATGACCTCGCTATCTACCATTGATAAGATTAGCGAGTGGAGCGGCAAATCGTTTAGCTGGTTGTTTGTTGCTGCCAGCATTATTACGGTCTACGCAGTGGTAATGCGGTATGGATTTGGTCGCCCTGTTGTCTGGGGGCTGGAGCTTAGCCTGTGGCTGCTTATCGCTACCTATTTCATTTCTGGAGCCTATGCCACCATGCTTCATGCCCATATCAGGCTAGATGCCCTATATATGCGTTGGTCTCCGCGTGGAAAGGCTATTATAGATGTAGTGGTTACCGGTCCACTTCTCTTTATCGTTTGCGGAGTATTGATATGGCAGGGTGGAAAATGGGCATGGGAAGCCATAGTTACTGGGGAACACACCTACAGCCTGTGGGCTGCCCCTTACTGGCCGGTAAAGACAATAATCCCAATCGGTGCCTTCCTCGTTTTTATCCAAGGGATAGCTGAGTTTATCCGCGACCTTAGAGTGCTTCGGGGGAAGGAGGGGGGGGCATGAGTATAGAGCTTGTTACCATCCTCATGTTTGGCTCCTTCTTTGCCCTGCTTGCTTTGGGGGTACCTCTGGCGTGGAATATGGGGGTGGTTGGTATTGTCTTCGCTCTTATCATTGGTGGTCCTGATATTCTACCTATTTCCCTGTACCGTGTCTGGACGGTTTCGGCTAGCTTTGGTCTGATGGCAATACCCCTTTTTATGTTTATGGCTAGTCTGCTGCAATATGCTGGCGTCGCTGATGAGCTGTTTGGGGCTATTCACCTCTGGATGGGTCCAGTTAAGGGTGGGGTGGCAATGGCTACGGTGATTGCCTGTGCTATCATGGGGGCTATGCTGGGCAGTGCTGGTTCCGGTATCATTATAATGGGGCTTATTGCTCTTCCATATATGTTTCGCCACGGCTATGATACGAGATTAGTCCTGGGGAGTATTATGAGTGGGGGTGGTCTTGGGGTTCTCATTCCCCCCAGTGTAATGTTTATCCTTTACGGCACGCTTGCCGGGGTATCAATAGGTAAGCTATTTATGGGAGGGGTAGGAACGGGCATACTCCTTGCCATACTATACTGTATCTATATCGGGATCAGGTGTTACCACAATCCCAAGATGGGTCCTCCTCTGCCTAAGGAAGAGAGGGGAATGCCATTCAGAGCCAAGCTTGGTCTGACGAGGCACCTGATTTTGCCCGCCTTACTCATCTTGTCGATTATGGGCTCTATCTTTGCCGGGGTAGCCACTCCCACCGAGGCAGCCGGTGTCGGCGTGATAGGGGCAATGCTATGCTGTGCCGTCCGGGGTAAGCTTACCTTAACCAACTTGAAGTCAGCATGTTTCGGAACAATGGGGGTCATTGGTCTTATGTGGTGGCTTGTTTTCGGGTCTAGCATCTTTGTCGGCGTTTACACCCTTGCCGGTGGTGCTGAGTTCATAAAGGATATTTTCCTTGCCCTGCCCTTGGGTCCATGGGGTGTCCTGATAATAATCCAACTCACTTTAATCTTGCTGGGAATGGTTATTGACCTTGTTGGTCTTTGCATATTAGCTGTGCCTATCTTTACCCCGGTTATCAACGCTCTGGGCTTTGACCCCTTGTGGTTCGGTGTGCTGTTCAATGTCAACTTGCAGATAGGATATCTATCCCCGCCCTTTGGCCTCTCTATGTTCTATCTGAAAGGGGTAACACCCCCTGAGGTGACTATGTCCGATATCTATAATTCTGTGTGGCCGTGGATGGGGCTTCAAGTTCTGGGGCTAATTATATGTATGCTCTACCCGCCGATAATTACCTGGCTCCCCAGTATGATGCTGGGAAGATAAGGAATTTTATCCTGAGATTTGTAGCGCTAGATTCTTAGGTGCCCACTTCCCTGGTAGGGTTACAAAAACAAAATATACCGAATTATCATCTCTTGTTCTTCATCAAAATTTGAACCGTGCCTTTTGCTAAATTACTAAAGCCGTTGCCCAAATTAAATTTTAGTAAAATTTTTTTCCTTTATTTTCAAGGACGTTCGGATTTTTGCTCTTTTAAGATTTAGCCATAAGACAGTCATTCTGTAAGACGCAGTAACTATTTAAATATACATAAATTTTCTTCATATATGATGATTCTCTTACTACAATTATATATAACAATTGGGAAATCCGAAGGAATATCCAAGTTGAATCAAAAATTATTCTGCCCTCCCTTGAATTAAGAACGATAATGATTACTATTTAGTCAAAACCGAGATCGAGTGAGAAAGGAGGTGTCAGATATGACAAGGATGCTACAGTTAGTACCGAGGAGAGAACGTTTTCTGTCTTTAATTCCGGAGATGGATCTGTTTGATCGATTCTTCAATGACCTTGCAGTTCCAGAGTTCTTCGGTGAAGAGAGGGTCGTGGTACCTGCGTTTGATATATCAGAAACGGAAAAGGAATATGTGATTAGTGGTGAGATTCCGGGAATGGATGCAAAGGATCTTGATATAACCCTCTTAGATGGTTGCCTTACCGTCAAGGGTGAAAAGAAACAGGAAAAGGAAGAGAAGAATGAAAATTACCACAGGGTTGAGAGACATTACGGTTCGTTTGAGCGGAGCTTCCGAATTCCCGAGAAGGTTAAAACAGATAAATTAGATGCAACGTACAAGGATGGTATCTTGAGACTCACCCTCCCAAAGGCTGAAGTCAGTGAGGCAAAGAAGATAGAGGTCAAGGAAAAGAAGACAGGAAAAAAGGTAAAGACCAAGAAGGCCTAACAGCCTGATCACCAGAGGGCATTGTCAAAGGTATGATAGCCAATGGCAATGCCCTTTTTTTGTGCCATCTGCTGAAAATTATACCTGAGTGTTGCGACTTATCTCAAAAGTTCTCCCGAAGTCTTTTTTTGCAAAAACCCCCTTACTCATAGCAAGGTAATGAAATTTCCTCTTCTCCCAGATCTTTTGGGTGGCATTTTCAGCGGAATAAGATATAATGCCTCATCCAGTTGACATATGCTTGTTCAGCGCAAATCGAATAATGCTTGAACCAGGCTAATGCAGCCGACGCAAAAAGCCGCGCGGCTGATTAGCAACGTTAGCTTCTAAAAAGAAGTAGGCTAGAAAAGGTCGCAATATGAAGAGCTGATCTACTTGCCCACTATAATGTCCTATTTTTAAGAAAGATGAAACCTACTGTCTACATTGAAACCAGTATCGTGAGCTACTATACAAGCCGCCCCAGCAGGGATCTTGTGGTGACAGCCCATCAACAGCTCACCCATGAGTGGTGGGAGCATCACCGCCCCCAACTCGAGGCCTACATCTCGACATTAGTCATCCAGGAGGCAGAAGTTGGTGACGCATCCGCCGCTAAGGGCCGACTTGAGGTTATTGAAGATTTACCGGTGTTGGAATTGAACGAGGATGTGCTCAATCTAGCCAAGTCTCTAGTTGAAACGGGACCTATCCCCGCAGAATTCTTTGAAGACGCTTTACACATCGCTGTAGCGGCTGTAAATGGTATGGAGTTCCTGTTGACCTGGAACTGCCACCACATAAACAATCCGCGAATGCGTCCAGACATTGTCAGAGTCGTAGAGATCTTTGGGTATGAGTGCCCAGTGATCTGTACACCAGACGAATTCATGGGAGGTGCACCATGAAACCAGATCCAATAGTTGAAGAGGTCAGAAAAGCAAGGCAGGCTCACGCGGCGAAGTTCAACTATGACATGGAGGCAATCTTTGCTGACTTGAAACAAAAGGAGAAGACGTGTGGGCATCGGGTCGTATCTCGTCCTCCGAGACCTCGCCTGAAGAAAACCGGAAGCTAACAAAAGGAGCAACCTGACCGGTATTCGCTTGCGGTCAATACCGGCAGGTGATCTTTACGTTGGGCCTTCAGTTTCCCCCAAAACATCCTGGGAGAGACACCTTCCATGGTTCCCACGTTTTGCAATTCAAGTAGTTCATTATCCAAACACAATTTGTAGCTACAAATCTGATAATGGAACTTTGCAATAGATTCTTAAAGGAGCACAGTCCTTCTCCCTGGGAAGCTATGGTAGCGTTGGTGGAACCGGTAGTGTGATTGACAGACACATCAGGGGGGATAGTCAATTGCTCCGCCGCATCGGACAAATCAGGGAAATGGCCAGCTCAACTTCCATGAGTTATATTATTGTCATTGAAAAAGGTCGTGCTCATTACTATAATGGAGCATAATGGAGAGGTTGTCGATGAAGCCAATTTACATTGAGGTGGTTACTCCCATGCTTTGCAGCGTGGAAATAGGTTCCTGGCGTTACAGTCTCATCATGAGCTATTCAGGCCTGAAGAACAAATATCGCAGTGCTTGTATTGACGAATATCCTGATGATTGGAAGTGGGCTGTGGACTACGTGTCACAATGGCTCCAGGAGATATCTTATCTGTATCGGCATCGGATTCAGATCCGGGTGATTGACGCGATGTCTCCGCTGGGTCTCTGGAAGCAGATACGATACAGACTCTTTCGGTTTCCCGCCTTCATCGTCGATAAGAAACGTACTTATATCGGATGGGACCCGCAGGAATTGGAAGCCCTCATCGACGAACGCATTCACCAAGATATATAGCCAACCACATGCCTCTTCATACGCTCGGGCAAGACCCATAAGCCCATCTCCCCCTGTGTTCCCCGCCACCTTCAATTTGCTGGAGTTATATAGATCTGGCCAGCAATTCATACACGTGGCTATAATTGACACACAACCCTAATTTCCCTATACTGATCCCCGGAAATATTAGATCAGGACGCAGACCTGCCCGCCTCGCCTGAGCGGCTCGCGATGGCGGGCAGGTGGCAGGCGGGTCTGGGTCCAAAGAGGAAAGGAGCGTCGTTATGCATAAGAATAATATTCTGCTTAAGGCGTTGGTGATAGCGGTCTCGTTCCTCTTGGCAGGGCCCCTTTTTGCCAAAGACAAGCCAAGAGTGGCCATAGTATTTGCCACCGGAGGGCTGGGAGATAAGTCCTTTAATGATTCGGCGATGGAGGGAATAAACCAGGCAATAAGAAGATATGGCATTGAATATGACTATGCCGAACCCAAGGCGATTGCCGAATATCATACGTATCTAAGCCAATTTGCCAATACACGCAGATATGATCTGATCATCTCAATCGGATTTGATCAGGCTGATGCACTGAGCAGTGTTGCAGAGAGATTTCAACGGCAGAGATTTGCCATCGTTGATATGGCAGTCGATAGACCCAACGTCGCTTCTTACATCTACAAAGAGCGGGAAAGAGGATTCTTGATGGGGTATGCCTCTGCACTCATGACCACAAGAACCGCTGATGAAAGAATCAATAAGGATAAGGTTATCGGAGTTATCGGAGGGATGAAGATACCGCTCATTGACGCCAATATTGCCGGGTTTATCGCAGGGGCCACATATGCCAACCCAGAGGTGAAGGTGCTTCATTCCTATGTTGGACATTGGGCCGATCCTGCAAAAGGGAAGGAACTCACAATCTCTATGTTTGAACAGGGGGCTGATATTGTCTGGGGTGCCGCCGGAAGATCCGGTCTGGGAGTTATCAATGCCGCTAAGGAAAGGAATCGATATGCCATCGGTGCTGATGCCGACCAGGGATATCTCGCCCCCAAGAACATCCTGACCAACGGGATGAAATTTGTGAATAATACAGTTGAAATCGCTATCGGACAAGTGGTTGATGATACGTTTGCCGCCGGCAGCCATCTGCTCGGTGTCAAAGAGAATGCCCTTGGATATTCGAAAAATCTTCTCCCCGACGACGTTCTTGCGGAATTGGAGAAAATAAGGAAAAAGATCATTGCTGGTGAGATTGAAATCCCAAGTACCATCGAAGAGGCGACGAAATAACCCCTCCTGATGGTAGATTTCAAAATGATTCTGCTCCGAGGGGATAGAGTCATTTTTTTCTTTTTGATTATTGACTTAGCTCCGTATATATGCTTAAGGCTCTGCATTTTTCACCGCGAGGATGAGGCAAGACTCCCCTGCTGATAAGTAGCTGAAAAGACCAGTCCGCCTGAGGCAGGCCAGCCCGGGAGCCTCGGAACTGACGAAAAGCCCCATCCTCTTTTGTGGAAAGAAGGTTGTCAGGTTCTGCTAAGATGAGTCAGTCATCATGAAGATACTCGAACTGAAGAAGATAACAAAAAGATTCGGGAGTGTTGTTGCAAATGACAGCCTCGATCTAGATATAGAAAGGGGCGAAGTACATTGTCTGTTGGGTGAAAACGGTGCGGGCAAAACAACCCTGATGAAGATTCTCTTTGGCCTATACTCTTTGGACCAGGGAAATATCTTTCTGGATGGGAGACTTGTTGAAATTCGGAGTCCAAGCCAAGCCATCAATCTTGGCATTGGCATGATTCATCAGAATTTTATGTTGGTTGATCGTCTGAGTGTGGCCGAGAATATTGTAGCGGGATGTGAGCCCAAGAGGGGAATATTCTTGGATATGATAAAGGCAAGAAAGGATGTTCAAGGGCTATCGGAAAAGTACGGTTTGAGGCTCGATCCCGATGCAAAAATAGAGGATATTTCGGTTGGCGAACAGCAGCGCGTTGAAATAGTAAAGGTCTTGTATCGCAATGCCGATATGCTTATCCTTGATGAGCCCACCTCAGTCTTAACCCCCCAGGAAGTTGAAGAGCTCTTTACCATCTTAAGAAAACTAAAGGGCGACGGCAAGACAATCATCTTCATTACCCACAAGCTCAAGGAAACAATGGCAGTCTCAGATCGAATAACGGTTCTGCGAGACGGGAAGAAAGTGGGCACTGTCAACACATCCGAGACCAATCCCAACGAATTGGCGAAAATGATGGTCGGACGGGATGTGATCTTGAGAGTTCATAGAAAAGAGAGGAAACCCGGCAGAACCATTCTTCAAACCAGAAATCTCTTTGCTACCAACCAAATCAGTCACCTCAGGCTCAGAAATATTAATCTTACTATAAAGGAAGGGGAAATCATCGGCATAGCGGGTGTTGAAGGCAATGGCCAGTTGGAACTGGAAGAGGTTTTGATGGGCCTGAGAGGAATTGATGAAGGCGAGATAATTCTGGATAATCTGAATATCGGTAAAACAAGCACCGCGAAAAGAAGGGAATTGAGAATGGTTCACATCCCTTCTGATCGGCTCAAAAGAGGTCTGATAAGATCTCAGGATATCGAAAGAAATCTTCTTTTGGGCTCAGAGTGGAATAGTCCTTTTTCAAAAAGAGGAATCTTATCCCAGGTGGCAATTCGAAAATACAGCCAGAAGGTGATACATGAATTTGATATCCGATGTTCCAGCAGCAAAGAACAGATAGATTCACTCTCGGGTGGCAATCAGCAGAAGGTGATCATCGGTCGTGAATTATCCCGGGATCCCAAGGTTATCATTGCAGCTCAACCTACTCGCGGGGTTGATATCGGAGCCATTGAATATATTCACAACACCCTGCTGAAGATGAGAGATCAAAACAAAGCTGTCCTGCTCATCTCGGCGGAATTGGATGAGCTCATGTCGTTGAGCGATCGAATACTCGTCATCTACGAGGGAGAGATTATTGCAGAAGGCCCAGATTTCACAGAGGAAGAATTGGGGCTTTTGATGGCCGGTCAGAAAAAGGAAGGCGCTGGACATGTTACATCGACTTAAGCCGTTGGACAGGATAAGAAGTCTAACGAGTCTTTCTGAGTTTGTTTATTCCCTGTTTGCCATCATTTTCGCCCTTCTCATAGGGGCATTTCTCATATTCCTATCTGGCTACGATATCTCCAAGGCCTATCTGTCCCTTCTTGAGGGCGCCTTTGGCAATGCTTACAACATGGCTCAGACGTTGCTCAAAATGATTCCCTTGATCTTCACGGGATTGGCCGTTGCTATCGGATTTAGGAGTGGCTTATTCAACATTGGAGGTGAGGGACAACTGTACTGGGGGGCATTTGTCACCGCTGTCGTATCCATAACCTTTCCAGATACAAACGGCATGATCTTGATTCCTCTATCGCTCTTTGCAGGGGCAATCGCCGGTGGGATCTGGGGCATGATTCCGGGCTATCTGAAGGCAAGAACCGGGGCCCACGAGGTCGTGACAACCATTATGATGAACTACATCGGGATATTGGCAACGACCTTCTTGTTGAGAAACTATTTCAAGGAGCCTGGTCCCATTGATCAAACCCCGATGATTCCCAATGCAGCCCGTCTGGCCGAGCTGATCCCCTACACCCGCCTGACGTGGGCACTATTTTTGGGGATTGCCGTCATCATAATTATTGATCTGTTTTTCAAAAAAACCTCACTTGGCT
>Ga0209636_10008561_pt1 | contig 10417 bp, 9 predicted proteins | sample DeeMarSWOR152_54_FD_187464 | JGI IMG/M metagenome (GOLD analysis project Ga0209636, IMG submission 187464) | Marine sediment microbial communities from White Oak River estuary, North Carolina - WOR-1-52-54 (SPAdes) (version 2) | ecosystem: Environmental > Aquatic > Marine > Intertidal zone >... | reverse complement strand
GGCAGAGTCGATTTTATCCTCGGTGAAGACAAAAAAACATACGCTCTTGAGGTTAATACTATTCCAGGTATGACAGCCCATTCACTTCTGCCCAAAGCAGCAGCAAAAACAGGACTTTCAATGAGTAATTTGTGCTTAAAAATCGTTGAGGCAGCATATCCATCGCTTGTAACTCGCCACCCGTAGCCGGCAAATTGCAAATTGAAAACCCAAAATCATAATTTCCTACGATGACCAGAAGAAGAAAAACAAAAAGCAAGACAAAAAGAATATCATTTAAGCTCGGCTCGCCAAAGAGCAGGCAAAAGCGAACAGCTACGCACGGCCCGAGCTTGATGGGTGCTTTGAAAGTACTGGCAGTAATTTGCGTTTTTACTGCTGTAGTAATCGGCTTTATATTTTTGGAAAAATATGTAAAAAAGCAGGTGCCTGTCTCGGAAAAGACAGGCATCCTGGAACTGGTGGATGTCCCCGCCTGGATTAACGAACAGCTCAAAGAGAAAATTTACACTGCAGCGATAGCCGGCGGCGAGGATTTGAAGCTCGATGAAGACGCCGCAGAGTCAGTACAGCAAAATATCGAGTCACTGGTTGCCTGGGTTGATGGGGCACAAGTGCAGGTTACTGGCAGCAATATCCGCATCGAAGCTCGCTGGCGAAGACCTCTGGCTCTGGTCAAATCAGGCCTTCACAAATTTTACGTGGATGCTGATTTGGTCGTGCTCGATTTTGTGCCGATGGCGAATCTGCCAATAGTTCAGATAAAAGGCCTGTCAGTAATAGCAAAACTACCAACAGCAGGACTGGTTTGGCAAAAGGACGATTTGGCCGCAGCTATAGCTGTGTTGGCCCGGCTCGACCGAATGGATAAACTCACAACACCCGACAAACCGCTGCTTTATGAAATCGACAGCATCGATGTGAGCAATTTTAACGGCCGAGAAAACAGCCGATTTCCACATATTGTGCTGTACACAAAAGATAAGACCGAAATTATCTGGGGCGCTGAAATCGGGGCTTGGGCTCGACATTTCGAAGCAAAGGATGAAGAAAAACTGGCCATGCTTTACAGCTATTACAAAGAACATGGCTCACTATCAGGCGGCGTAAAATATATCAATCTGCGCGACCCACAGGATGACGTCCCCCTGCCGATTGACAAATATTAGCCGACAAAGCTATTCAGCGCAGCCGCCAGGTCGGTATAACAATAGGGAATCTCAAATTCTGTGCAAGTTGCCTTAAGTTTTTTCAGAGCCGATTCACTCAATCTACTTTGAAAATCCTTGTCGGCCTTGCAGCAAAAAATTCTACAACCGGCAAAGCGACAGTCGTAAATCGTGCATTTGCTGTTTTCGTTGTAGGGACATCGGCTGGTCTTCATCGCCATTAGCTTCTGTTCACCTAACTTTGCAGCTAAATATATCAACTCCGGTGGCGTAACAAACAAGCGATGGTCAAATTGGGTAAAATCACAGCATTGACCGCAGGCATCGCACGCACCGGCTAAATTACCGTTGCGGTGAATTTGCAAATCAAGCCAGCTGTAAATCTGCTCTACTTTCTGGATGAGGTGATAGTTTGTCTGCTGTCCAGCCACCATTTTTTATTATTCTTGATTTTCTCTATTTCTTCGAAGCTGTAAAGTTTGCCGCGATTTATGCCGGGGCACCTTCCAGCCGCCTTGTCCCATTTATCAGAGCTGACTAAATTTTCGGGCCAGAATGGCCAAATCCTGCACTGGCTCGGCCTAACAGGATATATCACACACCTTTTTTGGCCATTAACTTGTTGCAGGAATATACAATCTTTAGTATCCGGCCGTTCGATAATCGTTATTCGAAATCTCACACGTTTTAGGCATTTCTGCCGCAGTTGTCTCTCAGATATTCTAAGAAAATCAGCGATGAGTTTAATCTCCGGCTTAGCGACCCAGATATATCCCTCACCCGGCCCGGAGCAGCATCGGCTGCATCCCAAGCACTCAAAATGCAGACCGTCAGTATACCATGAAATTCTCTTTTTAACCACAGACTCCATTTCGTGATGACCCATTTTTGTAAGGCACCGTTTGAAATTGGCTTTGTTTGGGTTTGTTTTCCCCTGAATCTGCAAAGTTATTCATTTTCATAATCCTCTGTTATAACGAGAGTTATGCTCGTTTCGTCACTGCGGAAATTGGCTTTGTTTTGCATAATTCGTCGCTCGTCGCTCGTATCTCGTGAAGCGTCGTATGTCGTGAAGCGGAATTTAAAGGTGTCAAATAACATTTTTTCGTAAGCCATACTGCATTGCTGATACGTTACTTGCAGGTCTCCGCGTTCTTCCCGCTCCTGGCAGGAGCCGTTCCCTCCATATCTGTTCTGTATTATACCAAATTTTGCGTATTTTCTCAATGAAAATCTAACATAAGCATGAAAAAAATGGGTTATCACAAGCTGTACCGCTGGCACTCAAAATGCAAGCCGTCAGCATACCATAACTTTGTGCTTCTGTTCGAATATTTCATAGGCCAAGTTGAATGCTCGAACTGACAATTTCAAAGCTCCACATTTGGAAACAATCGACTCCAGTAGTGATGTTCATCTGCAATAACATATGCAATCCGCTCGCGTTGGTGTGCATGACCATACTGAGCAAAAGATTCAGGTCCCTGCTTTAATTTGCCTACAAATCGCTCAGCAACCTTATAATTGCCCGACCCTTTCCGAGTCAAAACAAGGGCACAAAGTAGCAATTGCACAGTGCCGGCCCAGGGAAGCATCGTCGGCCGCCAAGGACGCCCAACGAAAGCGTCGTACAAACGTCTGCTCAGTGCGAAAAAACCTGTCCGCGGTACCGGTTTGTGTACAGGGTCATCTCGTAGTTTGCAGAACTCTGACATAGTCCTAGGGAAGGTCCTCCAAAGTTCAACTATAGTGAATTCCTCAAGCAAATTCTTGCGTATATCTTGACGAGGAGAGTTGCCAGCTTTTTTAGTTGAAATAAGAAAGATATCATCAGGTGCGCTAGCTGTATTAGTTTCTGCTTCGTAAGTCCCAAGGATCAAATCAATGTCTGGTTGATTCGCTACGTCAATGAACCGTTGAAGACCCTCATGAGCTTGCCCCACTGGGGCCGGTGGATCCATAAAGGCTATGTCATAGGGGAGGTATACGATTCTGTCGAGCTTTTCATCCTGGAATGCCAACCACATATTTTTGAACCAGTCCTCACAACAGCCCGTCGGTGTACCGTACACATCGTAGAATACTTCAAGTTGAATCTTCGGCTTCTCCTTATTCCACCAATTTTCAATCATAGATTTCCAGTTCTCTTTCCTGTGCTTTCGCTCTTGAAGAGAAACATTGTCCGCATGAACCAGAAGCTTAAGTTGGTCAAAGCCATGCAAAGGCACAATAACTGGATCGAGAATCATATCAATGTACTTCTTTGGATCCTGACCTCTATAATCTAACAACAACGTCATATTCATTTCAGACCTCCTTTTAAATTGTTACCATTTCAGGACGGCTCCGGTGTCGGCGGAGGTGGCCATCGAGGCGTATTTGGCCAAACAACCCTCGGTTATCCTCGGCTTAGGCGGCTTCCAGCTCTTTTTGCGCTCGGCTAACTCATCATCAGACAACCTCACACTGATTTTGTTATTCGGGATGTCGATTTCAATTATGTCACCATCTTTTAATAAGCCGATGGGTCCGCCTACCGCCGCTTCGGGACTGATATGGCCGATACAGGCGCCTCTCGTTCCACCGCTGAATCTGCCATCGGTAATTAAAGCAACGGATTCACCTAATCCCGCACCCATAATATAACTTGTGGGACTTAGCATCTCCTGCATACCCGGCCCGCCCTTCGGGCCTTCGTTGCGAATTACCACGACGCTGCCTTGTTTTACCCTGCCGGCCAAAATCCCTTCGCAGGCATCTTCCTGACTCTCAAAAATAACAGCCGGGCCAGCGTGCTTGAGCATATTCTCAGCCACGCCAGCGGTTTTAACTACGCCGCCATTGGGAGCAAGGTTACCTCGCAGAATCGCCAAGCCACCAGTCTTTGAATAGGCATTATCCAGCGGATGGATGACATCTGGATTTTTAATTTTGGCACCAGCGATATTTTCACCAAGCGTTTTGCCAGTTACCGTCAGGCAATTAGCGTTTATTAGATTCGGAACTTTGCTGACTTCTTTTAGTATTGCGCTTACGCCGCCGGCGGCATCAACGTCTTCAACATGATACTTGCTCGAAGGCGCCACCTTGCAGATATTGGGGCACTTAGCACTAATAGCATTTATCCGTTCAAGGTCATATCTGATGCCCGCCTCGCTGGCAACTGCCAGCGTATGCAGAACGGTATTTGTCGAGCCGCCCATTGCCATATCCAAAATGAGGGCATTGTCCATAGATTTTTTATTGATTATATCCAACGGCTTCATATCTTTTTCAATGAGCGACATAATCCGTTTGCCTGCAGCTTTGTAAAGCTCTTGCCTTTTTGGGTCCACCGCCAGGATTGTCCCGTTGCCAGGCAGGGCCATACCTATCGCTTCGCACAAACAGTTCATCGAGTTGGCTGTGAACATACCCGAGCAGCTACCCTGCCCTGGACAGCCGGTTCTTTCAATTTCCTTTAACTGAGCTTCGTTGATTTTGCCTGCGTTGAATTCGGCGACGCCTTCGAAAATACTGATAAGGTCAACAGTTTTGCCGTCTTTAGTTTTGCCAGCTTTCATAGGTCCGCCGGATACAAAAATCGTCGGGATATTCAGCCGAACTGCAGCCATCAACATACCGGGTATGATTTTGTCGCAGTTGGGAATGCAGATAAGGCCGTCAAAGCAATGCGCCCGTGCCATAGTCTCGAGAGAATCGGCGATAATTTCGCGTGAGGCCAGCGAATATTTCATACCAGTATGGCCCATAGCAATTCCGTCGCAAACCGCTATCGTATTAAATTCAAATGGCGTTCCGCCAGCATCACGAACCGCCCGCTTGATAACCTCTGCGACCTTATTTAAGTGAACATGGCCAGGCACTATTTCACAAAAACTGTTCGCAATCCCGATAAAGGGCTTTTCGATATCGGCATCACTGAGACCGCAGGCGTGAAGCAGCCCTCTGTGCGGTGCCCGCTGGAGACCTTTTTTAACTGTATTGCTTCTCATTTCTTTTCCTTTCTCAAAAACCGCTCACGAAATAAACCCAAAAGCCCAAAAAACTGATTTTAACCATTAACTGAGGCCAAATAAAGAAAATTTGTTGCCTTCGACCAGATGAGCTATATAATTGCAAATTGAATTCGCAACAAATTCGAAAAATTTAAGGAGACTAAATAATGACATCAGGCAAAACTCTTGGCTGGTCAGCCAGTAGCGTAATTTGCTTGCTGCTTCTGGCAGCAGGCTGTGCTCCTTCTGCCAAAGAAGCTGCCACCGTGGCACTAAAGTTTGCTGAGGAGGATTCTACAACCTATAAGCTAACAACACAAATGGAGGATGGCATCAAATTTGAGGGCTCTCTCTCAGACGACCCTAATTTCGAGAATCGCGCCAATAGCAGGACAATCGAAATGACCTTTACCCAGCAGATACAAAGCATCAACAACCAAGGCAACGCCATTGCAAAGATTACAATTGACAGCCTAAAGTATTTAGCCATACAACAAAATAGGACCGTGCAGGACTTTGACAGCTCCAGAGAAGAAGATAAAGCAAATCCTTTAGCAAAGCTCATCGGACAAAGCTACACCATAGAAGTTTCACCTATGGGTGAAGTCGTAAAGGTTTCTGATGTTCAGCAGGCACGAGCTGCCGTCCAGGGCGCCCGCCCCGCCAATATGGCTGCATCGAAGCTGCTCTCTGAAGATGAAATCAAGCAGCGCCACAGAGCTTTTGACCTGCCAAGCGCCGACAAAAACAATCTGCGGATAGGCGACCACTGGAGCAGCATTAAGACCTTTGATTTTGGCAAGATGGGCTCGAAAGCATACGAAAAAATCTATACCCTAAAAGAAGTCAAAGATGCCGAAAATCGACGCCTTGCCGTCGTTGAGATGAGTACTATCCCAAGCTCAGAGACGGCAGGGCTGGAAAACCAAATAACAAACGTCTTCGCAAAGATGTTTGATAATATCGGGACGTATACCGGCTGCTTAAAATTGGATTTGACCACCGGCAAAGTCGAAGAATATCTTGAGAAACTCCAATCAGAATGGGTCGCCGTCGACCCTGAAGCTAAAGGCGACCGGGAACCTGATGCAGTGAGAATGAGTGTTATCCGTTCGTATAAACTGGAAAAAATCGATTAAAGCCGCTGGTCGGAATATCAGAAACAAAGGTTGCCATACAAATCGGCTTTAAGGTTAATATTCAAGATAAATCAATTGAAAGGAGTAACATTGAAAACGGTACTAACTATTATAACAGTCCTCGGATTGAGCATCCTTGCGGGATGCCAAGGTGCAGGCGAGGAAGCAAAACTGTTAAGCGCCGGACGTGAACTTTTAACCGTAGATTTCTATAAGGGCCATACGTTGCGATACAAGTTTGTCTCCAGCAGGGAGATTGACATTAATTGGGGCCAGGACAAAAGCACAGCCCAACCAGGCCAGGGAATGCTCGACAAACAATCTGAGTCAACGGAAATGGTTGTCGCCTACACCCCTATTGAAGTGGACCCATACGGCCTTTCCACTATCGAGGCAACCTGCGAGTCGGTGAAAGTCAAACGAAGCAAAGGCCCGAAAAAAGATGCCGTGGAATATCTTCCAGGCAAAACCTTCACCCTTAAGGTCGGCTCTACCGGCAAAATAGAAGATTACTCACAATTAGACGAGCTAATCAGAGAGATTGGCAAAAAAGCGTTCCGGGCAGACAGCAAACAAGGCAGAATCAAAGAACCTGATTTGATAGACGACTTTACCGCCACCCAACGGTTTCTGTGGGATTCTGTCTCAAGCATAAAAAAACCCACCGAAGGGCTCCGCGTAGGCCAAAGCTGGAAGTCTATACTGCCCATACCTACCTCGATGGTGTTGCGAAAAGCAAGAGATGTTACCTATACGCTTGACGAGGTTCGCCAGAGCGAAAAAGGCCGCCTTGCCGTCATAAGCAGCTCCTATTCACTTGCCGAATCATATCCGCACAATTGGCCAAAACCTTACATCGGCAAATTCAAATTGTCCGGCCCATTTGGTTTCTTCTGGAGCTTCTTCAGGGGCTTTAATATCCCGGATTTGCACGGCCAGGGTCAGGAGCTGTTCAACATTGATGCCGGACGAATAGAGCAATACGAACATAAATACCAAATGCGGTTAGAGGCCTCCTCCGGGCCGCTTCCCGGCGTGGAACCCAAGATATTTATCAAACAAACATTGACTATGCAGCTTTTGGAATGATTGCTAACCGGCAATTGGTAATTGTCTTTAACCAATCACCATAAAGTAGTGGAGGTAACTGCAGATTGGCACGCAAAAATCTATGGGCACCGTGGCGAATAAAATACATTCAGGGTTTGAGCGAACCCGGTGACTGCTTCATCTGTGAAATCAATAAAAATCCCCAGGACGATGATAAAAACCTGGTGCTGTGGCGCTCAAGCTGCTGCATTGTAATGCTAAATCGCTTTCCCTACAACAACGGCCATTTACTGATAGCGCCAGCCCGGCATATTAGCGACCTCGACCAGGCAAACGACGATGAATTGTTGGAGATGACCAAGCTGGTCAGGGAATCACAAAAAGCGCTGTCAGCAGCGATAAAGCCGCACGGCTTTAACGTTGGAATGAATTTCGGCCGATACGCTGGAGCCGGCCTGCCGGAACATCTGCACATCCATATCGTCCCCAGATGGGATGGGGACACGAATTTTATGAGCATCTGCAGCGATACCGACGTCATCAGCCAGAGTTTAACTGAGCTTTTTGAGCAATTAAAACGGGCAAGCAAGGAACGCAATCTTCCTGCTTTATAAATATGTCTGAAGAACTTGCTGATTACGCCGTTACTGAAAGCACCAGTCGGGGCCGAGCATCTCCAGAAAAACCTCACCCATATCGCTGCGACTTTGAACGCGACCGTGACCGCATAATCCACTGCTCGGCGTTTCGCCGGCTGGAAGGCAAAACCCAGGTCTTTACTCCCGGCCTGGACGACTATTACCGCACACGCCTCACCCACAGCATCGAGGTAGCCCAAATTGGAAGGACCATCGCAAAGGAACTTCGGCTAAATGTCAATCTGACGGAGGCAATATGCCTGGCACATGATTTGGGACATCCGCCCTTCGGACACGCCGGCGAAAAAGCCCTTAATGATTTGATGGCCGAATTCGGCGGATTCGAGCATAACAGCCAGACACTGCGAATTGTTGATTTGCTCGAGCATCCATATCCGGATTTTACCGGCTTGAATCTGATGTATGAGACACGCCTGGGATTAGCCAGACATCGAAGCTCTTATGATAAACCGCAGGATACCACTTTTAGCGAACTAAATTGCTCGCTCGAAGGACAAGTCGCCAATATTGCCGACCGTATTGCATACAACTGCCACGACCTCGAAGACGGCCTGCGGGCAGGATTGATTAAAAACGGCCAATTAAAAAGTATAGAAATATTCACGGAGGCACAAAGCCGATTAAGCGCTGACGCTATTAAAGACCAAACCATCCGGAGAACAAGAACAGCAAAAACGATTATCGATAAGCTCGTTAGCGACTGTATAGATGCAAGTAAAAAAACCATCGCCGGCGCAAATATAAGAACAGTTGACGATGTCTATGCCGCAAGTGAAAATTTAATTGTGCTTTCAGCCGAAAGTAATACCAGGCTCACTGAGCTGGAAAGTTTTCTGCTGCAGAATTTTTATCGACATAAATCATTATTACAGACGACAGACAAAGTAAAACATTGGCTTGAGCAGCTTTTTGAGATGCTCTGTCAAAAGCCGCAGTTAATGCCGGGCTATTTTCAGCGATTAACGACAAAAGAAACTCTGCAACGGACTGTATGCGATTACATCGCTGGAATGACCGACAGATTCTGTTTGAAAATGCTCGAGAGAATTCAATCAACGCATATCGATAATTTTTGACTAAATCATATCTTTTCGTTACTCTTAAGCAACTATGAAAAGATTACTTGCATCTTGTTTTGGCCTTGGCTGGCTGCCGCTGGCGCCGGGGACATTGGGGTCGTTACCGCCAGCGATTATCTTCGCACTGATGTGTCACTTCGGGGCATCGGCTATGCTAACACCAATCGTAATGGCGGCTCTGGCCTTGGCTGGTTCATTGGTCTGCATCAGATTTGCACCCGGTATTATTGCTGTGACGGGTAAGAACGACCCCAGAGAAATAGTCGCTGACGAATTTGCCGGCCAGGCGGTTACGTTTATACTTATCGCTGCGGCCCCGCCCTTTAAAGCCTTCACAACCGCCGTAGTTGCCTTTCTGCTGTTTCGATTTTTTGACATCGCCAAGCCCTGGCCTATACGAAAACTTGAGAAATTGCCAAGCGGCTGGGGAATTCTTGCCGATGACCTAATGGCGGCCATCTACGCAGCGATAGGCCTATGGCTTTGCTCGGCCTTTTTTTAATCCCTGGTTCGAGGAATTTATTAGGAAAAAACAATGGCGGAAGAGTACTCCATTGAAGTTTGCAGAGAGTTGCAGGAGAAATTCCACTCCTTTGGTCTGCATCGGCCACAAAAAGTCAAGCGCTACGATGAAGGCACAGAGCTTATCTATAATGTAACAGGGATTGAGCAAGCAAACACGGCCCGGATGCATCTGGTCGTTGAAAATTTCGTAGGCGGCGGCTTTGCCGGGCAGGTCTATAAAGTAAAAGTATCAGAGATTGAAGCTGATGATGGACCAATAGCAGGACTTGAAGTGGGCCAAGTTTACGCAATGAAGATTCTTGTTCCGCCTTCGGGATTTTCCCGGCTGTTTCGCAGTATCCTGTATCGGGTTGCTTTCCAGGGTGCATTTGCCCTTCAGGTCAATCCTGCTGCGGCAAGGGCCAGCGCACTCTGGCAGAAATTCATCCACCGAGGTGCAAAAATTAGATTCGGCGATGAAAGCTCAGTCGTAGATATTTATGCAACGTTCGTGGACGACAAGCTCGGCAGCTGTGGAGAGCTAAGTGAGTGGGTCGATGGACGTACCTGGCGGCTGGAGGTTGATGAGCACCTGGATATACTGAAAAGCTGGCGCCGCGGCGAAGCGGTAAATGAACAACAGCTCGGCTCGCCGGAGTATCGCGCAAAGCGACAGTTTATGAGCGACTTTGTAAAATTGCTGCACGATATGGGAGGATATGAGCTTGCAAGGCAGTATGAATGGGCAACCTGCAAAAGTCAGCCGAACTGCTTGAAACGCCATGATACCGAAGATGACCCGTCCGGCGGACTAGTAGC
>Ga0209636_10008560_pt1 | contig 10417 bp, 9 predicted proteins | sample DeeMarSWOR152_54_FD_187464 | JGI IMG/M metagenome (GOLD analysis project Ga0209636, IMG submission 187464) | Marine sediment microbial communities from White Oak River estuary, North Carolina - WOR-1-52-54 (SPAdes) (version 2) | ecosystem: Environmental > Aquatic > Marine > Intertidal zone >... | reverse complement strand
AAGCAAGAATTTGATGAATCCCTCTTTGGTGATTTCCTTGACCATGAATCCTATTTCGTCCATGTGCGCAGAGAACATTATCTTGGGTCGCTGGCTCGTACCTTCTTTACGCGCTATCACACTGCCGATTCGGTCTCGACTGACTGTAACCCGGTCGCCAAAATGCTTTTTCATAATTTCTACAATACTCTCCTCGTATCCCGAAATACCAAATGCTTCGCTCAATTCTTTCAGAAGCTCGATACTGTCCATCGGTCCCCCTTATACATCCAAATTCTCCACATAACGGGCGTTTTCCTCAATGAATTTCCTCCGTGGTTCGACCTCACCACCCATGAGGATTGAAAAAAGCCTATCTGCCTCAGCTGCATCTTCCATTGTCACTTTCTTAAGGATTCTCTTTTCTGGATCCATGGTTGTCTGCCAGAGCTGATCTGGGTTCATTTCACCCAACCCTTTGTAGCGCTGGATATCGCATTTCCTGTCCCCGTGTTTCTTCAAAAAGCGCTGCAATTCATCATCCGAATACAGATACTCGCTCGCCTTGTCATATCTTAAGCGGTAAAGCGGCGGCTGCGCAATATAAATAAGGCCACCTTCAATCAAATCTTTCATGAATCTAAAGAAAAATGTGAGTAGTAATGTGCGAATGTGAGCGCCGTCAACATCCGCATCGGTCATGATAACGACCTTTTTATAGCGCACTTTCGATATGTCGAAATCATCTTCACCGATGCCACATCCGATTGCTGAAATGAGTGTCCTGATTTCGTTGTTGCTCAGTATTTTATTTAAACCACTCTTCTCGACATTTAAAATCTTGCCGCGCAAAGGCAGTATTGCCTGGAACCTACGATCCCTGCCTTGCTTGGCGCTACCCCCTGCAGAATCACCCTCAACAACAAATATCTCGCATTCATCCGGATTACCCGACGAACAATCGGCAAGCTTGCCAGGCAGGCTTTCACTATCGATCAACGACTTGCGCCGTGTCAGTTCACGGGCTTTGCGCGCGGCCTCGCGTGACCTCGCTGCAGACAAGACCTTGCTCATCACCACATTCGCAATCCTCGGGGTCTCTTCAAGAAATGATGAGAGCTTTTCGTTTACCAAGGATTCCACGGCACCCTTTGCCTCGGCGTTACCCAACTTGGTTTTGGTTTGTCCTTCAAACTGCGGATTTTTTATTTTGATCGAAACGACTGCGGTCAATCCTTCGCGTGTATCTTCACCGGCCAACGACAGATTATCTTTCAACTGATTGTGGCGCCGAGCATAATCATTCAAGGTTCGGGTCAATGCTGATTTGAATCCTATCAGGTGTGTACCGCCTTCGTGCGTGTTTATCGTATTGGCAAAGGTGAATATGTTTTCCAGATAACTATCATTATACTCAAGAGCCACCTCAATTTCGATATCATCTTTTGTCTCTGCGAAATAAACAGGTTTGTGCAATCGTGTCCGGCCCGAGTCCAGGTACTTGACCAAATCAAGCACACCACCGTGCGATAGATATCTCTCTTTCGTGTTCGTTTCTTTGTCTTCAAAATCGATCTTCAAACCTTTGTTAAGGAACGCCAATTCTCTAAGCCGCTGTCCTACTATCGCTTTCTTAAATTCCACTTTTTTGAAGATTCCCTTATCAGGTCGAAAACGGATTTTTGTTCCAGTTTTCTTAGTCTTTCCGCGCTTCTTGACCGGTGCTTTGGGTTCACCGTATTCATAGCTTTGATAATAGATCAAATCGTTTCGATAAACCTCTACCTCTAGGAATTCACAGAGCGCGTTGACTGCAGAAACGCCCACCCCATGCAATCCGCCACTGATTCTATACACCTTATCGTCAAACTTGCCTCCGGCATGGAGCATGGTCATGACTACCTCAAGGGCTGATTTTTTCTGGGTCGGATGCATATCAGTAGGTATCCCACGCCCATTGTCCTCGACCTCCACGACTTCGTTATCGATCAGAATCTTAATATGATCACAGAATCCAGCCAAGGCTTCGTCGATTCCATTGTCAACGACTTCAAAAATCAAGTGGTGCAACCCGCGCAAACCAATGTCGCCGATATACATCGCCGGTCTTCTGCGCACCGCCTCCAAACCCTTGAGCACCTGAATCTTTGAAGCGTCGTACTCTCGAGAGTGTTTATTCTTATCCTCTACATTTGGTTTGCTGCGAGCAGTTCCCCGTTTACCTTTTCTTTTCACGGTATCTCCTTGTCCTAGGCGTATCTGAAATCATGAATTTTATGTCTTTAATTCCAACATCCAACTTCCTGATTTTTTTCATAATCTCCGACTTCATCATGAACAGCTGACTCTGCCACACCGGATTGTCGACCATCACCACGAGATTTTCCGAATCTACGCTCACCGCCTGCGCGTGGCGCGCAATATTACTGCCGACCAGATCTTCCCATTTATCGACCGCTTTCCAGTTCCTCAATTTGCCATTGATATCCATATTTTTCAGGACCCGCGGTACGATCCGGTTGATGCGTTCAGGAAACTTCAACAACACCTCGTTCGATATGAAAAACACGACTTTGCTTTTCTGCACCCGGCTTCAGAGGGGGCATACGGGTACTCGCAAAAAACACCTGTCCCTGCAGCAATCCGAGCAGAATATCCCGCTTCTTGCTGTCAAGCTCGGCGCTAGCTTCATCCAGAAGAAGGATCGGCCTTTCCCCCCTGACTTCATACAACATTTCTGCCTCAGCCAGCTTGAGCGAGATCGAAGCGACCCTCTCCTCACCCTCTGAGGCATAGTGTTGCATCGCACGACCGTCAATCGAGAACAACAGATCATCGCGATGCGGTCCGACAACTGTCTGACCGAGTGCGATCTCTCTCTGCCTAACGCGCTTCAGTACACTCTGATCCAGTTCCATGTTGGCACACTTACACTGATAATCAACATCGAATTTCTTTATGCTAAAATTAGCTCCAAAATCGGCAAATTTTGTCCTCAGTCCTGGTAATCTAGCCGCGCGCTTTCTATATATTTCATTACCACATTTTATCAGCTGCTCATCCAAAACATCAAAGAGCTTCTTACCGCCGTTGTCACTCAAAGATTGAAGAAACCTATTCCTCTGCCGCACAATCTTACGGTATTCGATGAGATCCGCGACGTAAGCCGGCGAGAGCTTGGCAATCGCCCAATCCAGGAAGGCACGACGCTTCGAAGGTGCACCCCGCACGATCCAGATATCTTCGATCGAAATGATTGTGACACCAAGCCAGCCAACGAAGTCACTGATACGTGATACATTATTACCGCACAAGGTGAGTTTTTTCGTTTTCTTATCAAGATAGACCGCGGCATTTCGGCCCTCATCTGCATTCGCCTCAACTCTCAGGAACTCTGCGTCAAAACGGATAAGATTTCGATCTTCAGTTTCTCTGAAGGACGAAGCGTTCCCAGCATAAAATATCGCTTCGAGTACATTAGTCTTACCAGCACCATTATCACCTATCATGTAATTGAAATCGGCAGCGAGCTGAATTTCCGTATCAACCAAGTTTCGAAAACCTTGGTATTCAATATGCTTAAGTACCATGTATTTCTACACTTAATTATATACGTGGAACTGCAAAAGTCAAGCAAAAACTCTAGGCTTAAATCGGCAAGCGGGGAGAAATACCCAAGAATATTTTCAATTCTCTGGATTTTGTGAAAGCGATACCGACCCTGGGTACCAGATACAGAAACCCAAAGCCAACTTTCGTCTCGAGCCGCAGCTCAACTCCTGCTGAGTAAGGACTCGTTCCTTCCTCAGTCAGCGCACAATCGGCAAAGATAGTCCAGTAAAGGTCTTCGAAATACACGTTAGGATTCCATAAACCCTTACGCACTCTGCACAAACGATGCGAATATTCCGTGCTCACCATCAAAGCCCTTCTCGAGGAGATTGCCTCATACCCCCGAATCGAGAAATCCGGAATATCCGGGTTATGCCGGTCAACATAGGCCGAGCCCGTAAGACACACCTCCCCACCGGCAAAAAGCCGCTGCACACTGAGTCGCATTTGCTGCGCGCTGCGATTTATATCCGAACCCCATGCCTGCCGTTCGAACGGAAAAGCAAGACCCGCGGATAAAGTAGCATAAGGATACTGAAAACCCAAGGTAAACCCAGGGATGAATTCATTACGCGAGATACCATCAAACACATGGCCGGTGAGAAAAAGGTCGAGATGGGACAATCCGTATTCCAGACTCACAAAGGCGGGAAAAGTGAGCGTGTATTCGAATGAATTCTTGTAATCATAGAAAAAGATAACATCTAAAGGTATAAGAAACTTCGATTGCCACAGAATACTGGATATCAAATCTTCTTTATCAGAATCCCAGGCGAAGAAACCGCCGTACATGTTCTCATCTGTAGCATCGCCACCTAAAAGGAATAAGCCGTAGGCCCAAGTACTGAAATCGCTTTTTGTGGGCAATACAAATGGTACACGCACAGAAGGGAACAATGTCTTCAAGACATCGCCATAACCGCCATGATCGATCTTAGGCTCCACGACATTGAGATTCGGTTTTTCTGACGGCACGGCTTCGGTGGATTCGATTTCTTTCGGCCTGAATTCTGTTTTGTATAGATCAAATCCATGTTTCGTCATACCCTTGAAATAAAGTGTATTGTTAATGAGTACGCCGTGATCTGCATAGCCGCCGTTGGTCAGTTGGTACATCCGGTCAGCGGCCAGATCATAGGCGTATATTGCATATTCCCGGCCATAATTCGCGGTAAACAACAGTATATTATCCGTCAGATTTATGTTGCCTTCAATCCAAGGCGTCGTAACAAGTGGCACAAGCGTCTCGCCCTCGCAATCCAGCAAATACAAATTCCAATTCTCATAATCACGCCTCGCGACCGCGGCAACAACACGACCGCTTGCATCCAACTCACCGATGAGCAATTCCGTTTCAAATAGCATTACATTCTCGTCACCATCAAAGAGCCATAACTCTGAACCGTAACCGTGCAACCTATCTTTGCTGTATAAAACTGAACTGTCGGGCAACACGCAAAACCCGCGTATGTCGTCAGAGAATAATATACGGTCAATACCAGTGGCTAAATCTCTTTTATGCAAATTAGCCACAATGCCAAAGCCGCTATAATATATATTCGGATATCCCCTCGCGAATTCACGCGTAGTATAATAAATATTGCCGTCAACAATCCTCAACGAAGCGCTAATCGTACCGCTCAGCGATGCGACCATTCTCTCCGTGTCATCACGAGTATCAAATTCAACAATATGAATCAAATTCCTCTGAGAGAAACCATCCACTCTTACTGGTTGGTAGCGGACATAATAGAGCTTCTCGTTTTCTCCTCGGAGAGAATACATATACCATCCACGGTTTGTCACTTGGAAACCAGTTGGCCGCCACGCTTCGTGTCGCGCATTTTCATAATGCTGCCATTCAATAAAAAGATTTGGATATGACTTCCCATAGGTACGACGCGCAGCAATATCCAACCCGGTGAATGGTAGGATCGCTGACAAAGGTGCCCAGAAATATCGACCGTAGATGCTAAAGAAATCCTGGAATTTATCCTCGCCATATGTCTTGGATAGATAATTGAAGAACTCACCGCCGTAAAGATAGTATGCACCAACAGGGAATTCAAAAGGTGTATTCGTGGCTTCCACAATTGAAGGCATGGCTTCGCCGTGTACGCGCGCTGCGATGTAACTATCGAAAAACCCGTCGTTTAACCTGCCTTCGTAAGGTGTAATCTGCGATTCGCAGTATACGGTAATACCCTCGATTGCCCATCCTGGAGAATAGATGTTAGGTGCAAAAAGCGAACCGAAGGCATTTGTTAGCACTCTTGATAGACCCGTGGTCTTCGACAAATGAAGGATATGAGCATGTTCGTGTACTGTGACGGCACGGTTCCAGTTTTCGATGCCTTCCATGCGGTGCGCAAAACCGGGCGCGTGGGTGAAAACGTGCACATTATGGAATATCGGATTCGCAAACCCATTGCTGACCGCACCTGCATCTTCGATTACAACTGGAATATTGCGCTGACCAGGGCCAATGATCCCGGTCACATTATCCTTGTAGTACTCAAGATTCTGCAGAGTATGAAGTGCTTCCCAGTAATATTCCTGCTTATAGATTACTGTAAAGTCATCGGTCTTTAGGGTCTTCCAATCGAACCACATACAAAGACTAAGGAGTACAGCTGTAAACATTGTGTATTATAAGTATTGGTTTGTCTTTTTCAAGATGATACTATTTACTCAGTTGAGGTCAATACTTACGATAACGATATCGAATTTTTTAGTGTGTTGTGTTTGAGCTAATATATCGTCTACAAAGTGTGTTATATGCTGCGGTACTGATGCGTCGGTATGCCCATCAAATCCCGATACTTTGAGACTGTCCTCCTCGAGATCGCGATTCCCTGCCGTCCCAATTTCTGGGCGATCTGAGTATCAGATAAGGGTGATGATTTATCCTCGTTATTTACGATCTCATGTATTTTTTGAAATACGATACGTTTATCTGTATCACCAATAGGTGCGTTGAAAAAGAATTTCAACTTATGAATACCCTGCGGTGATTCGATATACTTGTTGGCGAGTGCCCTCGATATTGTCGACGGGTTTACACTCAGCTGCCGGGCGAATTCAGTCATCGTAATCGGTTTCAGGTAATCATACCCCTTCTCAAAAAACTCGCGTTGGTACTCGAGCAGATTATCGAGTATTCGTAGCATTGTCTTCCTACGTTGCTCAATTGCAATTATTACGTGCTGCGCAGCACGTGCTCTTTGTCTTATGAAATCAAGCTGCTCTCGCGGTACACCCTTCGGGTTCTTCAATACCTCCACGTATTGCCGCCGTAATCTAACCCGCGGCATCGTATCATCATTGAGATGCGCCACGAGCTGATTGTCCCGCCACCTAATAACGAAATCTGGTGACACATACCCTGAAGCAACATTCGAATACCGCCATCCGGGTTTGGGATCTAACTTGAGGATCATATCGCGCGCTTTTAGAAAACGTTTTTCGTCAATATTTAACGCCTTCAGTATTTCATGATGGCGGTTGCTTTTTATATCCTTCAGGTACTCACGAACCAGCGTACACTCAATTGAATCGGGGTTACAACCCAGTGCTTCCAACTGCACGAGCAGTGGTTCCTTCTTATCACGCCATGCACATCCGGTAGGATCGAAACGTTGTATTCTTTTTGTGATGCGTAAAACATCATTTATGTCGTATCCTTCACTCGTAATTTCTTCTGGGGATGCTGCCAAGTATCCATCATCCTCGATGTTAGAAATGATCAAACGTGCAATTTCCAGATCTTTGTCCTGAAACGCAATAAAGGCCTGCCTGAGCAAATAGTCATTGAGCCTGTCCCCCTGTGCTGGCACGTTGTCCAGAAGATCAAAATCATCCGCACTGCCTTCATATACAGCACTCGGCGTGTCTGCAAACAATTCCGCAATGCTGAATTCTTCGATCTCCTTCAGATCTTCAGGCGTATTCTCTTCCTCGGTTCCTTCATTGACATCAGATTCTGCAGTCTCCTCGGTCGACATCTCTTCGAGTATCGGATTAGCCTCCAATTCGTGGCGAATGAATGTTTCGATCTCCAGGTTGGGCAATTCGATGAGTTTGAGATAATATTTCAGCGTTGGCAGTATGTAGTGCCTCAGCTCTGGGCGGTATTGGAGTTCGCTTCTTCGGTCCATTCTATAAACCTCTTTGCATACATGACATTATAATAGCAAATAGTTAGATGTCAAGGGAAGGCGAACATACATGGCAAATGCGAATCTCGAATTTCGAAAAGCGAAAACAAACCTTAATTTCAAAACTAGAATTTTAAAAAAAGTACAAAGAGTCTTTAGGGATCTGTTTATAAAATGTTGGGATACAATCACAAATTCGAATTTCGGAATGCGAAATACGAATAAAACATAAAATGCTAGTTTTCAAAACGCATAGGACTACTACATGGAGGGATTTTTCTAATGTGGGAAAATAGTCTTCGGGTTTTAACACGAATACGATTTACGAATCACGAATACGTGTTGTTATCTAACCGCTTTCATTGTTGATTTTGTTGAAGGAATCTTGTTTCTACGGTATGATCGAAACTGTCCTGCGTCCACCTCTCTTGTACCCGTACTTCACTTTGCCGGCACAAAGAGCGAATAATGTGTAATCGCTGGCAACACCCACATTGATACCAGCGTGAATTCTGGTTCCTCTTTGACGCACCAACATGGTTCCCGTTTGGACCTTCTGACCATCAAACTTTTTCACGCCCAAACGCTTGCCAGCTGAATCTCTGCCATTCCTCGATGCGCCAACACCTTTTTTATGTGCCAAAATAGCCTCCTAATATCGAATCACCTCTGAATGCTCGTGATCTCCACTTCACAAAAGGCTTGATGATGACCACGTTTGCGACGATATTTTTCCTTTCTGATGAATTTGAAGACGACGATCTTTGGAAACCGACCACACTCTTTCACAATACCCTTGACTTTAGCTCCCTCAACATAAGGTTTCCCGACCAGCGTCTTCCCGTTGTCCTTGATCATCAGCACTTTGTCAAACTCGACCTCTTTACCTTTTTCTGCGATAATTGCAGGAATCTTTATCTTCTGGCCCTTGGTAACGACATACTGGAATCCTTTGCTCTCAATCACCGCAAACACTATTCGCCTCCTGGAATTCCTTCAGGAAAACTCGGCTCTTCTTCAGGAATCAAAGGCTGGTCTTCTGTAACTCCTGGTCCCGGTTGTACTGGCATCTCCTGCATTCCTCTTTCAACCGCGCTTGTCGGTCTCGGTCTGCGCGAAAGGAGAACCAGGGTCAATGAAGTCACAAAAAAACCGATGGCCAGCCCCGTAGTGAGCCGGACAAAAAAGGGCGTCGCGCCTTTACCGCCAAACAGCGTATCAGTACCACCACCGCCGCCAAACACGCTTCCCATTCCGCCGCCTTTGGTTTGCTGCAACAGGACGACAACGATCAAGAGTATGCATACTAGTATGTGGAAAAACATCACGACACCGTACATCGAGCCTCCTTGTGTTGCCGCAAATCCGCCAAAGTTCTCATCTTTTATTATACATATTCTGCCGCAAATGTCAATATAACTTCGTAGATTGTATTTGTGGCGAACAGAGCGCGGATTACGCGTCTCCCGCTGAGGCGGAATACTCAATTCTGCGGTCACATCAAGGATGTGAGCAGAAATGGCATCGACCACCTTCTTCCTGACCTATCGCACCAATGTTCAGTCGACATCACGTTTTATGATATAGCCGGACGGTTAATTAGCAGCAGTCACGAAGAATACCTCACTAGCGGAGTTCATTGTTTTGATCTTGAGAAAGAGAATTCACCGTACAGTATAAATCTCGTACTGTTACCAACTACCACCGGACCTTTGCCGCGGAATCTGCAATGGCGCGTTAGATTTTGTCCTGCAAACGGATTTTGATTTTACGGTCGATATTCTTCAAACTTAATGATTCTTGCGAAGCTCTCCGGCTTCAGGCTCGCGCCGCCGACTAGCACGCCTTGAATCTCTTCTTCCTTCATCAAGGTATCAATGTTATCCGGTTTCACACTGCCGCCATAGAGGATCGTACTCGGCTTCTTGAGCATACCACGTATGAATTTGTGTACGTCAACAGCTTGTTGCGGTGTTGCGGTCTTACCGGTGCCAATCGCCCATACCGGTTCATACGCGAAAACAATCTTGTGCGTTTCGTTCTCGACGTCTCTTAAACCTTCCTTGATTTGTCTTTGGATCACCGCTTCTGTCTTCCCTGCATCTCTCTCTTCTTCTTTCTCCCCAACACATAGTATTGGTATTAACCCGATCTCTAACGCCGTCTTTAGCTTTTTGTTTATCACTTCGTCGACTTCGCCCATGATGTGCCTGCGTTCAGAATGGCCAATTATAACGTATTCACAACCTACTGCTTTCAAGAACAAACCCGAGATTTCACCAGTATATGCGCCGCTGCGTTCCCAATGCATGTTCTGACCACCAAGCTTGAATCTTGAGTTGCGAACCAGCTCGCCGACCGACGGTAATGACGTAAACGGCGGAATCAGAATCATTATCCTGCCCTTCACATCTCCAGTGAGCTGCATCAATTCCTGTACGAGCGCTCGTGATTCACCCGGTTCCTTATTCATCTTCCAGTTTCCAGCTATAATGGGTTCCATCATTTCTCCTTCAAAGCCTTGATCCCGGGCAATTCTTTGCCTTCCAAATATTCAAGCGAAGCACCACCGCCGGTCGAAGCATGGCTCACCGCACCGACCAGATTGAATTTCTTCAACGCCGATATCGTATCTCCGCCGCCTACTATTGAAACCGCTCCTGCTTTTG